>JGI25127J35165_1000476_pt1 | contig 11969 bp, 9 predicted proteins | sample ETNvirenome_2_30_FD_35165 | JGI IMG/M metagenome (IMG submission 35165) | reverse complement strand
CATGGATCACTAGGAATAGGAACCAATAAAACAGCAGTGGAAATAACTGGTAGTTTAAATATAACTGCTAGTGCAGGTCAAGTTTTATTTATGTCAGGTTTACCAACTTCAGACCCTGGTGTTGTAGGTCAAGTTTATAATGATGGTGGAACTTTAAAAATATCAATTTAAAATTAATTGATTTTCAAAATATAAATTAGGCCTCAATTTGAGGTCTTTTTTTTCATATTTATAATAAAATAAATTAAATATGAATATTCCAATTTATGATGGTGATCCAATTTGGAATCCTAAAGCTGTACCATTTGGATTTTATAACAATGATGTTGAATTTCAAGAAGATTGTATTAAAGTAACTAAATTTTGTGCTACAAGATTAGGTTATCCTTTAATGGATATTGAACTTCAATCAAGTTCATTTTTTACTGCTTTTGAAGAAGCTATTACAACTTACGGAAATGAACTCTATGCTTATTTAATTAGAGAAAATATTTTAGATTTAAAAGGTTTGCCTTATGAAAATATTAACCTTAATGAAGTTATTGTACAACCCAATTTTGAAGAAATAGTTAGATTATCCGAGCAATATGGTGAAGAAGCAGGAGTTGGCGGTAATATAACGTGGTATAAAGGGAGTATTCCATTAAGTGCTAGTGTTCAAGATTATGATTTGAAAATTTGGGCTAAGGAACAAGGCATAACAGGTAGTATTGAAATAAAAAGAGTATTTTACCAAAACCCATTACCAGCTTCAGCCTTATATTTAAATCCTTTTGATAGTTTTGGTTTTGGAGGCGCAATGGCTGCTGGAGTTATGGGTGTAGGTGGTTTTGCTTCTGAAGGTTTNGGTTATTTAATGATGCCCCTAAATTATGATATACAAATCATTCAACAATTGGAGATGAATGAAATGGTTAGAATGTCTAATTATTCATTTGAAATACATAATAATGTAATTAGAATTTTTCCAATACCTGGTGTTTTAGATGGAAGAATAGCTTTTGATGGTTCATGTGGTAATTTATTTTTTGAATATATAGAAAGAAATGAGCGAATTAGTAGCAGTATAATACCAGCTTGTAATGAAATTACAAATGTGTCTAATATGCCCTACCAAAACCCAGTTTATAGGTTGATTAATTCAGTTGGTAGACAATGGATATTTGAGTATACATTAGCTTTATGTAAAGAAATTTTAGGATATGTTAGAGGTAAATATAGTACAATACCAATTCCTAATGCTGATATGACTTTAAATCAAGCTGATTTACTAGCAGCTGCCACAGCCGAAAAAACAGCTTTATTAGAAAGATTAAGAGCTTATTTTGATGAAACATCTAGAGCTAATGTATTGGAAAGAAGAGTAAAAGAACAGGAAGCTGTTTTAAGGGAATTAGATCAAGTACCAAGAGTAATTTATATAGGATAATATGGCAATGTTTGCAAGACAGAGAGATGTATCTCTCATAAGGACTGTTAATAGAGAATTGATGGGTAATGTAATTACCCAACAGGCAGCTTTTTATCAATTTAAGTTAGAAGAAACTAAAGTAAACATTTATGGTGAAGCAGCTGAAGAAAAATTTTATAATGGGCCCTTTTTATTTAATTGTTTAATTAATAGACAAGATGAATCATTTCCGGAAGATGAAGAAGGAATACAATTTCAACAGGGAATTGATTTTTATTTTTTAAGAGATGATTTAGTTGATGCTAACATAGTCCCAGAAGTTGGTGATATAGTATTATATCAAGAAGCTTATTATGGAGTACAAAGTACGGTAGCTAACCAATATTTTAGTGGTAAAAATCCTGATTATCCTAATAATAACTCTGATGGAACTCCAAATCCTTTAAACCCAAACTTACAGCTATTTGGGTCTAATTTATCCATATTATGTTCAACTTATTATATACCAGCTGATAAAGTGGCAATTTCACCTTTTAAAGAAAGATTTTAATGGCAAGAATAAGAAAACCAATACCTAAAACACAAAAGCAAATTAGTATAGACCAACAAAGGCCTACTGATCCAAGATATGGTAATCCTAATATTCCATTACCTACTAATGAAAATGAAACTGGTATTCCATTCAATAGATCCGAAAAATTATCTTGGAAAAATGATACATCAAAACCCTTTTCTATTGGATTAAAAGATATAGATGAAGCCGTATTTTTTTATTTTAAAGAAGTTATTAAACCATTTGTTTATCAAAATGGAGAAAGAAGAAATGTACCAATAATTTATGGATCACCAGAAAGATGGAAATCTTTTCAAAGAGATGGTTATTATAGAGATAAAAAAGGTGCAATAATGTTACCTATTATTGTAGCTAAAAGAAATACAGTTACAAAAAATAGAACTGTATATAATAAATTGGATGCTAATGATCCTAATCTGTATGCATCGTTTCAAAGAGCTTATAATCCAAAAAACTTTTATAGTAATTTTTCTGCTATAAATAATAAAATCCCTGCAAAACAATACTATGCTGTTGCAGTGCCTGATTATCTAACTTTAGAATATAGTTGTTTAATACAAACTTACTATATGGAACAGTTAAATAAAATTATAGAAGCTTGTGAATATGCTTCAGATGCTTATTGGGGCAATCCAGAAAGATTTAAATTTAGAGCCTTTATAGATAGTTTTGAAACAACAACACAATCTAACTTAGGTTCTGATAGAATAGTAAAAGGAACATTTAATATAAGATTATATGGGTATATAATACCTGATACAATACAAAAAGAAATGCACTCAATTTCTAAATTTAATTCCAAATCTAAGTTTATTGTTCAAATGGAAACAACAGCAAACTCAGAAATTTTTGATGAGGGTGTAACTAAAACAAAAGATGGAAGAACAAGAAGAAATAGAGATAATATAGGTAATGTATCAAGTATTTCGGATATAACCCCGGGAACTGAATTAAAAAATTAAGATGGCTAATAACGTAAGATTTGTAGATAGTTTAAAAGTTGGTTCTTATGCTACTGAACAACAAGGTAGTGGTGGAGGAGGAAGTAGTTTAACTATACTTAACAATGTTAATAATTATTTATTAACAGCTACTGGAGGCACAGAAACAATAAAAGGTAATCCTAAATTAATTTTTGATGGTACTAGATTAGGTATTGGCGAAGCTTCAGCAGGTGCAAGACTTCAAGTAAGTGATACAACTTCGGATGACCTAATGTTAATTAAAAATTCTACAACTAATCAGGGAGTTAAAATCGATGGAGATGGAGTTTTACAATTAATTGAATTTGATTCATTACCAACTGCAAAGGAAGGAGGAATTATTTATTCTTCTAATAATTTTTATGTGGGTTTAGGTTAAAATAATATATGTATAATAAAATATAATTTCTAAATAAAATGGCAAATTGGAAAAAAGTAATAGTTAGTGGATCTAATGCTGAATTAGCTCAATTATCCCTATCTAATTTATCAACACAAGGCAGTGAAGACACAGTACTAACAATTAACCCCTCAGGTGTAGTTGGTACAAGAGAAAACGCTGCATCTTCGGGTACAAGTGGCTCTTCAGGTACATCAGGTTCTTCAGGTAATTCGGGAACAAGTGGTTCAAGTGGTACTTCAGGTTCTTCAGGTAATTCTGGTACTTCCGGTTCAAGTGGTACAAGTGGATCTTCAGGTGATTCTGGTACTTCTGGTTCTTCTGGTACAAGTGGTTCTTCTGGAACTAGTGGTTCTTCTGGTGAAGCTGGTGATGACGGTACTTCTGGTTCAAGTGGTACCTCAGGTTCTTCTGGTGCTGCAGGAACAAGTGGTTCAAGTGGTACCTCAGGTTCAAGTGGTAACTCAGGAACAAGTGGTTCTTCTGGTACAAGTGGTTCAAGTGGTTCTTCAGGTTCTAGTGGTGCTGCTACTATTACTAATGAAGGAAATGATAGAGTAACTACTTCAACAGGTACCCCAGGAGAGTTAAATGCTGAAGAAAATTTAACTTTTGCTAGTGCGGGAGGTTCCGATGGTAATGGATTATTAACAGTTACAGGTGATGTTATTATTACTCATGATTTAACTGTTGATGGTACTGCCTCATTTAGAAATACAGAAAATTTATTAGTTAAGGATAGGTTTGTACTATTAGCTTCTGGTTCAACTACAGTTGGAGATGGTGGTATAGTTGTACAACAAACAACACAAGATAAAGGTGAATTATTTGCATACGATGCAGGTACAACAAGATGGGCAGTTACTTCATCGTTTGACGCTGGAGATGGCTCAGCAGCATTTACACCAGATGCATTTATGGCAGCTGTAGTAGTAGGTGGAAGTGGTGCTGATCAAACAGGAACTATTGCCTCACAATATGTTAAAAAGGGTAATATTTTTGTTTCATCATCACAAGACATCTTTATATATTCTTAATATATTAAAAATTGTTTTATAAAATATTAAATTGGTTTATGAGTTTTAATACTAAAAATTTAGTAGTAGGTGGCAAGACAAAAAAATCTGAACCACCTACTATTGACGTCGAATTAACAGCACGAGAATTAGAATTTCTATTAGTAACAATTAAAAACAGTTTATTTAAAGGTGAATATGTAGAAATTTGTTACAATACAACTTTAAAATTACAAGAAAAATTTAAAGAATTAAATAAATAGTTATGTATAATTTGCAAAAATTAAGTCTTAGAGAACTAAGAGCCTTAAGAAAAGCATTAGATTATATTCCAATTACTGGAATTGATGCAATGTTTATAGGCATGCTTCAAGCTAAATTAATTACCAAAATTCAAAATATAGAAAAAAAGGAAGAAATTGAAAAAAAACCACCTATTCCTAAATAGATTAAAAATCTAAATATATTTATAACAAATATTAAGGCCCGTAAGGGAAGTGGACTGATAAAACAGTAGCCAACCTAATAGAATAGATATGCCAAATTGGAAAAAAGTAATAACTAGCGGTTCTGACGCTCACTTAAATACTCTAAATGTAACTGGCCAAGTTACAGCTTCTTCTTACACCGGTGGTAGTTCCGCTAACGCAGTAATAGGAACTGATATTGATTCACCAACAGATTTTAATAAACTTGTTCTTGAACCAGGTGGTGATGCAAATTTAATAAATAACGTAGGTAATATAGCACTTGAGACCAATAACTCGGATGGTTCTAAATTAGAATTAAGTTCGGATATTGATTTTGAAACTAATAATGATACTAGTCAACAAATATTAAATAGTGGTCAAATAAAATTCAACAAATACGGATCAGGAACTTATACTGGTACAGCTACTAAAACATTACAAGTTGATTCTTCTGGAAATATAATAGAAGGACCAGCAGGAGCAGGTTCTTCCGGAACATCAGGTTCAAGTGGAACAAGTGGTTCCTCAGGTAACTCTGGTACTTCTGGTTCAAGCGGAACAAGTGGCTCTTCTGGATCTAGTGGTACTTCAGGATCTAGTGGTAATTCTGGAACTAGTGGTTCTAGTGGAACTTCTGGTTCAAGTGGTAACTCTGGTACTAGTGGATCAAGTGGTACCTCAGGTTCTTCAGGTACATCAGGTTCTTCGGGTTCAAGTGGAACTGCAACAATAACAAATTTAGGGGATAATCGTGTAACAACTTCAACTGGAGTTCAAGGTGAACTAAATGCTGAAGCTAATTTACTTTTTGATGGTACAAATCTGGCAGTTGGAACGGCTATAAACGCAAGTAATAGGTTAAGGGTTAATGGTAATACAAGAATTAATGATGGTTATTTATTAGTTATTGATACAGAAAGTTTAAATGAATTTTTATATTATGATCCAGATAATAAAAACTTACAAATATCTGTTACTTCTAGTGATACAACTTATGATCCTCAAGTTACTTTAGTCCAAGATGGTGTAAATAAAGCTGGATTTGGTTGGGATGATGAAAGTAATGAAAAAAATACTTTTGTTGTTAACTTTACTACTTTCTCTTCACCTTTAGATGATTTCAGTTCATTAGGTGGTATTAAATTTTCTACTACTGGTAGTGATGGTGTAANAGCTAAAATGTTTCTTTCACATAATGGAAATTTAGGTATTGGATCACTTACTCCTAGAAGTAAATTACATCTTAGTGGTTCTACTGCTGCAAAATCAGGTATTAGACAATCAAGGGATGGAGTTAAAATTTGGACTCAAGAAATAGATTCTAATGGTAAACTTCAATGGGCTTATAGATCTACTGAGGCAGGCTCAGCTACCCAAGCTTTTACTATAAACGATACTGGTCAAATAATATTTAATGAATATGGTTCTGGTACTTACACTGGAACGGCAACAAAAACACTACAAGTAGACGCTAGTGGTAATATTATAGAGGGCCCAGCTGGAGCAGGTTCTTCAGGAACATCAGGCTCTAGTGGAACAAGTGGTTCTTCAGGTAACTCAGGTACTTCAGGATCTAGTGGTACAAGTGGCTCATCAGGTAATTCAGGAACATCAGGTTCAAGTGGCACAAGTGGTTCTTCTGGAAATTCTGGTACATCTGGTTCAAGTGGTACTTCAGGTTCATCAGGGGGAGACGGCTCTGATGGTACTTCTGGTTCTTCTGGTACTTCAGGTTCTTCAGGTAATTCTGGTACATCAGGTTCTTCTGGTTCAAGTGGTAATTCTGGTACAAGTGGCTCATCTGGAACTTCTGGTTCAAGTGGTACTTCCGGTTCAAGTGGTAATTCTGGTACAAGCGGCTCCTCAGGTACTAGTGGTTCATCAGGTAACTCTGGAACAAGTGGATCAAGTGGTACATCAGGTCAAGATGGTAACTTTGGTGGTGCTTCCTTTAATTATGATTTTGAAGCTAACACAAATATTGGTGCGGACCCAGGGAATGGGGATATAAGATTAAATCAATCAAATCAAAATACTTCAACCATTGCAGCCATTTCCCAAACAACTGCGGATGGTGATAGTATTGAATCATTTTTACAAACAATAGATAGCTCAACCTCAGCAGTAAAAGGTCATATGCGAATGGCTGATAAATTTGCTGAAGAAAACTTTATATTATTTTCTATTTCAGATCTAACAGACCAAGGTACTTATTGGACAATAAATATAGGTGAACAAGCATCATCAGCTACTTCTCCTTTTAGTGCTGGAGAAGCAATAGTAGTTTCCTTTGTAGTTACAGGTGATAAGGGAGATAGTGGTACATCGGGTTCAAGTGGTACTTCAGGTTCTTCAGGTACATCTGGTTCTTCTGGTTCATCTGGTAATTCAGGTACATCAGGTTCTTCGGGTTCAAGTGGTAACTCAGGAACAAGTGGTTCTTCTGGAACAAGTGGCTCATCTGGAACAAGCGGTTCAAGTGGTAACTCTGGTACAAGTGGTTCATCTGGTACTTCTGGCTCAAGTGGTAATTCTGGTACTTCAGGTTCTTCAGGTACTTCGGGATCTTCGGGTAATTCTGGAACTAGTGGCTCAAGTGGAACTTCCGGGTCTAGTGGTACAAGTGGTTCTTCTGGTTCTAGTGGTTCGGCTATAATTTATAATAATATTAATAATAGAGTTACAACTGCAACAGGTATAGCAGGTGAATTAAATGCAGAAGCTAAGTTAACTTTTGATGGTACTAATTTAAATATGACAGGTTCGTTAAATTTAAGTGGTTCTCAAAAAATAACTTATGAAAGAGATTCATTTGACACATTAGCAGGGCTAAAAATATATGATAGTGAGTTTGAAACATCAAATACTGGAGGAATAATTTCTTTTAGTAGTAACAGAAATTCAACTACTAATGAAATAGAAAGAGCTCAAATTGGAGGTTTTGCTGAAAGTGGAGCCGCAAGTAGTGAAGATGGTTACTTTAAAGTTTCAACAATGAATTCCTCAGGAACTTTAGTTGAAGCTCTTAGATTAGCTTCAACCCAACAATTAAAACTTAATGGATATGGATCAGGAAACTTTACTGGTACTGCAGCCAAAACTTTACAAGTTGATTCAAGTGGTAATGTTATAGAAGGCCCAGCAGGAGCGGGTTCTTCAGGTACAAGTGGTTCATCAGGTACTTCTGGTTCTTCTGGTAATACAGGTACTTCTGGATCTTCTGGTACATCTGGTTCATCAGGTAATTCAGGTACTTCAGGTTCTTCTGGTACTTCAGGTTCATCAGGTGGTGATGGTTCACCAGGTACTAGTGGTTCTTCAGGTACTTCGGGTTCTTCTGGTAATTCAGGAACAAGTGGTTCAAGTGGTACAAGTGGTAGTTCTGGTGGTGATGGTTCAGATGGTACTTCTGGTTCAAGTGGAACTTCTGGTTCAAGTGGTAATTCGGGCACATCAGGTTCTTCTGGTACATCAGGTTCTTCTGGTACATCTGGTTCTTCTGGTGGAGATGGTACATCAGGTTCTTCTGGTACAAGTGGATCTTCAGGTGGTTCAGGTACGTCAGGTTCAAGTGGTACAAGTGGATCTTCAGGTGATTCTGGTACAAGTGGTTCTTCTGGAACTAGTGGCTCAAGTGGTACATCGGGTTCTAGTGGTTCTTCCGGTTTACCTAAATTTATTTTTGAATCTGAATTTGATGGATATAGTACAGGATCACCTTCAAATCAGTCTTCTGGAGAATTCCAATTTGGAAGTACTTCTAATAATGATAATAGTACTATTAACTCTTTACGAATAAGTAAAGAAAATATTAATAATGCTAGTATAGCTAATATACTTTCTTCTATTGGTACTAATAATGTCAAATTGGGACTTTATAAAGTTTCCAGTCCTACTTCTTTTATAGTTTTAAATGTAACAGCTAATGCAAGTTATAGTTCAAATACTCAAATATTAACTTGTACTACGGATTCATCAACTGGATCTGGGGCAATATTTTCAGATGGTGATGCAATAGGGTTTATATTAAGTGGTAATAATGGAACTAGTGGTTCAAGTGGATCTTCAGGTAATTCTGGTACATCAGGTTCTTCCGGTACTTCAGGTTCATCAGGTGGAGACGGTTCTGATGGTACTTCTGGTTCTTCCGGTACAAGTGGTAGTTCTGGTGGTGATGGTACTTCAGGTTCTTCAGGTACAAGTGGTTCTTCTGGTGGAGATGGTAACCCAGGTACTTCTGGATCAAGTGGAACTTCTGGTTCAAGTGGTACAAGTGGTTCTTCTGGTGGAGATGGTAACCCAGGTACTTCTGGATCAAGTGGAACTTCTGGTTCAAGTGGTACAAGTGGTTCTAGTGGTACTGTAACTTTATCTGGAACAACGGATAATGGTATTTTAACTTTAAATGGGTCTTCTCCTAATGTTACAGTTGAGTCAAGTACTTTATCTGGTGGTGTTTTAACTTTAACTAATGCTGGTGGTTTTGCGGCCGTAGAGGTCGGTGGTTCTAGTGGTGGATTTATAGATTTTAAAGCCCCTGCAAGTGATGATTATGATTTAAGAATTATACATAGTTCAGGTGGTAATGAAATAACTACTAATTCTGGAGCACTTAAAATAAATACTAATAATACTCCAGCAATGGAGGTGCTAAATACTGCTGTTAAATTTAATGGTTATTCATTTGCTGCTAGTGGATCTTCTTTCCCAACTGGACAACAAAATAATAATGGAACTGTTAATACCTTAGGTGTTAATACAAGTGGAGAAGTTGTTAGGGATATGATGGAATCCACTTATACATTTCCTAGATCTACAATAATAGCGGGAGGATCACAAAACTTAATGTCTAATCCTGGTTCAAATCTTTTTTGTGTAATAACAGAAACATTTTTCTTATGTAAAATGAATCCAGGATCTGGTACACTACCTACAACAAGTGGTAATATAGTAGTTAGACAGGGTACCGTTAACAATAGTAGTAATACTGTCTCTCAAGTGCCAGCCACTACCATAAATCAATGGTTACAATTAGAGGGGCAAACTAATACCTTTGCCATGTATTATAGAGATATTCCTCTACAGCAAAGGGTTTACTCAGAAAACACGGATACTACTATATTTTTTGGTAGTGGTTTAAGTAATTTAGGAACTAGATGTATTAGTATTGCTGTTAAATTAAGATATAAAATTTTCGATGGTAGCTCCTTTTAAAAATTAATAAAAAATGGAACATAATTGGATTATAGATAATTTAGAACGTAATCAAAACACTGGTATGGTGGATAAAGTTTTTTATAGCTTTCAAACTATACATAATTCCCACTCAGTAGAAATTAATGATGAAATTACCTTAACTACTGGTTCAGTTTCGGATAGTGATTTTATTAATTATGAAGACTTAAATGAATCTAAGGTTTTAAGTTGGTTTACTGGTAGTTTAGATGTAGATACTTTAAAAACTAACAATTCAGCTTCTATTAATCAGATTATTATTGATTTTGATCACCCCAAAGCGATTGGATTACCTTGGTAAAGTATTTGGATATTCAATAAAATCTTTTTACATTATGCCCCAAAATTAAGTTATAAATGACTAAACCTCATATATTTGCTCATACTAGTTATATTGGGAATACGGGTTATAATGCACACTCCCGTAGTTTTTTTAGACATTTATCCAAACTAGCTAAAGTCAAAATAAGAAATTTTACTGTAGGTAATACATGGAATGAATTAAATGACGAACCCCATAATAGTGAAAGTTATATTAATAGTGTAGATAAAAAATTATTAAATATTCAAACATTATGGAATGGAAAAGATCTAATAGATCAACCCATTTATTCTAATACTTTAAATAATTTTAATCATAATATAAATATAGTACTTCAAGAAACTAATCATCATTATTATTACCATGATTATTTAGGTCCTAAAATAGGTTATAATGTATGGGAATCAACTAAACAACCAGAAGATTTTTTTAATAAATGGTTAGAATTTGACCAATTATGGGTACCAACTAAATGGCAAGCAGATAATACTATTAAACAAGGTGCTAGTCCTAATAAAGTAAAAGTAATTCCTGAAGGTGTAGATGTAAATACTTTTTATCCTAACGATAATATTGAACATAAAGATTATGACGGACGATTTAAATTTGTTCTTTTTGGTAGATGGGAATATAGAAAATCTACTACTGAAATAATTAAAACTTTTTTATCTACCTTTGATCCTTCTGAACCAGTTGATTTAATACTATCAGTAGATAATATCTTTGGTAAAGATTTAGATGGTTGTAATACAACTGAAGAAAGAATTAAAAAGTATAATATACCTAATGATCCTAGGTTAAAGTTTAAATCTTTTGTATCTAGAGAGGATTATATAAAATATTTAAAAAAAGGACATATATTCTTATCTTGTGCTAGAAGTGAAGGTTGGAATTTACCTCTAATTGAGGCTATGGCTTGTGGAACTCCATCTATATATTCTAATTGTTCNGGCCAGTTGGAATTTGCAAAAAATAAAGGACTTCCGGTAAAAATAAAAAAAGAAATCCCTGCTCCCAAATCCATACCTGGTAATTATTATGAGCCTGATTTTGATGATTTATCATTAGTAATGAGGGATGCTTATAAAAATTATAAAAAACATAAAAAACAGGCAATAAAGGATGCTAAATTAATTCATAAAAATTATAATTGGGATAGAGTTGCAGAAATTGCTAATAATGAATTAACTACTTTTTTAAATAATTATCAAGAAAAAAATGAATTAATAATAAATTTTACTAATGGACCTTTTGTAGAAATTAAGGGCAATGAAAAAAATAATTATTTTGTTGAGTTTATTAATGGAGATACAAATGAACTAATTTTTAGTGATACTATTAGTAATAATATGTGGACTAAATGTAATAAAGAATATTATATTCCTTGGGTAATAAAAATTAATGGTGAAATAGTACATAAGTTAAATTTAGAAAATCAAGTAGTTTATATTGCTATTGATTCCAAATCAATAGGAGATACCTTAGCTTGGGTTCCTCAAGCAGTAAAATTTAAAAATAAATATAATTGTAAATTAGTTCTTAGTACATTTCATAATTA
>JGI25127J35165_1000475_pt1 | contig 11976 bp, 16 predicted proteins | sample ETNvirenome_2_30_FD_35165 | JGI IMG/M metagenome (IMG submission 35165) | reverse complement strand
AAAAACGTGGCGCAGTAAAAAAGCGTGGCGGTGGCATGAAGCCAAAGATGTAATATGGCTACCTCGAATACCACCACTTTTAATCTTTCTTTTGATAGCATCATTGAACGTGCTTACGCTCGTTGTGGTAAGTCTATGAGAACAGGTTATGAACTGCAAGCAGCAAGGGATAATTTAAACTTGCTGTTTTCAGAGTGGGGTAATCGGGGTATTCATTTATGGAAAGTAAAAAATCATACACAAAATCTTACTGCGGGTACTACAACATATACCGCACCGTCAGATGCATCTGACGTTTTGGAATTAGTTTTTAGAAAAATTAGTGGTAATACAACAACAGACACTAGCATGACAAAAATATCTAGATCTGAATATGAAAATGTTCCTAATAAATTTGAACAAGGACAACCAAGTCAATACTTTATACAGAGAAATTTATCAAACGTTGAGATAAATCTTTATCAGACACCTAATGAAACAGATACACAAATAAATTACTTTTATGTAGGTAGAATAGAAGATGTAGGCGCTTACACAAATGAGCCTGACGCACCTTTTAGATTTTTACCATGCACTGTAGCAGGTTTAGCATACTATCTAGGACAAGAGATAGCACCAGAAAGATCACAAGAATTAGAAAGAAGATATGAGGCAGAATTACAAAGAGCATTGACTGAAGATAGTCAATCAACATCTGTAAATATTGTGCCTAGAAGTTTTTACGTGGGGTAAAACATGACCTTTGCAAATGGTAATCGTGCTATAGCTTTATGTGATAGATGCGGCCAACAATATAAATACTTACAATTAAGACAAGAATGGAACGGACTTTTTACCTGTCCTGATTGCTTTGAACCTAAACACCCACAATTAGATCCAGGACATCATCCGGCAGATGCAATTGCACTAAGAGACCCTAGACCAGCAAGACAAGAACCAGTTACTGTTTTTGTAGGTGCACCAGGAGATTCTGCCTTTGAATCAGATGGCATGGTACCCTCAACACTAAGCAATCAGTTGCTAATAGGATCAAGTGTTGGTACAGTAAGTGTGGTGATATCATGAATTATTCTGAACTTTTAGATAACGTTAGAAACTACACAGAGGTTACATCTGATGTATTATCTAATACTGTCGTCAATGTTTTCATTACAAATATAGAAAATCAGATAGATAGACTTCTTGACTCAGACTCACAGAGAAGATACGCAACTTCAGTTTTTATAGCCAATAACTCTTTTCTTGATGTTTCAGGACCTGAGGGTGGTTTTAGATTTGCAAGAGGTTTACAATTACATAAATCAGATGGCACTATAGAGTGGTTAGAGCAAGTAGATACTACTTTTATTGATGAGTTTGCAGTGCAAAGATCTACCTCAAATACGAGTTTTACAGGTGAACCTAAGTATTGGGCAAATTGGGATGCCAATACATTGATAGTAGCACCAACCCCTAATGCTGCTTACACTGCAGAATTATGGTATTCTGAAACTCCAGAGCGTTTAGGTAACGGAGCAGGTTCAACATCTACAACAACTTTTGTTTCTAATAATGCACCAGAAGTTTTATTATATGGTGTAGTATCAGAGGCGTATTCATACTTGAAAAATATACAAGATATGCAATTATACCAACAGAAGTTCCAAACAGCTCTTCAGGCTTTTGCTAATGAGCAAATGGGACGTAAACGAAGAGATGAGTATACTGATGGTGTACTGAGAGTACCTTTACCGTCAGCAGACCCAAAAGCCTAAGGAGGGCATAAATTATGACAATAAACCAAGCAGTCTGTGCATCCTTTAAACAGGAGTTGCTAGCGGGAGATCATGATATCGACAATGATACAATTAATCTTGCTCTCTACACAAGCTCTGCAACATTAAATGGAAACACAACAGCCTATGCAACAACAAACGAAGTTGGGGCATCAGGAACATATGCAGCAGGTGGTGCGACTTTAACAAGTCCTACCATTGGCTTAACCAAAACAAGTGCAACAGCTTCAACAGCTTTTGTTGATTTTGCAAACGTAAGTTTTACTTCAGCAACTATTTCTGCTCAAGCAGCTTTGATCTATAATAGATCATCATCAAATACAAATGCAGCTATTGCAGTTTTAGATTTTGGTGCAGTTAAGACATCAACAAACGGTACATTTACAATCGCATTCCCAACAAACGATGCATCAAGTGCTATATTAAGATTATCTTAATATAGGAGGTCATTACCATGGCAGATGCTTGGAATGAGGGCACGTGGGGACAAGGATTTTGGGGCCAACAAAGTTCTGTAACAGTAACCCTTACAGGTGTCTCCTCTACATTTGCATTAGGCACTGAGTCAGTTGTTGCAGATAGTTTAGTAACTCTAGACTCATTACAGTTGACGTCAGCCGCAGGAACTGCTGTCGCTGAACAAGAATCTATTTTTCCCTTAACAGGTGTTTCATCAACATTTAACTTAGGCACTTCAAGCATAGAAGAAGGAGCAGGAGTAACTCTTGCGAGTCTTTCTATGGCATTTACTGCGGGAGATGAAACTGCTTCTGGCACAGTCGATGCTGGTTGGGGTAGATCTACATGGGGATCTTTTGCATGGAATGAAAACATAACACAAGAAGTTAGTGTCACTGGCGTTGCCATGACAAGTGCTTTAGGCACTACTACTCAAGAGGTAGGTACAGGAGTTATTGTATCTGTAACTGGGTTGAGTATGACAAGTGCTTTAGGNACTACCACTCAAGAAGCTTCTGCAGTAGAAACATTAGATAGTCTTACTATCGGTGCTGCCCTATCAGGAGCTTCAGGTATAACAGGTGAAGGAAACGTAGGAGTTATAGCTCCTTCAGATCAATTAGACTTTAGTATAGGCACGGTAACGATTGATATCTTTACACAAGTAGACGCACCGTCCGTTGCCATGACTTCTGCTTTAGGGTCAGTAAGCACAGAGGCAGATGCACTAGTAACTCTAGGAAGTCTGTCTAGCACTTTTGCGTTAGGAACTGAAACAGTAGAGGTTGGCACAGGTGTTATAGTAAGTGTGACCGGTCTTGCCTCAACTTTTGCTGAGGGCACGGAAACAGTTACTGGTGGGGCGGTTATTGATATTACTGGTTTAAGTATGGCTACAGCCTTAGGTGATACCTTTAGCACTCCATGGGCTAATGTAGTGACTGGAGCAAGTAATACATGGACAGAGGTAGATGCAGCATAAAAAGTGTTGCTTGGATATCAAAAAAAAGTATATTTTAGAGAGGTAAAAAAATGTCGAGCACATATTCAGATAGACTTAAATTAGAACTCATGGCAACTGGCGCAAACGCCAACACATGGGGTAACAATACTAATACTAATTTACAAGTTGTTGACACATTTACAGCCGGATATTTAGCAAAATCTGTTGCAGGTTCAGCAGATGTAACTTTGACTACAGGTAATGCAGATGCAACCGCTGAGGCAGCTAATAAAGTTATAGAATTTACAGGTGCTCTTACTGGCGATATTAAAGTATTTGTCCCAGCAGTCGAAAACAATTATGTATTTTTCAATAATACAACTGGTTCACAAACCCTATCAGTAGCTCCAACTGGTCACTCAGGAAATGCAGTAGCAATAACACAAGGTGCTCATACAATTATGTATATTACAAACGACAACAAAGTCGTTGATATGTTTGCAGGTTCTTTGGGAACAGTTGGTATCAAAGGCGTTACAACATTTAATGATAATGTTGCAGTTGCTGACGGTAAAAAAATTACAACAGAAAATATTACATTAAATTCTAATGGTGTTGTTGCTGCCACTTCATATACAGGTAGTGGTGCAAGCTTAACAGGTATTGATCCGTTTCCTTCAACCACCTCTATGGTATTCAATCAAGCATCTGCACCTACAGGTTGGACAAAACAAACTGCGACTGCATTAGCTAATACTGCCATGTCAATCGTGACAGGTTCAGGTGGAGGCACAGGTGGTGCGGACTCTTTCTTTGATACTTTCAAAGCTAGTAGAAACACTGATACTACAAGTGCTACTGTTTCTGTATCAGGAACAGTGGGTGATTGTACTCTTTCAACACCTATTATACCTTCTCATAACCATAGGGTTACACAAAGAGGTAATCAACCTAATGATAACCCAGGACCAAGTTGTCCAAGGGTACCACCAAGTTTTGCAGGTAATATTAAACAGTTAAACCCGTTAAGTATTAACCCTGACCAATGTTTCTTTCCATGCGCTGGTGGCGGTGGAGCACACGGGCACCCGTTTACAGTATCAAGTTCATCTTTAGGTGGAACAATTTCCATGCCTGACATGAATGTAAAATACGCAAACGTAATCATAGCTAATAAAGACTAGTGCCTATATTTGACCCAGACGGTAAGTGTCCTCTCTTAAAAACTAAATGTATAAAACACAAATGCATATGGTTTAATATGCTACAGGGATCACATCCACAGACAGGACAACCTGTGCAAGAGTGGGGCTGCTCTATAGCTTGGATTCCTTTATTACTGGTTGAAAATGCTAGACATGTGCAAGGCACACAAGCCGCTACAGAATCTTTTAGAAATGAAATGGTCAAGTCTAATCAAGCCCTAAATGACATATTTAAAAGCAGTGATTCAGCTAAAAATCTCATGCAAAACGCAACATCTATTTTTCACCTCATAGGTAATCACCAAACAGCTTTAACCAACAAAGATAAAAATTTAGAGGATGAAACCATTAGACAATTAAGCAATAATAAGGTAAAAGTTAAAGAAGCTAAGAAACGAAAAAAAGGTAAAAAAGATGTCAATAACAATAAATAATACATCAATATCAACAAGACTTACTATAATTTTTGATGCTGATGGTAAAATAGACGGTGACGGACCAGCATTAGGCACAGGTAATACAGAGTCTGACGTTTATATAGATGGTAAATTTTATCAAAATTTAAGATCTCATACAGAAGTCCCTGCTACTGTTCACGCATTACAATGTTGGAATAAAGGTGGCACATGGAGTTATGTATTAGAACATACAAGCAATGACCCTAACACAACTTACGCATCTCAATCGGATTTACCTACTTGGGTAAACAATGTAGTTATTAGATGTGAGGCTCAAGACGTGTGGCAAACTAATTATAACGGTCACGCAGATGCAAACACTGACGATGACTCTGCCGCTATTGCAGCTGCNGACACCGCTAGAANTAATTACCTATCAGGTCACAGCATAACTTTCTAAGTGCAAGAATATATTCTAGAAGCCAGGAAATTAATCCCTGAACATATTTGTAAAAAATTTATTTTATATTTTGATGAGGAGCACTATTTAAAAGACGCACAAACTGTTGGTCCAAAAAAAGATGCAACAGTTGANAAAGAAGTAAGGAATTGTCAAACCTCACACCTATCAGCCATTAGTTTATCTTTCGGACAGAAAACTGTTTTAAATTATATTAAATCTAAAATTTTTGATGTTGGTAAAGTTTACGAACAAAGATTTCCTAGATTTAACTTGTCAAAACTTAATCAAATAGATTTATTAAAATATAAAGCAAACGCACATAGCGCAGGGTATAAGTGGCATATTGATGCCTCAGGTAAAACTGCAGAGAGGATTGTGTCAATATCTATTTGCCTTAATAATGATTTTAAAGGCGGTGAATTTATGTTTGATTTACCAGAAGGTGAGAAACAATACCCACAAAATGTTGGTGATTTAATCATGTTTCCGTCTAACTTTATGTTTCCACATCAAGTAAATAAAGTAAAAGAGGGGACTAGGTACGCAATAATAGCGTGGGGAGTGTAATGAAACCTATTTTTATAGAAAAATTTTTACCTGAAGAAATACTAAATCTTTGTCACAATTATTGTTTGCTTAAATATAACAATCAAGCTGATTTTATTGAGGATAGCTCAGGATCTATTATAAAAGAATTTGCTGATCCTTTAATGGAAACTTTGCTGGATATGTCAACACCAGTAATAGAACAAAATGTAGGTAAAAAACTTTGGCCAACTTATTCATTTTTAAGAATTTATGATAAGGGTGCAGATCTACCAGTTCATGTAGATAGACCGGCTTGTGAATATACAGTTGCGTTATGTTTAGGAGCTAATCCTACAGAAAAACCTTATGAAATTTATATAGGTCATGAGGACAATGACTCAGACTATCAATACATAGATAATACCAAACAAATGAAACATCTTAAAAAAGATTACACCTTCCCTATGCTACCTAACAATGCTGTTCTTTTTCAAGGACAGACAGCTGAGGCTTTACATTGGAGAGAAAAATGTTTGCACGATTATTACATCACAGTATTTATTCATTATGTAGATCAAAATGGAAAACATAAAGAATGGAAGTTTGATAAAAGAGAATCATTAGGTGACCCTGACTTAAATTAATGACTGATTTATATTTCGTGCCTGGTGGTATTGGAAAATGTATTTCTTTTACATCCCTCTTAGCTAGAATAGAAAATCCAATAGCAGTTTGTTCAGGTTGGAAATCTTTGTTTCAAGATCATCCTAAAGTATATGGTTCTTACGATATGACATCATTTTATGAGCCAGAAAAGAATGAGTATTTTAGCTCATACTTTAACAACTTTTTTTATCTTGACCCATATTATTCGAAGCATTTTTTAAAAGATAAAAAACACATATCCGAGTGCTTTCAACTAATGCGTGGTATTGAAATGCCTACTAAACAATCAGAAGTTTTTTTTAATAAAAAAGATGTAGAAGATCTTGCCTCTATAATTAATGAAATAGATCCTTTTGTAATGGTACAATTTAGTGGATCAGATGACACATTTTTAAAAGAAGATGATTTATACACAAGAAGTTTAAATCGTAAACAAGCCCAAGAGATAATAAATATTTTAAATTTTGATTTAAAATTAAATGTTATAAATGTTAAAAACCCTGATGATACTAGCACTTATGAAAATCTATGTCAGATACAACATACACTTGATTTTAAAAAATACATGACATTGTTAAGTTTTTCTAGAGGCTTCATAGGTGTCGACAGTTTTTTACAACATGCTTCGTCAAACAAAAACAAAATTATTAATGGCGTAGTATTATGGGGATCTACATCTTCACAGCTTTTTGGTTACGATCACAATATTAATTTACAAACAAAAGCACCTTATCAAATGGTTTTTGAAACAAATGATATAATGGATAGTTTTTCATCTTTAGGTAAAGTTCAAGAAAGCAAAAAAATCATGAGCACTTTAAAAGTCGATGCATCCTAAAATACAAGAGATAGCACAAGCAGTTAGATCTATGAATGTAAATGTGACTGAAGATGATATACTTCTTAGAATTATAGACAAATGGAGATGGCCGAGACAATACCCTTGGGGAGATCCTTCAATAGAAGTTATAAATGAAGATGGTAGAAAAAGTAACGATATTTATGAGGATGGACCTGAGGGGGGTTACCTAGATAGTTATAAATGTATAGACAGATATAATGAGGGTAAAACTTTAATATTAGGGTCAGCACAGTGGTTATTTAAAGACACAAAAAAAATATCTGACTTTTTAGATGAAGTGCATCAATATCATTGCAACATAAATTTTTATTTTGGTAAGGGCACTAAATCTACTTCATTTAAATCTCACTCACATGATTACGCTGTATTAGTTAAAAATATTTATGGAGAGTCTGATTGGATAATAAACAATCAAAAAATGTCTCTAGGTAAACAAGATGTTATTTGTTTTGAGCACGGTACACCTCATGAGGTTGTACAAATACACAAACCAAAACTATCAATGACATGTAATTTAGGTAGGTATGGCTCTAACAATTAAATTTAATTCTCCTTTAAAAGGACTAATACCAGAACCTGAACCTGTAATAAACCACATACCAAAAGCGTATAAACAATTAAGCAACTCTGTAGATAGTAATACAGTAAAAAAGTGCATGCCTTTTTTGGATGCAATGATATCTGGTTACATTTTACCTATTCCAGTAGACTATAGATATACCTATAACTTCTCTGAACAGAGAGCGATCTTTGATACTAATACTAATTTACCTGAACATTTAAAAAAATATTTTGAAATAGGATTCCATGACAATAGACAAATTAGTGAAGAACTAATGTATGAAAATAGAACAATTAACGCTGTATTTAAATTTATTAATAATTGGCATATTGAAACACCTAAAGGTTATAGTTGTTTATACACACAACCTTTTAATAAAAAAAGTCCCTTTAAAGTAATAGATGGAATAGTCGATACAGACAATTTTTTTACAAGTGTAAATTTACCTTTTTATTGGACAAGCCCAGTTGAAAAAGAGGTAATAATAAAAGCAGGGTCACCAATGTGTTTAATATTCCCATTTCGTAGAGAGAGTTGGACTATGAAAACATATAAAAAAGAAGAAAAAATAGAGGATAGAATGAACTTTTTTAGAGAAGTATTTGAGAACTATAAAAAGCATTCTTGGAAAAAAAAGAGCTATAGATGAAATATTACATTTTTGGTATACCAAACTCAGGCACACAATATATAAAAAAATTAGTAGATTTAAATTTTTTTGCAGAAAGCAATAATAAAAATGATATGGGTCATTGGTCATGGGTGCACAACGGAGACGCTGAAAACGCAACTGCTAGTCTTTTTCAAAACACCCCATTAATTTTTACATATGCAGAGTTACAAAAATGGATAAATTCTTTATTAGTTGATGGACAACAATTTATACATCAATGTGGGCTTAATCAATATCCTGACTATCATGATGCTGCTCTATTACTACATAGTCAAGATACTAGGTGGAGTTTACCAAAAGCTGTTGAAGTATGGTCAGAGTTTCATATAAATTGGATAAGATACATACATAGATCAAAATACCTGATAATTAACAAAAGTAGAATTGATGACCAACCATATTTAGTAGATAGACTGTCGAAAATTCAACATGACTTAGAGTTGAAAAAGAAAATGACTAATTGGACATTAATTGAAGAAAAAACTGTAGGTAACTCTTTAACTGAAAATCAATTAGATTATATTGAAAACAAAGTTTTGACAGAAATAAAAGATTTTTATGAAAGGTAAAAATGATAAACGCAGAAGAACTTCCAAATAAAAAATTTAAAATATTTTTAGGTATGCCCATGTATGGAGGGATGCTGTCGGAGGCTACACTACATGGTCTGTTAGATTTACAATCATGGTCATTAAACCCCAAAAAAAATGTTGCTATGAGAATACAGACAATGGGTAATGAGAGTCTTATAACAAGAGCTAGAAATACTATAGTTTCTATGATGTTAGATGATAAAGAATTTGTAGCAACGCATCTTTTATTTATTGACGCCGACATAGGTTTTTCTTGGCATAATATCGAGAGACTTCTCTGCGCAGATAAAGATATAGCTTGTGGTGTTTATCCTAGAAAACACATATATCTAGAAAAAATAAAAGGAATATTNGAAGAGAATCCAAACGCCTACCCTGATGANATAGAAGCCAAAGCTTTAGGATATAATATAAATTTTGACCAACCTGATTTTTTAAAAGGTGAAAATGGTTTTTTTAGAGTTAATGAGGCAGCNACNGGCATGATGTTAGTTAAAAGAAGTGTTTTTCGAACGATGTTTAAAAAGTTTCCAGAAAGAAAATATGTGTCTGACCAAATAGTAAACGGNAAAAATTATAGATCTGACAATTGTTATGATCTNTTTGCAGTTGGGCCTTANCAAACATTAGATCAAAAAAGATATTTNTCTGAAGATTANTATTTTTCTAGATTATGGACGGAAGANTGTGGCGGTGAGATATGGGCAGACCTTGCAATGCCTTTGACACACTTTGGNAATCGTGCATANAAAGGACATGTTGGATCTTTAATAGCAAAAAAAAATGATAATAAATAACAAAATAGCTTATATTCACATACCTAGAACAGGCGGAAGAATACTTTGTAGTAANTTAATGTTAAATTATAAAACTACANTATACTCTTGGAANGCTTGGGTTGATTTTAGTAACCTATCAATACAAAAAAATCATCAACCAGCATCTATGTATGAAGACANGNTTACAAAATTTACTATAGTTAGAAACCCATATACTAGATTTTTATCCACACTTAAAGAATTAGTAGACCAAGGTTTTAAATATNCNGATGAGAGCACTTTGGATGATTTATTAAAATTTATAGATGATGATAAAAACTTAACTAATATTGGGTCATGGCTATTGCCACAGAATAAATTCATAGATGAGGGTACAAAAATATGGTTTTTTGAAGATGGACTAGAAAGTATGACATTTCACAGCTGGTTAGAAGAAAATGTGGGTATATCCCTAAAGAAAAAAACTAATAAAATAAACTCAAAATTTAACCCTCTAGTAATTAATGATGACCTTAGATTATCACAATATTTTGTAGATATGGTCAAAGATATATACGCAGAGGACTTTAAAAAATTTAACTATACTCCCTAAATAATCAATAGTATATTGAGAAAATGCCACTAGTAAATTTTAGACCAGCGCCAGGTATCAATAAAGAAGTCACTGACTATACAGGTCAGGGTAAGTGGACTGATGGTGATATGGTGCGATTCTTTCAAGGNTCTGCTCAAAAAATCAAAGGTTGGGAAAAGTTTATTTCAACAACTTTAGTGGGTGCAGCAAGAGATATGCACAATTATGTNGCTTTAGATGGCACNCGATACAATGTCATAGGTACAGACCGTAAACTTTATATTATTGAAGAGGGTAATGCATTTGATATTACACCTTTAAGAAAAACTTCAAGTAGTTTATCTAACCCTTTTACAACTAATGCAACTACAACCGTGGTTGTTACAGATACAGGACATGGTGCTACTAAGGGAGATTTTGTTACATTCGACTCTTTCTCAGCTATCGATGGTTTAGATATGAATGGTGAGTTTGAAATTCAATCTATCGTAAATACTGCAGCATATACCGTAACAACATCTGCTGCGGCCTCAGGATCTACAGCGTCTGGTGGTGGTACAGGTAATGCTAAATATCAAATATCTATTGGACCTGAATTCTCCGTACCTGCGTTTGGTTGGGGCACTGACACATGGGGTGCAGGAGGTTGGGGCAGCCCATCCACCACATCTAATGTTACTCTTGAAGCAAGACAATGGTCACTTGATAATTTTGGACAAATTTTAGTTGCAACTGTTTTAAACGGTGGTGCTTTTGAGTGGGATCCAGATGACGGTGTAAGCACTAGAGCATCTGCTATCACTAATGCTCCTACTGCCTCTAGACTTGGTTTAGTTTCTACACCAGATAGACACATTTTGTTTATGGGTACAGAATCAACTATAGGAACACCTGGCACGCAAGATGATTTATTAATTAGATTTTCTAGTCAAGAGGATAGAAACACTTATCAACCTACAGCAGAAAACACAGCAGGGTCATTACGTATTGCAGACGGATCAAGAATCGTAGCTGCAGAGAGATCAAGGGGACAGATACTTGTGTGGACAGATACGTCTTTGCACGCTATGCAATTTATAGGACCACCTTTTACTTTTGGTCTAAGACAGCTAGGTCAAAACTGTGGAATCATAGGTAGTCATGCTGCAGTGGACATAAATGGTGTAAGTTATTGGATGTCACAAGACTCATTCTTTTTATTTGATGGTTCAGTAAAAAAACTACCTTGCACAGTTGAGCAGTTTGTTTTTAACAACATAAATCAAACAGGTTCTGAAAATGCTTTTGCAGGTCACAATGGTGAGTTTAATGAAATAATGTGGTTCTACAATAGAACAGGATCTAATCAAATTAATGCTATCGTAGCTTACAATTATTTAGAACAGACATGGTGGACCGGCACCCTATCTAGGACTACTTGGACAGATAGAGAGGTTTATGATAATCCTGTCGCCACAGAATATTTTGAAGACACAGTCGCAAATAATGAAGTCATT
>JGI25127J35165_1000472_pt1 | contig 11985 bp, 19 predicted proteins | sample ETNvirenome_2_30_FD_35165 | JGI IMG/M metagenome (IMG submission 35165) | reverse complement strand
GATAGGTCTAGAGCATTTACAACGATATTAGCTGTTGATGAATTGAGACAGCAACTTAATTTAGATAAAAAATTATTCACAAAAGAATATTTTGAAAATTTTAAGCTTGCTCAAGAATGTTTTAATTGGATAAAAAGAAATAGATATTTATCTAATAAAGAGATAGCTAATTTACAAAGTAAATGCAAAAAATAAACCAACTGATGAGCCAATGAGATTTTGGCGAAACTAGGTAAGCAATTACCTAGTCTTGGTGCTATCAATCTGATAGCGAATAACAAACTTGATTTTATTATGGAGGATTAATTATGAAACCAAGTGTTGCAAAACAGATTATGAAATCTGTACTTAATGGAGGGAATACTCCCTTTCTACTGGGTGGAACTGGTGTTGGTAAATCAGCAGTGGTTCGACAAGTGGCTGATGAATTAGCTGATGATAAAGAAGTGATAGTCGATGCTATCAATCCTAACTCTAAACAGTTTGGATTTATTGACTTTAGATTATCTCTTTATGAGACAGTTGATTTAGGAGGACTCCCATATATAGATGATGCGGGCGGACAGAAAAGAGCATTTTTAGGTAACTTGCCAACTAAGGGCGAGGGACTATTGTTCTTTGATGAATACCCGCAAGCAAGTCCAAGTGTGCAAGCAGTTATTGGACAACTCATCTATGAGAAAAGACTAGGCGAATATGTTTTACCCAAAGGGTGGAAAATTATTTGTGCGGGTAATAGAGTTAGTGATAGAGCATCATCTAACAAATTACCCAGTCACGTTATTGGAAGAGTCGCATTGATTGACTTTGAACATAACGTTGATGACTGGATTAACTGGGCGAATGACAATAGTGTTCACGAAGACGTTATAGGATTTATTTCTCAACAGCCTCAAGCATTGTTAGAGTTCGACCCAAAAATAGTTGAACCGCAACCAAGTCCAAGAACGTGGACTGCCTTGTCTGATACTTTAAAGGTAATGCAAAAAGAAGATACAAAGTATCTACAGCAAATAGCGAGAACTCATGTTGGCGAGATTCAATCTCACGAGTTCGCAACGTGGATTTCTTTGTTCGATACCTTGCCTAACTTACAAGATATATTCAATGGTAAAGAAGTTGAAGTTCTTGATAGGGCGGGCGAGTGTTATGCTTGTTGCGTTGCTTTATGGAAACTACTAAACAATAGAAAAGATGATTCAAAAGTCTATGACTATTTTGAAAACTCACTTGCCTATATTAAGAAGTTTAGTAGTCCTGAATTCTCAATATTCTTTGTGAGACAATGTGTATCTTCTAACGAAGATTTAAAAGATACATCCGCTTACAATGATTTCAAAGTTGAGAATCAAAACTTAGAGTATTAAACCAACTGATGATTAGCTGAAATGCTATGAAATGCGGACTCACAAAAAACTGTGCGTTCGCATATTGGTACTAGAGAATATTTTTTATTCACTAGTGAATACTAATTTTTTTCTATATGGAGGTATAAATTATGGAAAAAAGTACATTACAAGAGACCGCAGTTAAAGTGCGACTNCATGCTAAATTTTGGAGTGGCATTAAAGCTGATAAGGTCTTGCGTGGGGANTTAGCTGAAAATGTAAATGCTAGGGAAAATTACTTNCACGTTTCTAAACATTTATTGGGTAGGAATTGCAATAAGTATTTTCGTAGAATCTTAGACAAGATTAGGCACGAGCATTACTATCCAATGACAGTTCCTTTCTTAGATAATTCGACAGATGATTACACTGGGAAAGTTGTTAGCGGGTGGAGGTTATGTCCCTCACAAAAACTGGATGAACTTCAATCCGCAATGGATGAATGTAAGAGGAAATTTGANCAAGAGGTTGAAACCTTTTGTAAAGAATATCCTAAGAATATAAACGAGGCTAAATCTAAATTNGGTAAAGCATTTAATGAATGTGATTATCCTAATGTAGAAGATGTCAGAGAAAAGTTTGTATTTGATTTCGAGATTTCATTATTAGGAAATGAAGAGGGCAGTGAACTTATACGTGGGGTTTCTGATTCTATGAAAAAGAGAATCAAGCAACAAGCGGAAAACAATATTAAGAACAATGTTAAGAACATTATGATTACTACTGTTGATGCTCTTGTTGAACAAGTAGACCATATTGCGGATAAGCTAAAAAGCTATGACCCTAAGAACAAGCAAAAAAGCGGTTCTTTTCATACATCTAGTTTTGATAAATTGCGTACCGCAGTTGATATGCTACCCGCTATTAACGAGGATATGTTAGGTAATGACCCAACTATTAAACAAGCACATCANAGTCTTGTTTCAGTGTTAGCAAAAATTAATTCAGTTGATAATCTTAGGGATGATTCTGAATTAGGTTCTTCTAAAAGAGAATCAGTTGCTAAGGGATTATCTAAAGCCATTGACCCTTTAAAAGATGAACTTTTTGGGGGTGGCAAATGACCGCGTTAGAGAGAGTAGAAAAATCAAAGGCAAGGTTGATGAAAGGTAACATAGGTATAGCATCTATGTTACTTAACCTTGAATTTGTTGAAACTACTAGCATTGATACTATGGCAACTAATGGAACTCAAATTTTATGGAATCCTAATTTTGTAGACTCAATTTCAGATGATGAAGTTGAGGGAGTTTTAATCCACGAGTGTTGCCACGTGATATGGGAACATCCTTTAAGAAAAGGAACTAGACATCATAAGTTATGGAATTATGCTACTGATTATGTAATTAATAGCTATCTGATTTTAGACTTAAATATGTCTTTACCCCAAGGCGGACTTTTTGATACTAAGTATCACAAATGGACAGCAGAGGAAGTATATAGAGAACTAGATACTAACGATGATGCCCTTAAAGATGCTATCAAAAATGCCCAAGCACAAAATGATTCTGATTCTGATTCAGAAGAGAGTGACGATGAAAATATATCCACCAGTGAAAATATTTCTGAATCACAAGATGAACCAGCAGATGAATCATCAAGTGGCGGACAAGCTGAAGATAAATATGATGACTTGCCAACTTTAGCGGGCGAGGTTATCGAACCAACTAACGACCAAGGCGAAAAGCTTAACGTTGAAGAGTTGGAAGAGTTATCTTCACAAATACGTTCGCAAGTTATTATGGCTGATAAAATTGCAAGCTTTGGAACTGGAGGTTCAGACTTGCGAGGCAGAGTTGATGAATTAAAGCAGACTCAAGTTGACTGGAAATCAGTCTTACTTGAAATGTTAGAGTCAACTCTCGAGGGTTGTAATACATGGAATAGACCTAACCGCAGACATAGTTGGCGAGGTATTTACTTACCAACTAGAGACAAGATTGTTGAGGGTGGCGAAATTGTAGTTGCCCTTGATACTTCAATGTCAGTTTCTCAAGAAGAACTAAATATATTCGCTAGCGAATTGCAAAGTCTCTGTGAGAAATGCGGAATAGATAAAGTCAGAGTATGCTACTGTGATGATACAGTTCGCAAAAATGATGCGGGCGAGTGGTGGGATTCGTTCGACTTATCTAGCGGGGAGGATTTAAAATTTGTTTTAAGAGGCGGAGGCTACACTAGATTTGACCCGCCCTTTAATCTATATAATGAGCATACTGAAGATACTGATAATGTCTGTGCATTTATCTACTTCACTGATTTGCAAGGCTACGTATCTGAAGATGTTGAACCCGATGTTCCAGTAATATGGGCGGTTTCAACTTATAGAGGACGTTCCTACGATTCAGAAGTACCTTTTGGAGAAAAGGTTTATATAGATGTNGCAAATTTTAGATAACTAACGATACAAGGCAAGGGATTTTAGGGGATGCTAGACCCTTACCCTTGCCAAAGTATTGCAATAGGCGAGGTCTCACGAAGTCAATTTTGTAAAAACTGTATAGAAAATGTGTGTTTTCTACTGATGATTGCCAAAAGGCATGAAACAGTTTTTAAAAATAATTTTCATATTGGAGGTAAATATTATGAAAAAAATAACTAATCAACAACTAATTGAATTGGCTAGTGCGATTGCAAAATGCAGTTGGGAGACAAAAGAATTTGAGTATGATAAAAATAAAAATCAAAGTTCAATAATTATGCGTTCGCATAGTTTCATAGCTGAACTAAGTATATTTTTAGAGTCATACTTTGATTATCATAATGAGTCTTTTGATAGAAGTATTTTTATAAAAATGGCTAGTGATTTAGTTGATGCAAAAGTTAAATTAGATAAATCTTAATTTTAAGGCGGGATGCTACTGTTATGGTGGTGTTCCGCCTTTTTTTTTGCATTTTTGTCAAGATTATTGTCAGTCGTTGAGCTTTTGTGTTGATTGTAGATAGTCTGAAAGATTGATATTCACTGGTGATTATAAAATATTTTTTTTTAGACAGGGCGAAAAGCGTGGTGTAACTAATTTTTTTTGGTTTTTATAGATAGTCTATTGATTGTAATAGATAGTCTTTGAGTTGGTATAGATAGTCTAAAGGTAGAGGCAGTGTAGCTATGAACACAACTAATTAATAGTTGTTTTTGTTGGTGTAAGTAACATCCTAAAGGATGCGAGGATTACACTGCCTCTATGGTCAATCAAAAAACTATGACAAATTAAGTCAGCCTCGTTGGTTATTGTAAATGTACCAGTTTACAACCGCAGTTAATATTGAACCATTTTATAGAACGAGTGCTATCGCTGTAACAATAACCTTTTCTCTTCACAATTACAGTATCAATAAAGTTTCGCAACCCAACACATATTGGTTTACAGACCACGAGAAATAGGAGTTATATATTCTCTGATATGTGTCTTTTTTGTCATAGCATTATGATAGCACATAAGTTTTTTATTTTATTCAAAATTAATAATTTTTCTTCCTTTTTTTAAATTACTAAATTCTTCCTCAACACCAATGCTTAAGATACTTGCTATTAAACGTAGCAATTCTATATCTAACTTAGTATTTTTTTTTCTTATTTCTCTAATCATAGAGTTAGTTTGTTTAACCATTTCTAGTGCATCATTTCTAATTCCTATATGTCTTAATGCCAAAGACATAAGTTTAATTTTAAGAGATTGTAGTAATAAAATTGATTCGTTTTTTGACATATTTTATGACATACCCACTTGTTTTTTAAAAACATTTATTTTATTTTTCCATACTTGTATATCTTTTTTATATTGTTTACATTGTTCTTTATAAAGCTTGGGATTCTCAACTAATGTAGTAAATGCATCGGGAGGATTTGGACAATTTTTTTTCATAAGTTTTATATTGTAATCATCAAATATAAAACTTATTTTTTTAATTAAAAAATCATTTGACTCTTCACTTGCAAGTTTATTTTTTTTATTTAAGAAAATAATTGTTAAGTATTTTTGCGGATTATTTTTTATATTATTAATAATATTACTAGGCATACTATTTTCTTTACATAACTCATAAAAATTATTTAATGCATTTTTTATTGAACTACCAGTTATACAAATATCTTTTTCATTAATACTGTATTCACTATCCTTATACTTAATTTGAAACTCATAATATATATTCATATTTATCCTATAAAAAGTGCTAGTTTTTTTGGTTTGGGAATTGTAAAACTAGCAAAACACTAGACCCGCAATGCTGTGTTTTGTTATTTATCGACATTGAAACACCCTCGCACGTGAGGAAAAATCAGTCTAACTGTGGCTAGTGCATAACGGTTTAGTTCTCATTTACTTTTATCCTTAACCTTGTCTCTTGTCTACTCTAATTTAATAGAGGGCAAGGATTTTACAAAGGCTCGTTGCTAGCCACAATTAAAACAATGATAGCACTATGAAATATAAATGCAATAGTTTTTTATGATTAATTTATGTTTGCATTGTGTAATGTTTTATGTAATACTTTTACTTTATTAATTTTATGGAGCAATAAATGACACCTATAGAAATTATGTATTACTCAATACTTTCAATAGTATTGATAGCAACAATTTATATTAATGAAAAAGACTTAGGAGATAAATAATTATGGAAAAGCCTAAAACAATTAGTGATATTAGAAAAGAGGGGTGGAGTCCAATGCAAAGTGAACAGGGATTCGCTTGGTTTGGTGGTAAGTCTCATGTTCAATTATCAGAATTTTTGCCCGATGATATTCTTGAAGATACTAATATCGAAGATATAGATTTTCTTGTTATTGGTTGGAGGAAATAATTATGGCAGATAAAAAAGAATATGTGTATGACGTAGAGGAGTATTCCCAAGATGTTAGACATTATAAAATTACATCTAATGTAAAACTTACTGATGAAGAAGTTGAAAGTGTTTACATGGAATGTAATTCAGATAATCTAGCAGAATTTGTTGATTGGTCTGATAAAAGATTTTCAGATGATGAATTTGATAAAATTAAAATAAGTGGTGTTTTTAAAGGCACAGAATATGGCGATGATTGTCAAGTTGATATTACTGGAGAATTTGAAGAGGAATAATTATGTCAAAAAAAATAGAACAAGCTTTTAAGAAAGCACTTAGCGAGCAAGGAGTTAGTAACGAGTGGATGAAAAGTCACTTAATTATTGAGTCACTTGATTTAGATAAACCAAAGAAAAGGAAAAAGAAAAATGTTAAAACTAAAAAACGTTGATAAAGAAGTATTAAGACTTCTTAATGTTTCATTAAGTAATTGGCTTATAGTTACTGAAAATCTTATAAAAATACTAGGACAAGTTGTTAAGACACAAGAAGAAACTAAATTTTTGTTAAAAGCACAATTAGATTCACTGCAAGAGGAACTTGCAAACGAAATAAAAAAAGATAAACTAAACTAATAAAACTTTTCATTACCTCCATAATGAAATTAAAGGGCGAAGTTTACCCCCCAAGGTCTTTGCCCTTTTTTTATGTCTAACCAGAAACCACAAAATTCCTAATCACCAGTGAAAATATTTTTAAAACAGATGGCACACAATACTGCTGTTGGTGTAATACAACACAACAATAAAATTTGTCAAGAACACGCAACACCAGATTGGTATTCACTGGTGAAAATATTTTATAGCAGGAGATGACCACAGTATCTTGTGTTGCAGTGGGGTTTTATATACTAGATATTGTGTTTCACGTGGAACAATGTATTTCAATTTGCTTGCTTTTTGATATAATCTTTGTATGTATGCTGTAATCAGACACACTTTTGAGATTGACGTTAGTAACAAATACAATTCTTATGGCGAATGGCGACATAGAGTTTGGTTGTTTGACACTGAACAAGAGGCTATGACTTATGCAATCACTTTGCTTGATAACCCTTTGTTGATAGCTAACGAACACTATTTAGCACACGCAATAGAAACTTTACAAACAGGTAAGTTTTGGCAAGTCGGTAGAGAAAGTGTAGCTGTTGGCAAAGTAGAAGATAAGATAGATATAGTTTTTAAAGGAGACAGTGATGAAAAATCTTTACATTAGATGTGCAGAAGAGACTTACGAACTAGCACACGCATTGGCAAAAAAAGAAAATAGAAGTCTAAACAAACAAATAATCCACATGATACATAGCATGGCTGATGCAAATAATGTGGTTGTTAATTCAGAACCAACACCTGTAGAAGATGTATCAGTTGATAGTCAAGAAGTTAAATTGGTTGGCTTGCAATCGCTTGCTGAAACAATGAAACAGGAGACTGTTGATTAACATACCAATAACTTTGTAAAGCATTACCGCATCTTTGCACTACAGCTACATCTAAATCGTTATAAGTCTTTGGATTTCTTATCATTAGTTTCCAAAACTTTTGTTCCAAAGCATTACTGGTTTCTTCACGCAAAAACCTTTGCACTCTTACCAACATTACAGACCTCGGCAGAAGCTCAGAATTATATCCACCAGTGAATATTTTTATATCTGATGGAAAACACGATGGTAAAAACGCCCCACTTTTTGCAATCATGTAAAGATACTTGTCTAGTATCATGTGTTCTCTATCTGTTATTAGATTGTCTAGGTATAGATTGTCTATTAAGTGTTGGTCATACCACTGCACGACCCATTTTGCTTTTGCCAATCTTAACTACACCAACCTTGTGACGTTTGTGAACATAGGGAGAGCCTATGTCATTGATTTGTAATCCATTAAAAGTCCCAGTCAAAGTTATCTTCGCCCTCCTCTAACTCTTTATATCTCCCATTAACAGGATTGAAAGACATCTTAACATTGCCTAAGCTACCTTGCCAACCCCAACGACACTTCCAGTTATGTATCTCAACCCCGCTATCTCCACGATAGACAGTCAATCCCATGTCAGCTTTGCTAAACCAAGCCATTGATTTAGCAACATCAACACCAGTACATACATTCTTTTTTCCGTCTCTTTGAAATGGTTTTGTAGGATGTGCAACGAAGATTACAAGCACGTCATGTTGTTTTGCAAAGAGTTGAACCTTAGTCAACATCTCTGAAACCATGTCAGTCTCCAACCCATTTTTAGAATCATTATGTATAAAGTTATATGGGTCTATAACTAAGACTCTAATGCCACTACGCATGACAGCACTTGCTCCTTTTTCTAGGATTGCCTCTATAGTTGGTAGACCTCCGTCTTGATAGTCTTGAAATAAGATATGTTCTTTTATCCAACCCTCTGCATAGTCTTTTTCTTCTTGTGTCATACGTGCATTGAACCCTTCAAAAAAAGGTTTGCCAACTAATACTTGTGATAGTTGTACTACGTGCAGTTGTGGTGGTTTTTCAAACGAACAAAAACAAGTTTTCCAACCATGTTGCTTGCCTAGATTTACGACTAGTTGGTCTATAAATGCAGATTTGCCGTCACCTGGATAGCCTGTAACAATATTTAACATACCCGTAGAAACAGTGTAGATTTTATCAAGTGACTCATAACCAGTTGATACACCACTAGGTAGTCCTTTGTCATATAAACTTTGAACATCCANAGCATAATGGTCTACTGTNTTTAGTCCGTGTATTTCTACAGGTTCAGCATCTAATACTTGTTTNATAGTAGATTCAATNCCATGTTTTTGTAACAACTCNTTNGCATCTTTNCAGTCTAANTAATTAACTCTATANCATCTTGCCTTGTTTAATCTTCNTGATAGTTCNTGTGCAAGCACATCNCCTGCATGGTCTGTATCTGTAGCTAGTATAATNTTTTGTTTGTCTTTAAACTTTTCTCTTTCTTCCCATACGTATTTAAATCTACCATCCTCGCTTGGGTCTACTTTGTTGTCAGTAATTTTATTTGGACTACCATTTGGAACACTGTATACCTCTACATTTGCGTAATCCTTAAACGCAGTTTTGATTGCTACTGTATCTAACTCCCCTTCTGTGATGATAATTGTATTCTCTAGTGTATCTAAATTTTCAACTATCTCGTTGTTGCCCCATAGCTTTTTAGCATTACCGTCCCACCAAAAACTCTTAGAACCGTTAGCACTCCTATACTTTACTGCTTCTAAACCCTCTTCGTTAATGAAGTCAAAGCCTATCACTGGTCTGTTTTTATACTCTCCAAAACGCACTCCACAACTTTTGGCAACCTCTACATCTAATCCTCTAGCTTTTATCCATTCGTGCGAAGCACCTTCAGTTTGCTCAGTAAAATTAATACACTGGTGAATATTATTTTTCGCAGCGTCAGGCTGCCCAGGCTGTCCACCATTTTTTACGACACTCATGCCTCTCCCAAAACTTTCATCATAAATACCTTTTTCGTTACAGTGATGACAATGATACACTATTTTTTGTCCTTCTTTTTTGATAGACAATGGTTTATCGTGCTTGTGTTTTTTTCTATCATTTTGNCAAAAAGGACACTCTACTTTGTGTTGTCCGTTTGATAGATTGTAGGCTTTAGATTTGATNATCTCCTGTGCTTGCATTTTTTTCCTCCATAGTTATAATCTATTTAATAGATATAATCTATATAAAAAAACCTAGTAAGTTACTAGCCAGTAAGTTACTAAGGGTTTTTAAATTCTTTGTTAAACTCTTTAACTAACTTATTAACCTCTCGTTTTCTTGTTATGAGTGGATAGTCAATAAGTAGTTCCATACTTTTTACAAACAACTCANTATCTATTGAGTGCCTTACACATAAAGTTTTGAAATCTGATGATTTAAAATAGTTGAAAGCATCCTCGTTTTTCTGTGGCTCTTTGCTTGCCATATCACGAATCGCTTGTCTTATTACAGATAACTCTATTCTTTGATAGTAATTTTTGACTCTGTTTATCTGTGAGTTAGTTTGCATTAAATTATATTAAAACATATTATTGACATTATCAATACATTAAATTAACATAATTAAATCATAATTAAATATTGGAGTATTTATGAACTTTAAAATAGAAGATGGTATTCCACTTCCAGCATCAAGAGGTAGACCCCCTAAATATGATTTGCCTCTACATGAAATGCAAGTAAATCAAAGTATTACTATAGCATTACCTAAAACAAAAATATATCAAGAAAAGAAAATAATTAGTAACTACGTTTTACGTTATACACACAAGAATCCTAGTAAAAAATTTAGTGTTAGGATGATTGACGATGGTGTAGGTGTTTGGCGAATAGCATGAGTGAATCTAAATATACTTCAGAAGCAGGTCACTGGTATACGCAGACTGGTGCTCCTATGTATACAGTTGTTGGCAAGAATGGTAAAGAAAGAAATACTACATTAGCTGATGCTAAGAAACTAAATCTAGTTCCCTCTGTAACAACTGTATTATCTTTGTTGGCAAAACCTGGTCTTGAAAATTGGAAGATGTCACAAACTATTTATTCTTGTATGGAACTAAATAAAGAGGAAGATGAAAGCTTAGAGGACTATCTTATTAGAATTAAACATCATTCTAGTTTGATAGGCAANGAAGCCTCTGAGAGAGGCACAGAGGTACACGCAATGATAGAGCAAGGNTTTGTATCAGATATTGTTACAGAGCCTTACGAGGTCGTTAAGGATTGGTTAGATGAACANTATCCTAATGAGGTGTGGATAGCAGAAGATTCTTTTTGTGCAAAGCAAGGATATGGAGGCAAAATAGATTTGTATTCACAAAGCGGTATCTTTGTTGATTTTAAAACAAAAGATAATCTTGAGGGCAAAGACCCAAAGAGATTAGTATACGATGAACATGGTATGCAGTTGTCAGCTTATGCTCAAGGGTGTGGCTTTGATACTGCTGAAAGAGTTTCTATCTTTGTTGATAGAAGTGAAACAGGTGTAATAGCTTGTCATGTATGGGATGAAGAGTCACATTCCAAACATACTGATATGTTTAATTATTTATTAAGCTATTGGAAATTGGTAAAAAATTATAATTCAGAACTGAGGGTAGAAAATGAGTGAAAACAAAGAAACAAAAGAAATAAAAATATCTTATGAATCTATATGGGAGGACTTATCTAAAGTTGATTGTTCGGAACATATTAAAGAAATAAAGTATGGTAATAGAGCATTGAGATATTTGTCATGGTCTTGGGCATGGGGTATTTTAATGGAGCATTATCCACAAGCTACGTACAGATTTTACGAACAAGCTGATTCTGGCATACCTTATATACAATTTCCTAATGGCACTGCAGAGGTTAGATGTAGAGTAACCATAGGTAGATGTTCACGTGAAATGTGGTTAGCTGTAATGGACAAGTCTAACTCTGCTGTCAAGAATCCTACATCAACACAGATAAATGATTCTAAAATGAGATGTCTTACTAAGTGTTTAGCTATGTTTGGTCTTGGACATTACATATATGCGGGAGAGGATTTACCAACTGGAGCAGATGAAGTATCTACAGATAATGTAAAAGATACTAAACAAGAAGTGCAAAAGAACGATGAGGATGTCCTTGAAAACGGAATGAGTAGAGCCTCAGATATTGGATGGGCAAATACTTTTGTTAAAGGATTTAAAAATTTAGTAAAGACACATAAGACTAGGGAGTCAGTGCAAAACTATTATAAGAGCAATGGCA
>JGI25127J35165_1000462_pt1 | contig 12164 bp, 8 predicted proteins | sample ETNvirenome_2_30_FD_35165 | JGI IMG/M metagenome (IMG submission 35165) | reverse complement strand
GGGTTTGATCCAATTAAACAAGTTGACCTCACCAAATCTTTAGATCGCAGAAACCAACGTCTTAATAGAGCAGACGAAGAAGCTCTAGCTCAAGTTATACGCAATAATAATGTGCGCATCCAGAATGCACAAGATTCTGGTAATGATTTAATAGCACTTAGTAAATTCTCAAGCAAGCTTACTAACCTAGTAGGTGACATTGCTAAGGAAAAGGAAGAGGAGAAAAAAAAAGAAGAATTTGCTGGCTTTTTGCGCCGTATTGCTTTTGGTCAGTTTGATATGAGTGGCTATAATAAAACAAAAGCCCTAGCTAAGGATCAGGCTCACACCGCAGCAAATGCAGAAGCCTCTGTATTAGGTGAAGGTGGTGAGAACTACGATGCTTCATCTCCCATTGGCAACAGTACTGCCTTAAGTAGTTTTCAAAAACTTAAAGCCGATAGTATGTTTAAGGTTATTAGTTTTCGACCTGATATTGATGCAGTTCTTGATTACAATGATCCAGATCGTGACTCTTTTACTAAGGCTTTACAAGAACAAACATATGAATGGGTAAAGAAGAATGGAATTCTTGGTCTTCCAGATGAGTTTCTAGTTGATACTATCTTACCAAGGGTGATTGAAGAGCAGCAGAAGGCAATCAGCGCATGGTCTAAGTTGAACGCCCTAAATGATTCTCAACGGCGTCAAGATGAAGCAAAAGCTGGATTATTGGCAGATTCTGATCCTACTGTTTTTCTTGATGCTGTACGTAATACTGTTGATCGAAATGGTAAGACTCTAGGTTATGGAGGTGCTTGGACATTGCTCAATGAAGCCATAACTGAAGCACGTTTAGCAGGCTTGTTGACTGCTACTGATGTAGAAAAAATGCTAGACCACATCGTACCTGATGATTCTAAAAAGCGTACTTACGGTGAATTGCATAAAGCTAAGTTTCTCACGATTGCACGTCAGGTTAGTGCTGAACAACGTAAGATCTTTCAAGAATCAGAAGCAGAGAGACTGATTGAATTTAAACAGGCTGAACAAGAAAGAGTAGACGCACTATTAGATTTAGCTGACAAAGATGGGTTTACTGAAGAACTTGCTGATCAATATAATGATCAATTGCGAGCAAAATTTGGTTTTGATAGTCAAGAGTTAGAAGTAATTAAGAAGAGTTCTGTTGATGCTAAGACCCGCAAGGTACAAGAAACCCAGATTGAAAGCTTAATGGCTATGAATCTACTGACACCTGAAAGTTTAAAGCGGTTTGATCCTAAGTTGCAGAAGAAGTATCGATCTCAAGCACAAGCTACAGCTAACTTGCGTAAGGAGAATGGTGACTTTAAAGATCAAGAAGAAGCAATTGAAGATATGGTTGAGCATCCTGTAACTGAATTGGGCATCGTTAAAAACCATCTTAATGTTGGCTTGATGATTGCCAAACAGAAGCGCAGATTCCATCAAATACTAGAATCAAAAGTATTGGCTGGTGATACTGATCCTGTAAATAGTGCATTTGCTCAGGTTAAGTATGAGTTTGAGAATGGTGGTTACTTTAAAAAAAACGGTGATCCACGTTCAGGTGTCATAGATCCCAAAAATCCATACGACGGTGTAGCACCTAAGTTCAATCCTTCTGAACAACAGGCAACACAGCAAGAGATTATCCGTATGAACAGTTTACTTAAATCATACGGCAAGTCTGTACTTGACCTTGAGGATAATGGTATGAATCCTGTTCTATTTTCCAAGTCTCAAATAGAAGCAATGGAGAAAGGATATGGAGAAGAAGGCTGGAGTCCTAGTCCAGCGGTTGATTATGCAGCAGACATATTGGATATGGATGCACTTTCACTAATTAATAAACTTAGAGAGACAAATGGAATGGAGGCTTTACCGGCTACACCTGCTTATGAGGTAATACAAAATCAATTAACACCTACACAACAACGACTACTTAGGCAATTTAAAACACCAGAGCGTACTGCTCGTGCTTTGACGGGTCAGTCACAATATAATCCTGAACTTGTACCTGGTGGTTACGGTAAGACTATACAAGAGGCTGCTTCTAAATATAATATTGATCCTAGTATTTTGGCTGGATTGCTTTGGGCGGAAAGTAAGTATCTTCCAAAGTATATTGAAGGTCGTGAGACTTCTAGTTCAGGCGCTATTGGTATAGCTCAAATTATGCCGGACACTGCCGCTCAATATAATGTTGACCCTACAGATCCTATTGCATCAATTTATTTTGCTGCTAACTATCTAAGAGACATTATGGATGGACGAGGTACAGAATATAATCGCCAAGTTAATCTTGACACAGCTATCTATATGTATAACGCTGGTCCTAACTATAAGAATCTTTCTACTTATCCTTTGCCTGGAGAAAATGCAGCATATCTGGGTAAAGTCAAAGAAGGTGCTGCTATGTACGGAAACGGTAAACAAGCATTATCTGATCCAGGAACTATGCGTTCCTCTATTCAACAACAACTATGACAGATCCCATTGATCAAATCTTCAATGGTGAACCTGGAAGTGTAGATGAAGATGATCTACTTAAGATGCAAGCTGCTGAAGAGGCGGCTGAATTAAAAGTAGCAGCTCCTCAAGAGGAATCTGAAGCTTCACCTACACCACAGGCACAACCATCTGAAGAACCCGCTAAGGCGGAGAAACCAAAAGAAGAATCAGGTAAACTTGAATTCAAGGGTATGTCTAAAGAAGACATCCTTGGCGGTAAGGAAGTAAGACCTGGAGAAGAATTATTTGCAGGTGTTTCTGACTGGGTAGTTGATGCAGTCAACGTGACGGGTCTTAAAGCACCTAAGCTACCTAAGTATGAGAATGAAGTTGCACAAGCAGTACGGGAGATTACTTCTGTTGTAGCGCCTACTGTAGCTTTATCTATGACAGGTATTGGTGCTCTTGATGCTGCAGCTAAAGGTTCTAAAGTAAAACTACTTTCCGATCCATTTGTTAAATGGCTTGGAAAAACTGCATTTAGTGCTGGTGCTGGTGCTTCAGTTGATCTTATATCTGAAACATCAGAAGGTGATAACCTATCTGGTTCACTGAAGAAAAGTTTTCCTCGTACTTATGCGTGGATTCCTGATGATATTGCCACCTTAGATACAGATAGCCCTGATGTTAAACGAATTAAAAACGCCACTGAAGGCACTGGTCTTGGTATCTTTGCTGATGTCCTTGGTGGATTCGCCACTATTCTTAGAAATGCACAGAGTGTACGAAACGCCACTAAGTGGATTCCTGAGTCTGAAAAAGCCAAGAAATGGCTAGCTAGTAATCTTGACGAAGCATCTGATGATGTAGAGGAAGTTATTGCTAAGAGTGCTGCTAAACGTTCTGATGACCTTGATAGTATTGGTAGTTATAACTTCTCTAAATCACAGAATCTAGACGAACCTATTTTTGGCTTGCATGATATGTATGGCTATGAGGAAATGGGTATTCGTAGTGCTGATGATCTAGGTGTTGTTGGAGCTTCTGTTGATCTAGTACGGATACAAAATAACCTTGATTCGTCTTATGGTCGCCTTGGTTCAGTAATGACTGAGCCAGCACTTAAGTTTGCATTAGAAGGTGTTGATGAGTATGACGCTGTTATGCGTGGTCTACGTGATTCATTGTCTGATGCTGGTGAATACGGATATAGATTGAATGACGGTCGTCTTATTAATAGTAAGACCATTGGTGATGCTGCTGAACAACTAGCTGAAGATATGGGTTATATGACCAATAAACAGCTAGACGAGTTCCTTGAGCGTAATAAAACTCTTATTGATAAAGAGTTAGGGACTAAGACGCTTGGAACTACACCTATGGTTGCTGTTAAAAAGCAGCTTAAATCCTTGATGAAGGAGTTTGGTGATGTATCTGATGCTTTGGTAAGAACCAGTGTTGCTGGACAAGTATCTGATATGTCCTTTGCTGCACGTCTTGCTGATGGTAGAGCTGCTACACCACGTCTACAGGAACAGATTTTAGACCGTATTGAGCTNCTGATGATCGCCAATGGTGAGGCAGGTAAACAACGTGGTTTCCTGCTGAAGATGATGGATACTGCTAAGCGTGGATTTAAACCATTATCACCTGATGAACTCCGTAAGAAGGGAGCAGATATAACAGCACAGCTTAAGGCAGAATCTAAACAGACAATAGATACTCTCCGTGAGATTAGTCAGAAGCGTCCAGATATGCTTGGACCTTTGTTGCTGGCATATGAAGCTACAGATGGCAATGTCAAGACTATGGATGCATTGAATAATTATATGCGTCAGTCAACTGGTGTCTTACGTAAAGCCTTTATTGATCGTCAACCTGAGATTCCTTCTGTTGTAATGCAAGGTTTCTGGGCAAATGTCTATAACTCTACGTTGTCTGCATTTGCTACACCAATCAAAGCTGGAGCTGCTAACGCTGCTTTGTTGGTTGAACGTCCTATTACAACAATGATTGGTTCATTAAGTGATAAATATATGAGGCGTCGTGCCTGGTATCAATACTCAGCTATGGGTGATTCATTGAGAAAAGGACTGAAGTACATGGGTGAAACCATGAGGAGGTCTGCACTTGATCCTAATTACTCTGGTGTTGCTGGTCGTGAATCAATGGTTCAACAGAATACCAAACAGTTAGAAGTAATGAATGCTTTTGCTGATGCAAAGGCTGCTGAAGGTGACTTTGGTCCTCAAGCCATGATGGCTCAGATTGAGGCTATTAACGACTTAGCACAACATCCATGGCTACGATTCGGAACACGTGCTATGCAGGCTGCTGACGGCTTTACACAGGCTGTTATAGGCAATGTAGAAGCACGAGGTAGAGCTTTTGATCAGGTAGCTAGGAATGCCAATATTGATGCTGATGCTATGGATCAAGTAGCTGAAGCAGCATATAAGGAGATCTGGAAACTAGATGAAAAGGGTAGGGCAATTATCTCTGATGACGCCGTTAGACGTGCTTCTGGTGAGATTGCTATGAACCTGGATAATAGTCTTAATAGTGGATTGTCAGAGATTATTAGACATGTACCAGCTGCAAAGCCGTTCCTTCTCTTTACCAAGACACCTATCAACATGATGGGATTTGCGGCATCTCACAGTCCTATGGGATTGTTTATTGATGAGGTAAATCAGTTTGGTAGATCCTTTGATCAGATACCTGCTGATCAAGCTAAAAAGCTCTTAAAAACCAGAGGTATTCCATTTGATGAGAATGCTGAAATTGCATACAACGCGATTCGTGCTGAGATGAAAGGTCGTAAAGCCATAGGCACACTTGCTGTCATGTCTGCAATTGGTCTCATGATGAACGATAGTCTTACTGGGAATGGTTTCTTTGATAGACAGAAGCAACAACTTCGTAGATCAGTTGACTGGAAACCAAGATCAATCAAGGTAAATGGTAAGTGGGTTAGCTACGACAACTTAGGAGCTGTTACTGATTTGTTGGCATTAACTGCTGACATTATGGATAACTATGATGTGCTTGGTGAAGGTGATCTGGCGCAACTATTGAATGGATTGGGATTTGTACTTAGTGCATCTATCACTGATAAATCAATGCTTGCTGGTATTGAACCTATCTATGACATTTTTAGTGGCAACGGTGGTGCTATCAACAGATGGGCAGCTAGCTTCATGCCTGCTGCAACCATGCCTGGTTCTAGTCAGATGGCTGAATTGACACGTTTGATGTCTCCTAACCTACGTGTTGTAGAAGAGAACCTAGCAGCGATGCTAGCTAACCGTACACCTGCAAAACTTGCTCTACCTAAGGAGTATGACTTTGTTGATGGTGGTGAGGTTAATGGTCTAGAGAACTTCTTTGCACGTCTCTATAACACCTACAGTCCTTGGAAAGTTAATGGTGAGATTAGCTCTGAGAAACAGTTCTTGATCGACATTGAATATGACAAACGTCCTTCTATGGATACTGATGGTAGAGGTGTCAAGTTGACTCCACAAGAGCAATCTGATATTGCAAGACTAATGGGTAAGAACAAGACATTCAAGAAGGCTATTCAACGTGTCATGCGTTCTACTGAAGGTAAGGCATTTCGTGAAGCGTTTAAGAAAGCACAGGCTGATGGCATGGAACCCCAACTAAAGAACTTTGCTAACATCCATTCTGAACTTGATCGCTATCTAAACCTTGCTAAGGAAGAAGCTATTCGTGAGTTAGATGCACAACAAGGTGGAAGTATATTGGAACGTAGAGCAGACAATGTACGTAGTAATAACACTAGCTTGACTGCCAATATTGATGAAATTCTAGACAAAACAAAAGTTAGGTAATTATGTCATCGGATCTAGACTATAAGACAATTGAATATTATACAGGGAATGGAATTGACACAGACTTCTTATTTTCCTGGGAAGTACTTGATCCTACTGATCTAAAGGTACTTATCTACAATACAATCACAGAAAAATACGAAGAAACAACAGCCTGGACTAGACCTGATTCCACCTCAATTGTAAGGTTTAATCTTGCTCCTGGATATGGAGTGCGGATCATTATTTATAGGTTGACTGATATTGATTCGTTGAGTGCTATCTTTCATCCGGGTCATCCAGTCAAAGCTGGTGATTTAAACGACAACTTTGAACGACTACAATTTGCCGTCCAAGAGGTACGAGAGACTTATCTAAATTTATATAATGGTGGCGTGGTTGAAGGTAATGTTACCTTTAATGGTAATGTCACAATTAATAAATACCCAACTAACGACACAGATGCTACCAACAAGCTTTATGTAGACACTACTACTGTGTCTGTCACGGGTGACACGATGACTGGTCAACTGGCTATGTCTAATCAAAAGATCACCGCGCTTGGTAGCCCAGAACTTACATCTGATGCTGCTAACAAACAATATGTTGACGGGATCCTGTACTCAGGCGGCGGTAATGTCTCTTCTTTGCCTGTTGTTCGCCATATTATCACTGCTGTAGGTGGGGAAACTTTAATTACACTTCCTTCTCCTATTAGTCGCGGTAAAGAAATCGTCACCATCAATGGTTCTACCCTTACCCCCAGTGATGATTACACTTTTAGTGGGGATAACATCGTACTAAACAGCCCACTACGCGCTGGTAACGAGTTAATGGTGCTTGGCTTTAACAGCCTTGAGGTCGTTGAGGTAAGTGCCAACTTTGAAACTTTCCCATATACAAGATGGGTAACTACAGCCACAGCAGGTCAGACTACATTTACAGGCGGAGTCCCCACACTTGCGTATAGCCCGGGCTTTGAGGCTGTATACCTGAATGGTGCTCTACAAACTAGAGCTGTTGATTATGCAGCTGGCGATGGCTCGACAGTTACACTTACCCAAGCGGCTCTAGCTGGTGATGTTGTTGAGATTCACTCAAGTAATTACATCCAGACCGGCACCCCCGAAGGCTTAACAGCCCAAAAGTACACCTACCCTAATGGCGTAGATCAAACTATTCAGCAACGTCTCGAGCAGTATGTAAGCGTTAAAGACTTTGGTGCTGTTGGTGATGGTGTTACTGATGATACGACTGCTATCCAGAATGCTGTCAACGCTGCTCAAAACAGTGTTCTCAAGCGTCTATATGGGGGTTTCTCTGTTTACTTCCCAAGTGGTGTCTATCTTATTAGCAGCACGATCACTCTCGAGGAAACCAACATCCCGTCTGGTGGGGGTCAGAATGGAGTTACTTTAGTTGGTGCTGGAGCAACATCCTCATCACTCATTGCTAACAACCCTGACTTTGACTTTGTAAAATTCGTGGGCAAAGCATCCCGTAGCTACTACGGTGGTGGAGTCAAGAATATGGGCTTTCATGCTATAGGTAATGCCACGGCTGGTGCATTGTTGAATATGTACCGGACTATTGGGTCCTCAATTGATGACGTTCAATTCGATGGAGGCTATGAAAACCTTGTTTTGGATGGTTGTGCTGATCTTTTGATTAGCAACTTCTACGGTGTGGATGTCAGCCGCTCTTCGGGCAGCATTCAGAGCTTTATTCAGTTTAGTGCTACAGAGTTTGTATGTTCTGACGTGCACTTGAGTAATGTACAAATCAAGCCAACCGCCTACGCACCCGACTATTCTATTATTATTAATGGTTCTGATGGCATTTACTGTACAAACGGTCACCAGTTTGGCGGGCTTAGGTTTGAGCCAAAGGGTGTTGGGGTGACCACGTCTACTACCTCAACTTTCTGGAATAACTGGTACTTCGATACAGCATCTTCAAACAACATTTTCTTTATTGGCAACTGCTCGCATGCTACCAAATACAACAACCATAGGTTTACTAGCTGTGATTTGAGGAATTCTAATCGGGGATTTACTATTGACGGTTCTTCTGCTGTACAAAACTTCATTCTTAGCGATTCAAGGATCGCTTTCCATCAAAAAGATGGTGTCTATGTTGGTAGTTCTAGTGCCGAAGGTATTGTTCTCTCTAATTGTGTCCTTAATGATAACAACCGACTAAACTCTGCCTCCTACAGCGACGTCCACTGGTCGGGCCTTAGTGGCATAATCACTGGTTGCATATTTAGAAGTGGTGACGCTGCCGGTACAGCACTCAAGGTGCTGTCTGGTGCTGTGGATACGGTCGTCGGCGACTGTAACTTCAGTAGATCAACTTCTGGAACCAAGATTGTGGACAATGGTGTTCGTACTACTTTTAGTAATCTTGCTGGTGTGACTGTTTCCAACAGCGGTACGGCAACAATTGTGGCTGGTGGTCAGAACGTTACTGTGCCCCACGGTTGTGACCTTGTTCCAAGCATTGATACCATCAATATTACCGCAATTACAAATGCCCCCGGCGTCACAAGGTGGTATGCAGATACGGTGTCTCCGACAAGTTTTGCTATTAGGACGAATACATCACCTACCACGGATGTGAACTTGGCTTGGCAAATCTCCTATAAGTAATTATGACACGAACAAATACACGGGCTTTGGCTAACTGGTCCGATGCTGGAGTTAGCCCCTTAGATTTTGGTGCCGTCGGTGATGGCGTAACTGATGACACTCAAGCAGTACGGGATGCATTGAATTCAGGTAAGCCCGTCTTTGGCGGCGGGCTGACTTTTAAAACTACAGGGAACATTGATGCCACTAACCTAGTGAGCCTCTCTGATTGCACACTTACCCGCCCAGAACTAGGTGATTCATTGGAAGGATACGTCCTTCAAATAACAAACTCAGGCTTTATACTAGATAATGTCACTTTTATATATGGAGACAGCAGGGAAAGGGCATTTACCGGGATTAATGGCGGTATCAACAAATATTTTGGTTTAAGAGTCTACTCCCCTACAGGTACACCTTCCTCCCCTAACGACTTTACTATTAGAGATTGTAAGTTTACGGGCAATGGGACAGGCACCCATCTGATGATTGAAAACTGCAATAACTTCTCTGTCAGAGGTTGTCATGTTTTCAACAGTGATGCAAAGGATCTCGAGTTGACAGATGACGGTTTGCAGGGACTGTCTTTCCTTGCTTGTGACCATTTCTCAGTATCACAGTGTTCTGCACGGAGATTAAGGACATGGGAATCTAGACCCTCTTCTGAAACCGGTGTAAATACCCAAGACTCCTACATCCACATTATGACTAGAGGATTTTCAATCTCAGGCAGCTCTGATTACTCAGTCACTGATTGTCATACACGAGAAGTTGACCAAGGGTTTGACATTACTGGTAGTGGAGTTAATACACGTTGGATTGTCGGTGATTGCTCAGCTGAATTCAGTGGTACTGTTGGNTTTAANTGTGCTAATGGTCCTAGCCACGGCATGTTCTCTAATTGTTTAACTAGAAATACAGGTCTCTATAGTTTTGTAGCGAGTTCTGGCGTCTATCCTAATGACCATGATATAGCCAGATATATCACTTTTAATAATTGCAAAGCTATTGATACAGGAGTTCCACAAGTTTTTGCCTGGGGTTCAGTAGCTGGAAGCCCGCCAACTAGAGCATTCGCAGTGCTTAATGGTAATGCTGAAAGTAATACTGAAGAGCTACCACTACGTGTACAACTGCATGGGTGTGAAGTATTCCAAGAAAATGCCACTGTATCAGCCGCCTACTACAGTTCCCAACTTATACCGAATGTTGATGCTAACAATGCTACAACGTTCTCTAGTCCCCCCAGAGGCACTGTATCGCGTGACTGCTCTGTTTATGAAATTAGTCCGGGTACGGTGTTAAATGAAAGTGTAGGTGCTATTGGTCCTGTTTTTCTAAAACTTGGGTTAAGTCAAGACCAAGACTTAACAAGTAACATCGGTAGTTGGACTTTTGTTGAGTGGGATAACGAAATTTCAGATAACTTTAACCTGCATAATAACGCCTACAATAGAACCAACATCTATATAAGAGATTCTGGTGTTTACACCATTGCCGCTACTTTGGTTACATCAGAACGTCCTGACGACCTATTAGCACAGTTTTATGTAAATGGTAATGAAATTCCTGGCAGTCTTAATGCTGCGGTTGGTCTAGATCAAGGAGCGCCAAGCTCCGTTTCATTAAACTACACCGGAAGATTTACAGCTGGTTCAAACCTACGCACCCAGATAAAGGTATTCAAAGCTGATGGTCAAAATATAGTACTAGATGATGCCTATACCTCTTTAACATTTACTCGTATCAACTAATGTTAGAAGTAATTGTCCCTGTGGGAGTTGCCTTAGCAACTGGATTTAGCATACTCATATCTCGTATCCACTCAAGGGTTCATGAACTTGATCGACGCGTTGATGGCGTTGAACTAAGAGTTGCTGAGGAATACATCTCCAAAAATGAGTTTGCCTCTGCTCTTGAACGAGTGGAAGGACATATGGTCCGCATTGAAAACAAACTAGACCGAATTATTATCAAATGATTACTCTAATTAAACCTATTCTTTTTTCATTCCTTGCTAGTGATACTGTTAAAAAGTTAGTTGTAGACCTGTTGTCTGCTTATGCAAAGCGTACCGATAACACTATTGATGACTATGCAGTTAATCTGATTCGTAAGGAGTTGCTTGGTGAAGAAGAAGGCAACTGAAGACCAATTTAATGAGCTGCATAACCTTGTGACTAAAGAGTTCCTTGCCCGCATTAAGTCGGGTGAGGCTTCTACACAAGACCTTAAAGCAGCTTGCGATTGGCTCAAAACTAACGATATTTCTGGTGTAGCAATGGAAGGAAGTCCACTTGGTAAGTTAGCAAGTATTATTCCCGACGTTGATCCAGAATTGGTTCAGCGGAGGCTGTATGGCAGCCGCACGTAACTACAAAAAAGAATATGCTGCTCGTAAGGAGTATCTGAAAGCATATCGTAAACGAACACAAAGTAAAAACACTTCGCGTAAACGTGCTTCACGCTCATTGAAATGTGGAAAGGGTAAAGAAGTTGACCATAAGGACAACAACCCTAATAACAACAACCGTAGTAATTTACGGTGCATTTCACGTAAGAAGAATCGCCAGAAAGGCGCACGTAAAACAAACGCTAAAAGATGACTCCTTTGTTCCAACATCCTGAACACTACTTATACAATTTAATAGCTATGACGTCACCAGAAGCCAAGCGCCTATGGAGGCGCGCTATTAAAGAATACTTTGACAATACATGCATTTATTGCGGAAACTCTTATGACACTACTGAACTTACTATTGATCATGTCCATCCTAAGTCTATGGGTGGTCCTACCAATACCAAGAACAGCGTTTGTGCCTGTTTCAAATGTAATCAGGAAAAAGGAACAACAAATTGGGAAACATTCATAACCCAATTTAACGCACCATTACGAGAACAAATCCTTAAACAACATATCCACTAAGGGATAACTAACTAATACCGCGCTCCGAAAGGGGCGCTTTTTTTATGGCTTTTAAAGATGACATAGACATTAAAAAAGTAGTTGCAGCTGCTTCTAATTTTGACGGTATTCCACAATCGTATTTACCTTTTTATAAACAAAGAGCAATTTATCTTCAAAGGATTGGTCAAAAGCTTCTGGAAAGTAAGTTTTCTGATAGTCCTCGTGAACGTGATTTTTTAAGTGCTATTCAAGCTAACCCAGCGTATAGTTCTAATACAGCCAGGTGGGCTAGTCAAGGTAAATTCCTTAGAGGTTTTGAATCACATCATGGTGTAC
>JGI25127J35165_1000459_pt1 | contig 12180 bp, 30 predicted proteins | sample ETNvirenome_2_30_FD_35165 | JGI IMG/M metagenome (IMG submission 35165) | reverse complement strand
AGTGCTTCTTTAACCTGCTGCGGTAGGGATTCCAACCGTGCCAGAGAATGTATCCTCCCCTGCAACCGGTACATCTCCGATTCCGATGTTGCCACCGCCAGTGCCTGTAGCTCCAAGGTCTTGAGGTTCGACAGGTGTTCCGCCAAGACCTCCCATACCTGCTGGTTGTTGACCACCGGGTTGAGTTTCCTCGCCTGTGTTTTGTCCAACATTTTGCATTCCTATAATTTGTGCCATGATAGCTGCTTCCTCTGGGTCATTCAGAATTTCATCTGGGTCGAGGTCTAAGCTGTAGGCAAGTTCACTAACCAATTTAGATATTTTAACAAATGGTGCAATAGCAGGACTTTGTGCAGTTTGTAAGAACATAGTAAGTCTTTGACTTCTAACTTCTTTCTGCATCAAGCTATTAGTACCAGTTGCTTTAACTTCTAAATCACCTGCCACATTAAGACTTCCTTCAAAGAACTGCATGTTCCATTGAAAGTAAGACTCTCCTAGTGGCTTTAGTAAAAAGTCATCAAGATTCTTAACAACTGTTTTTATATTTAAACTTGCTGCTCCTAATAACATTGACATACCTGAAGCAGTCCTTGTCATACTTTGAACTCCTGTTTGTCCATGTGAATAACTTGGAATACCAGTTTGTTCATCAGCAAGTTGTCTAAACCGGTCAAACATCATCATATTTTCTGGTGCTGTGTTTGGAAACTTCAGACCATAAATAGATTGACCGGGCATACCAGCTTGTCTTCTAAAGATTTTGCCGGGATAGACTTCCATATTTTGCCCACCTACCAAAGCTGATTCATCAACATCAAATACTAATGAACCTGCTAATGCTAAATTATCAATAGCCATTCGAGCATGACCATTCATAATTTGTTGAGAATCATTCATATTCTCAGCTACTCCTATACCAAAGAAATTGTAAGGGTTTCTTTCGTAAGGAAATGCACTGTATGGTATGCGATATGGTGTAAATGGATTGATTACTGCTCGTAGTAATTTGTTACCACATACCCATGCATTTATTTGTACCTCATCTAAGTCATCAATATTATCATCAAGTTCAATACCAACTTCTCTAGCATACTCTACATCCATAATACCCCAGTATTCAAGGACTTCAAAGTTAGCTGTGTAAGTATCGTCTAACTGATAATCGTCTCTTAGTTGCGATTCAAAATCTTTGTCTTCGTAGTTTGGTCCATCTTGTATACATTCCCTAATGGCATTCTCATCAAAGTAAGGCATGTTTCTTAATTGCCTTAACTGACTACGATTCATTTTGTGTCTATGTACTACATATTCACATTCTTCTATGTTTGTTGCTGCAGGGTCTGGATAAAAATCCCAACAGCTTACAAACTCAATTCTTGGTACTCTAACTTCTAAAGGGTTGTATTGTCTTTCGCCACTTTCGTCTGTATCCCACTTGTGAAGTTTTTTATTAAAATTAAATGGACCTTTAACAATTCCTGTACCTAATAGTGAAGATTCTAGTAAAGCATTTCTTATTTCTGAACCGCCATTAGATTCTTCTATTTGGTCATGGATTAATTTTTCCATTCTTCTCGCAGCTTTTTGGGCTGGAGAAACTTCAGGTGTTTGTGGGTTAGGAGTTAAGCCCTCTTGTAACATCCCTTGTTCATCTGCTTGAGTAACTATATCATCCTCAAACATACCAGTGCCTAACGTTGCTCCAGCTTTTAAAGTTTTACCATCGCCTTCATAGCCAACATCATAGATACTTTCTACTGGAGCATCTTCTAATCTATTACCAATATTATCTGGTAGATTAGATTCAATTCCCATTTGTGGGTTTTGTGTATCTAAATAAGCATTCTCTTTTTCGCCTTCAGGTATTTTAGTTTCTTCAATACCAATAGGAAATTTACCTGTACCAAAGATAACATCTACTAGTTGTCCAAAAGCAGCTAATACTTTTGTCTTAGTTATCTTAACAAAGATACGAGACTTTTCAGACTCTCTAAATTTTACTGATTTATTATATAGCCCTCTGTAGTTTTCGTAAGCTCTGAGCCATCTTCTTTCATCACCATTACGAGCTTCTTCTGATAAAGCGAATCTACTTTTAATGATACCTACTAAATTATTTTGCTGGTCTTCTTCTAAAGATAAATTTTTACCAGCTTCTCCCTCTACATCTTCATAGATATTATCAGCATTCAAAAATGTATTTTCGTTTTCTGCCATTATCAATAACCAAAATCTGAATCAGCAGGTTTAAATATATCACGTTTGTAACCTCTGAGTCTTTCTAATGGGCTTTCCATTCTTGGTCTGCTCATTATCATATACCTTAATGCATCGTATGCATGGTCAGAAGCGTGTGTATCTACATCCTCTGGATTCGTTTTTGATAACGGTATGCTTTGTAATTCTCTTATTAAGTTTTGGCAAGTATTGAATATTTGCAACTTAGGTCTACCGTTATCTTTTAATTTTAAAAATTCATGTATCTGAATCTTGCCTTGTATACGATTTTTATCGGCACGTCTTAACTTATGACCTGCTCGTAACAAAGCTTCTCCAACGGTAGGACCAGTTGTACCTGTTCTAGCCCAAGCTGCAGTATCCAATACACCATTTACTGAAAATGGGTCTACCACTTCCATATCTGTTATTATACTACCTAATTCTTCACCTGTCAAGCCTTTTTTGTATAATTCTCTATAAATTATTAAAGTTCCATCATTTATATCAATAGTTCCCCATAAACAACAACTTTCAGAGGCATAACCATAGTCAATACCTTTGGTTCTTTCCCATGATAAAGGTATTTCAAATGGTGGTATTACATGTACGGTAGGGTCAAATTCTACAAAAGCAGCACCTTCAGCGACATCCCAGTTACCTTCTAATAACTGCCTACGCTGTATTGGTGGTAATGAATTAAGCATTTGTTCGTAAATACCATCATCAGCTAAGTATGGATTATCTGCTAATTTAGCTGGAATAAATTTACGACTTAATCCATCTGTACCTAAAAAACTTTTATTAGGTTCATAAGGGTCTATGTATCTACGTTTTACCCATGTAGAGCCAACACCACCGGGGTTAGCAGTGCAACGTAAATAAGTTTTAATTTCAGGGTCAGTTGTTCTAAGTCTAGATGCCAGATAGTTCCAACTAAACTCTGTAGGTAAGTGAGTAATCTCATCAAAACCAATCCAAGAGTATGCTTGTCCTTGATAACGATAAACGTCTGCATCTCTTTCTAAGAAACCAAACTCTATCTTTGCACCACTTGGAAAGTTCCAAAGCTTTTCTACTTCTCTAAACTTAGCTCCGGGAAATGCTTGAGGATATAGTTCACGAGATTTATCAATCATTTCTCGTAGTTCTGGCATAGACCTACGTAAGATTAAGGCACGGTGAGCTTTACGGTGAGCATATCTCAATGGGTCAACCAACATTGCGTATGATTTTCCACCCCCTGCTGCACCACCGTAAAGGACATCTTTTTCGTCTGCAGCTAAGAAATCTGTTTGTGGTCCTTCGTTAGCATGAAATAGAACATTAGCATCTTCTAAATCTTTTTTAACTGTTGCAGGTAATTTGTCTAACTCATCAGTAGTAGCAACATTTTTTTCATCACCACTTAAATCTTGTAAAGTATTTTTTTGTTTTTTTAAAGACTTACGAGCATTGTTAAGTTTCTGCTCAATCTTTTTAATGTTTTTTTGTTTTCGAGAGATTGCTCGATGAGCTGCAAACTTTGCTTCATCTTTTAAAGCTGGTCTACCACTTTTTTTTCTAGGTGTACCGTCTTTTTTTAAAACAAAGTTACCTTCGTTATCTTGCAAGTAAAGATGAGGATTCTCTTCCCAGTCTTTCAATTCTTGTGCCATACTTTTTATCTATGTGTTTTTTTAATCCGGGAGTTGAAATCTTACGACCTGTTTCATACTCTAGCCAATCTACTGCAGTTTGTAAAGATACTTCTTCATTAACAATCATATTTTCTACAGTTAATAAAGCTTCTAACTCTTCTTCTATAGGTTTTAAATAGCCAGTAATTTCATCATACTCATAACCAAAAGGTATAGTTGATGTGGTTCTTTTTATATAACCATCTGGTAACATGTTCATACTATTATACTAATAACTAATAATTAAGTTGAGCAGTTTTATTTCTTACTCAGGAAGTTAGCTTAGTCAGTCCATTTCACACCACGGTAAATACCGTTAGTAGCTTTTTTAGACTTACTAGTTTTTGCATCATGCTTGATACCTCTGTAGATACCCGGTTGAGCTTTTACTTTTTCAACGTGAGTATTTTCAGGAGTTACCTTGATACCTCTGTAAGTAGCCATATCATGCCTCCAGTTTTCATAGGTTAATATTAAGTCATATTTAAATGACAGCCTATGCGTTCCTTCGGTAGATGTCGGTCTCTGTTCCCATTACTGGTACTTAGCTTACCCCTATGATAGGGAGGTTTTCCTTTCTAGCCTACTTCCGTCTCTTGCGAGATGAACGAATTATTGATTATGACAATCTAATAATTGTTGTCTAATCAATTCTTTTAGCTCCTCTTTAGAAAAAACATTTGTTTGTTCTTGTGGAGAAAGCTTCATTTGAATCCTAGTTTGTATTTATATTCAAATTTTATAATATCTTTATCTGATAAATAATTATCTTGATAAGCAGATTTTGATAAACTAAATTTATGTTTTTTAGTATCTAAATTAATACTTGTTTTATTTGGGGATGTTTCTATTGAAATATTTTTACCACCAGTATGAATACCTCCTTTAAGTTGATAATTATGTAAGCCTTGATTATTAGCAACTAAATTATCAAGTGAGCCATAAGTAGTAACTCCACCACCGTTACTATATTTTTTTCTTTTCATTTTCCTTCCTTTTTATTTTTATTAAAAATTTTATCCCAGTTATCAGCAATTTGTTCATCACTAACCATTTGACCTCGTGCTTTATTACGAGCCATGCGATTACGTTTAGCTGCTGATTTTACTCCAAAATGTCCTGCGTGTGGCATATTACCTCTGATTATGTGTTCTATGTTCTATTTTAGTTTCCCAGTTTTCTATAGCTTTACGAATACTTTCTTCAGCTAAAACACTACAATGTAGTTTGATTGCTGGTAAATCTAAAGCTGCAGCAATATCTTTATCTTTTATTTGTTTAGCTTCAGCTATGGTTTTACCTTTTAACATATCAACAAACATTGTACTCGAAGCAATCGCAGAGCCACAACCATAAGTTTTAAACTTAACATCTACTATTATATCATTGTCAAGTTTTAATTGCAACTTCATTACATCCCCACAAGCCGGAGCACCAGTCATACCAGTAGCAACGTTAGGGTCATTAGGGTCAAACCTACCAACAGCATGTTTCTGTGGATTATTCAACACACTTTCAAATCTATCAACTACTTCTTGTGAGTATGCCATTTAATCTTCAGTTAATATATTATTTATAAGCTGTATTTCTCTTTCTGTCAATTTTACCATTTTACCTTGTCAGCCCAATATGCTGCTGACATCTTTCCTCGTTTAATGTTTTTAGCATGACGAGCTTTAAAAGATTTACGTTTAGCTTTCATTTTGGCAGACTCACCGGGTTTAGGTTTACCTGCTGTCTTAGCTCCTTTCTGTCCAAACCTAATAGTTTTTATTTTATCACCTTCTTTAGCGACAACTATATGCGACTTCTTAGGATGGTTAGGAGTTCTTTTAGGTTTATTATAACCTGAAACTCCAGCACGTTCAAGTCTTGAATCTTTTTTCTTGGTCATGCTTTTTTCTTTTTCTTTTTAGTTTTTCGATGCAAACCATGCTGTGCATGTTGTTTACCCTTAGCAGTGGCTTCTCGTTTCTTTTTATTAGCTGCTGCTAACTTACGTCTACCTGCAGGGGTAGATTTAAGTTTTTTAATTTTAGCTTCCGGTGCATATACTTCTCCAGTCTCCGAGGATTTTTTACCACTCGGAGTTCGCCATTTCTGTTTAGTCCACTTACGTAAACTACGTTGACTTTTTTTAAGTGCCATTATTTATCTTTATCACTATATAAGTTATTAAATGTTTCATCTGGATTCATATAGCTTTCATGTCCTTCTGCAGAGTGTAACCACTGTGAAGGTATGAAGTCTGGTGGACCATCACCGGTTGCCCATAAAGCAGGGTTAGTAACTCTAACTCTGTTATTAGGCAAAGCTATAATATTTCCTTTCCAAGGACAATCTTCAGTAATGTATAACACATGAGATTGTTTATGTTGAGCTGGGTCATCAGCAATACTATTATCAGTATAGTCAACAGTAAACAAATATCTGGAAGTATAGAAATCACTACCGATTTTTGCTATCCAAGGTGAAGAACTGGTTCTATCTAGAGTAACAACTGAATGTGTTCTAGATTCGCAATCCCACGGTTGTGCCAAATGGTTTTCCATTGGCTCTGCCCATTCATCCATAGGTATATCAGCAACTAATGCTTGTATAGGCATTCTTGCCCACATAGCACCGCCATGTATGTTGCCCTCTTTCCAGTCATCTCTATCCATCTCGTTGCCAGTAAAAACAACTTGAAAACTTAGAGACCTATCTGGAATTGTATTTACCGCTATTGCTAGAGCATGTAAATATTCGCCATGGTATTTTAGATGATTATGGGTAAATTCCCTTCTTACCCAACACGGGAAGTGAGGGATATTACTCATCAAGTATGACATGTAATATTACTTTTTACCGCCTCTTGCGTAGCTTTTCCTTCCTTTAGCTCCGCCTCTTGCCATACTCTTCCTTTTTTTCATCCCGCCTTTAGCCATGGTTTTTCTTTTTTTAACACCGCCTCTAGCCATACTTTTTCTTTTCTTTGTACCGCCTTTAGCCATGCTTTTCCTTTTTTTATGTGTAGGTGTATGTGGCATTTTGCACTCCTATATTAATGGTTAAAATTAAGTCTTGCGACCATGTTTTTTCCTAATAGCTGTTTTACCAGCTTTAGCAATTCTTGCTTGTTCGTGTTTACCTGCTACTTTAGCACGTTGTTCTAACACTGTCAAAATCTGTATCTTACGAGCAAAAGGTTTTTTAATTCTTTTTACTTTGGCTACGGTTGCTCGGGCATCAGCCGGAGTCTTGTATTTTATACTAACAGTATCTTTAGGATTCTCGTCAGTATATAAACGTCTCCCAGAACCTTTTGGTTTCTTACCTGTACCTTTCTTTGGGTCAGCCATTTTTTCTAGGTCCGTTGCCTTTATTATTACCTGAATCATATTCAGTTAAAGCTTTGTAATATTCTTTAACTTTTACATTTACTTTGTACCAAAAAATATTCATACCTCTAGGATTTGAATGTTCACCTATCATTGCAACAATACAAAAAGCTACAGTTGTAAATAAAATAAAATCCAACATAAAACATAATTATTTATAACCGCCACCTGCTGCTTTGTATTGTTTAGCTAACATCTGAGCTTTTCTGGCACTCCACTGTCCGGGTCTACCACCTTTACTACCGGCTTTGATTTTATTAAACAATCTTTTACGCATGGTAGGCTTAGTATAATTACCAGCTTTATTTACGGTGCTTTTCTTTTTCGTTGTAGTTTTCTTCTTCGGCATAATCAACCTTAAACATTAAATTATTAACTATATAGTAACTTATACAAAACGCAGTCACAAAGGCAACAAAAAATTCAATCAATGTAACACCTTTTCTTTATTATAACCTTCTGGCTCTAAGTAGTGCATTAGTCCATCTTCAGTTACGATTTCAACAAACTCGCCTAATAATGTTAGACCATTTACTTCGGCAGCTTCTTCAGCCTCTTGTAAAGTTTCTGCAACTATATTAGGTCCAGCATACTTTTTACCGTGCTGTTCCATTTCAGTCAGATATATCTTCATACTCATCACTCTCGATTATTACGTTTTCTTTTTGCGGTAGTATAAAAATACCGCCTTGTACATTGTGGTCAACCTGCACCCTGTCAGTCTTACTAACACCTACTCTGTCTAGAATAGTTTGGGCTGCAGCAAGTTTTTGACTAGCTTGAGGTACAGGTCTATCAGAATCAATCATTTCGATTAACTTAAAAGCAGCCTTTGGTGCAGACTTGGCAAGTACATCCGAGGCTAAATCAACTACTTCATTTTTAAGTGATTTGATAACTTGATAGTGATTGCCTGAGTATCCTGCTAGTTCTGCAGCCTTTTTAAAGTCACCTTTAGTTTCGACTAGATTGTCTAAAAAACTTTGTTGTTTCTCAGTTAAATTCTTCTTACGAGTTTCTGATAAGTATGTCATACTATAATATTATAGAGACACTTTGCAACTTTGTCAAGTTATTTTCAAATAAACATAAAAGGTCTTGACAAACGTTGAAAAAAAGTGTACAATATACTTGTATGCCACCCCGGTGCATACCTATAGAATAACACTATAGCTTATAGAGCTTTTAAAACCTTGTACAACGTACAGGGTTTTTTATTATATAATTAGTGTTGGATTTATTATAAAACTTTATAAAGTTTAGGGCAACTGGTTAATACCTAAACTAGGTTGAAATGTATGAGTTTTATATATATACCCGGCTACCCCCCATGTGTATCCTGCCCTGCCCTCTAGCATACTTCACAAACTTTGTAAAGTTTTGCAAACCTTTTGGAATAAGCTTATAACCCTAACACAAAGCTTTTGTAAAGTCAAGAAAAACTTTTCAAACTTCTCAAACTTTATAAAGTTATAAAACTTTTCTGTGCCGATTAAAAAAAACTGTACAAACTTTATAAAGTGTGTTAGCTGGTTAATGCAATCTTACCACGTTGTAAAGTTTATAAAGTTTATTATCGTATCTACACTTCACAAAGTTTTTTAAAAAAATACTTGACAAACTTTAAAAGTCTTTGCTAAAGTTACAACATCAATTGAGCAATTAAGCCGATTGAGTAACGCACCAAAATGGTGCAAGGAGTTAAACATGAAAACAATAGAAATAAACAAAGGTTGGGGAACTGGACATTTAGCGGACTACCAACAAGTTGATGTAAAGGAATACCAAAAAATCTGGAGAGATAATATCCAAACTTCAAGATTGGTATTCTTAATAGAAGGAGAAGAAAACAGAAAAATTGCTCAAGAAAAAGCAGACAAGATTAAATCTTTAATAGATGAAATTTCAGAAATGGCTTTTGAAGATGCATACCAAAGAGAATCAAAGGGGGGTAAATAATGGATACTTTAACAAGCACTTTGTCAGATTTAGATTTATTTGATGGCTTAGATTCAGAAGATATAACAATCAGATAAACTAACCAAAAGAAAAGCCCTCAATTCAAAAGATTGGGGGTTTTTTTATGCCTTTTAGTTATATACCTTTTAAAGCTAAATACAGCCATTCTAAGAGCCAAAAAGGTTTTTATAGGGTTTAGTATCAAAAAAACTTTTTCAAGGTTTCTACGAAAGTCAAGACTTTAAAACTTTTAGTTATAAGTATATAACTACAAAGTACTTTACAAAGTTTAAAAATTATGTAATAGTACACAATATAAATTAATGAGGTTTAACAATGATTAAAAAGTTAACACTGAAAGAAAAAAAGAGATTGAAAAAGAAACATTCAGAACTGAATTTTAAAATCTCTAATAAAGAAGCTATCAAAATTATTAAACTTAAATCTTCAAAAGATGATTTCTTTAATAACTTTGATACGCATAAGAGAAACGCTAACCCTTTGACATATTGGTTGTCAGTAGAGGAAAGCAAGGAACTTAATAAACTTGCTAATCTTTGGGGTTAAGTCTTATAACTTTTAGTAATAACATTATAACTATAAAGTATTGGACAGATTGAAAAAAGTTTAGTATAGTACACTAATAAATAACAGCGAAAAAAACCAACGTGTTCGAAGCTGTTAAAAACAAAAGAGGTAAATTATGACTAAAGAAATAAAATTACCTAACTTTCACGAAACAATTAACGTGGATAAGGTAAATGATTTCTCACTTAGAGAGTTAAAGGCATTAGATAGATTGCTAGATGGCAAAGCTACTAAACAAGATTATAAAATTTTAAGGGGTAAATGATGACAAAACTACATCATCTAAAATATAAAGAAAACTATAAGAATTATATTCTTGAATGTATAGATTCAGAAGATGACTTGATTGGTAAGACTTTATCAAGAACAGAAAAAATAAAATATTTATTTGATAGATTCTATAATGAATATGGTTGGCTAGTAAAAAGAAAAGGAAAATTTGAAGCTATGCAAGAGTGGCTGAGTGGTTTAGCAATTAATATTCCTTGCTACGATTCGGACATAATACAACTGGCAAAAGATATGGGTTCAGTTGATAAAGATTTGACAGAGAGGCAAGAGGATAAGATTAGAGAAACTTATTTTGGCTTCATGGCTCGAATGGTTTTATTACTAGAAAATGAAATAACAGAGGTGTAACATGGAATATAATTACGAGGTTATTTACGAAGGAAAAACTGTTTATAAAAGTTTATCTTATGATGATGCTTATTATAAAATTTTAGACTTACAAGGCAATTCGGTTTCTTATGCTTTGAAATGGGGTGGCTATTCAATCAAAGAAACACAAAAGGAAAAAGCATGAAAAAGATAATAGACAGTTTTAAAATCTTCATAGAAGATATAAAAATTATGACNAGCCAAAGTTGGATGGACTGGATTAATTGGTATGTATTAAAACCACTTGTCCTATTAGTGTGTTTAGTTTTAGTGTTAGTTATAACTCAAAGTTATATGCTTATGGTTGAAATGTCTGTAAGTATATGATATTATTAACAAAAAAAGTGAGGTAAAATATGTTAAATATAAAAACATTTGAGGGTAATAATTTTCTAGGCACTAAGTATGTGCATGTTAAATTGTTAGGTTTTAAATTTAGAGTTGGGTTTCATGTGCGAACTAAACTCAAGAAGATAAATACCTATGCCACTGGTAGAGGTAGAGTCTTTAATTTGGGCAGAGGTTATATCTGTTTTATGCGAGGGTAACTATGTTAAAGAAAATATTAAAAAAGTTTTTAGGTGTCAATCAATTAGAGGATGACTTAACTAAAATGGATTACGAACTGCAAGACAGTATTCAACGAATGGATTGCGTAGAAGTTTCAGTTGAGGACAGAGCATACGAGTATGACTTGGAGAGCTTACGAGAAAATGTAATTGAGCTAGAGCAAAAGATTGAAGAGCTAGAGGGCAAGTTAAAATCTTTGGAGAAAGCATGAGTCATCAAGTAAATGATAATGTATGGGAATACATTTGGGAAGAAGTAGAGCAGATGTCTTTGGAGGAAGTAAGAGAATTTTTATTAAGCAACTTACATTCTCAAGAAGAGGTAGCAAGACTTAACGAGGTTGAATTGCGAGAAGCAGTTGCCGAAGATATGTTTAATTTAAGAGGTGTATAATGACAATTAAAGAAGCATTAGATATTATAGATGATTTAGTAACTTGTGAAATGGAGTGGTCTAATTTTGAAAACAAAGAACTACAAGAAGCATGGAATAAAATTATAGAGGAGGTAACAACATGACAGATGTTAGATATGTAGAAGCAAAGTATGATACTACTATCTCATGGGATATTGAAATGATTGCTGAAAGCGAGGGCTTTGCACTTGAGGATATTGAAAAAGTTGAAGTAGGTAAGTGGGTTGAACTACACATTACGTTAAAGGATGGCACGTTTATTTCAAAACAAATAACGCCTGACTTAGATAATACAGATTGGAAGTGGTCGTCAATGGACTCTTATCTTGATGAAGACTGGAATCCAATAGACGAAGATGAACTTTTCCCTGACACTTACATAGAGGAGGAAGTATGAAAACATATAAAGTAACAGCAACACAACAAGCTGTGTATGAAACTACGATTGAAGCTAACTCAAAAGAAGAGGCTGAAGAAATAGCAAAAAGAGGTATTGATGATTGGACTTGGTCTATGGATTTAAATTGGGTTGATTACTTCGCAGAGGAAGAAGCATGACTAAAGTTAGATATGTTGTATGGGTTGAACGTGATGATTATTATTTTAATACATACGAAGAAGCGAAAGAACATTATGAAGAATACCTTGACAAAGGTTATGATGATGTAGAGTTAATTAAAGAAGATAACAGAACTTAGGAGGAGATATGA
>JGI25127J35165_1000450_pt1 | contig 12319 bp, 7 predicted proteins | sample ETNvirenome_2_30_FD_35165 | JGI IMG/M metagenome (IMG submission 35165) | reverse complement strand
TGCAGTAACGCAACTGCCTTATACATTAGTTGCCGCGGCACTTGCCGTTGTCGGCTTTATTGTTATGGCATAAATTAAGTTAATACAAATAAAAAAACCCCAATGTAGTACTACACTGGGGTGTTTTACCAATCCACAATAATACTTAATTAAGCGGATTGGTATTCTTTTAGCTGTATAAATATATATAGCTTATTTTTGTAATTTAATACCATTGTAATAGGTTTCAAGCGATTGAATTTTGGTTTGATTTGGTAAATCAGCAAAGTCGCTTTCTACAAACTTAGTACCACGTAACTGCACATTTAAACGTGCGGCTTGTGGGTTTAACATAGTTTGTTTGTAGTACTGCTTAATATCTTCAAGCGTTACTTTTTCAACTTCATCAATTAGCTTTTGCTTAGAGTCAAAGTTAAAGTTTTCGCGATACCAATCGGTAATAAGTGGCCCCATTTCATCGCTTAGGTTTTTAGGCTGCTCTTTTAGCGATACAAGCGTGGCATTTTTAAGTTGAGCAAAAGTATCTAAGCTCATATTATCAAGCTCTACCGCGTACTCTTTTTTGAATTGATCAAAACGTGCCTGTATTTCTTTTGGCCCTTTAACAGGTGTTTGAATAAACAAGCCAATTGCCGAGTAATCCTCTATTGGGCGAGCCAGCGCACCTACGGCGTATGCAAGCTGCTCTTCGGTACGCATTTTATCAAATGCAATGGTTCTAAAGTGGCTTTGTAACACCGCGGCTTGCGCTTTTTGTTTATACCCTGGCACTGGGTGAACGGTCATATCAACAACTGCCACATCGGCAACATCAATATCTTTTTGCAATACTCGCGTTTCGCCTGGCTGTGGTAACCATGCTTTACTGCGCGCAAATTCACTCGATGTATGATTGCTTGGTAAAGTGGCACTTAACTCAGTGGCTATCGATTCTATATCTTGTTGGTTGTAATTACCGTAGCTAAATACACGTAAATCGTTGGTGGCAAATGTGGCTGTTTTTAGCTTGTTTAAATCGGCAACGCTTAACGATTCTGCCGCTTTTATCAGTGCCTCTGTATCAAAGCTGCCTGTGCGGATAAGTTTAGAGTAGGCGCCAAATGCTTGTGCATACGGAAATTGCTTTTGCTGATTTAACAAGCCACGTTTGTAGCGATCAATTGCTTGAGTAAATGCTTGTGCCGTTACATCGGCTTTTAACCCGCTTAGCGCTTGTTTTAAAAGTACGTCTTGCTTATCGGTAAAGCCACTCATTGATAAAACTAAACCATTACTTGGCGCTAGGTTAACGCTCATGCCGGCAATGGCGGCTTCGGTGCTTAGTTGGCTTTGTTGAATGTTATATAAGTCGGCCCATACTGAGTAAAGTACTTCAGCATTAATTTCATTTAAGCCTGGTTGGGTATTAATATATACCTCAACCAAACCCTTTGGCTGGGCAGCAAATTTTTGGCTTGCTTGGCGCCATACTTTTACGCCGTTTTTATCGTAAGCCAGTTCAGGGTGTTTTTGCTCTTTAAACTCAGCTGTTTTAATCGCGAAGCTTTCAGGTAGTAAGTTATTTACACTTGGTAAAGCAAGCTTAAACTCGCTTGATGTTTTCCAACTGGCAACTTCGGCATCGCTAATATCTTCTATGCGGTATTTACCATCATAAAAATGCAGTTGCGAGTCGGTTTCTTCTTGTTGCGAAATATACCAAACGCGCAGCGTATCNGCATTTAATTGNTTAAGTACCTCGTTTATCGCCTCTGCGTCAAATTTGGCATAATAGTAAGGCGCATCAATGGCATGATTTAATGGGTAATCTTGCATGCTGCCAGTAAGCGCGCTGACATAGCTAAACTCATCGCCTTTTTCTAAAAATTTAAATTGATTGCTAAGTGATGTACGAATTTCATTAAAGTACTTAGCATCTACACCTTCTTTTTTAATCAGTTCAATGTATTGCATAATAGTTGCGACAATTGTTTCGCGGTTTTTCATGCCTTCATCGGTTAATTCTAGCGAAATAGTAAGCGCGCCGTAATTGCCGTACTGACTAGGAGATGGAGACGCTGTTAATTGCGATACCCAGCCTTTGTCGCGTAGTAATTGAGCTGGGCTACCTGGCATTTCATTACTTAATAAATAACTGACATAACGGTTAGGTTTAACCGCAAAGTCGCTGCTGTTGTTATTAATCGTAAACTCAAGTTGCAGCTGTTTTACGTCTTCATTAGGTGAGTAATATACTTTTTTACCACCGGCTTTATCAAAATCAAGCTCTGCAGTAACGGTTGGCTTTTCAATGTGTTTATTTTTGATATCGGCAAAATAAGTTTTTGCTTTTTGCTCCATTTGCTCAATTGGCAAGTTTGAAATAAGCGCTACTTTCATGATGTTAGATGAATAGTATTTATTATAAAAGTCGACCGTTTCTTTGTGTAATTGGCTGCCTTCTTTGTCTCCTAGCGTTTCTAGGTTACCAATTAAAAAGCGATTTGCCGGGTGATCACCCATCATTTTACGGGCAAGTTTAAACTGGCCAAAAAAGTCCATTTCGCGGCGCATTGACCACTCGGCATTAACAGCGTTTTTTTCTTTATCTGCATATTCAGGGTACAGCTTAGGGGCTTTAAAAAAATCAGCAAAACGGTCTAACGCTTCATCAAAGGCATCGTTATTAATTTTAAACATGTAGTTGGTAATATCGAGCCAAGTATACGCATTATTTACCCCGCCATTTTTGGTCATAAAGTCAGAGTAGCCTTTTGTATCGGGGTAGCGCTCTGTGCCTAAAAAAAGCATATGCTCTAAGTAATGTGCCATACCTTGCTGCATCATAGGGTCGTGTAGTAAGCCTACCCCTACACTTAGCGATGCTGCTGATTTTTCAGCGCTTGGATCAGAGACTAAAATTACTTCTATTTCGTTTTCGAGGGTAAGGGTTTTATATTCGCGCGTATCATTTGGGCTTACAACTAATGTGTCTGAGAGTAAGGAGCTTTGCGAAGAACTAGCCACCGATGAGGTAGATGATGTATTTGTACAGCCACTTAAAACTGCTAAAGCGATGACGCTAAAACCAAGAATTTTTTTCATTATGTTTTTCCATTAAAATTGCACTTAGGATGCGCTCAAAACAACTTAATAGAGCTAAATTAACACTAACAATTAAGGGTTTACCACAAAATAATACTAATTTATGTAACACATTGTGAAAAACACCTGCATACTTAAAGTCAGTAAAATAATAACGAAGGAAATAGGATGGAAAAAATAATAATACTCGCCATGTTTGCACAAGTAACGTTATCGCTCGTTGTAATGTTAATTATGGGCAAGCGACGCTTTGCTGCTGCAAAAAACAAACAATTACAGTTGAGCGATTTTAAAACCATGCGCCTTGATAACGCAGGCGATACCGTACGCGTAGCNGATAGAAACTTTACNAATCAGTTTGAAATACCAGTGCTTTTTTATATCGGTTGTATTGTTGCATTGCAACTTAACAGCGCTAGCTACTTAATTACTGCGCTTGCGTGCTTATTTGTTATTTCGCGTATTGTGCATACGGTTGTTCATATTGGCAGTAATAATGTAAGAATGCGCTTTAATGTTTTTTTACTAGGCTGCGCCAGTGTGTTTGCTTTATGGCTTGCGGTTGTTTGGCGAATTTTAGCATTTTAGTAAAAGCGGCTTAATTAGCCGCTTCTTTATTTACTGTTTAACACATAATTAGTATTTAGCGCGTTTTAAGCGTTTACCCACACCAAGCAGTGCAATTAAGCAAAAACCAACACCCATACTCCCACCCGAACTGCTTGATGAACCAGCCTCTGCTGATGAATCGTCTTGGCTTATTAATGTATTGGCTGTTGGGTTTAAGTTGGCAGATGAAAGCGGGTCGTCATCTAATACCACCACACTATTAATAGTTACAAAGTTAGCGCTGCTAAGAGCGACATCGCTACTTGAGCATTGTTCACTGGTTATATCAACCAATGGGATATCGCCGCAGTGTACCAATCCAGCAATATTATCGAGCGTAGCTTGGCTTTGTGCTGTAATTTGTCCAAATACTGTAAAACCGCCATTTTGAGTATCAAGCGCTTCGCTATTATCAACCATATTAAAAAACCACTGGCTCGTTGCACTGTTTTCATCGTTGGCTAATTTAGCCATCGCAATTGTGCCCTTCACATTAGATAAAACAGGCTCATTAACAACAGCAGGCTTGGTGGTTATTGGCACTAATTCGTCGGTAAATGTAAAGCCACCACCTTGTATTACAAAGTCGCTGACTGAGCGGTGTATAACGGTTTGGTTGTATGCGTCATCTTCAATATAACTTAAAAAGTTAGCAACCGTATTGGGGGCTTGTTGATCAAACAAGTTAAGCTCTATCACCCCGTGCGAAGTTTGCATTTCAACAATAGTGGCTTGGCTAGTAAAGCACGAAAACGCAAGTAGTGAGCCAATCAGGCACTTTTTCATTATGAGTCCTTTTTGTTATTGTTATTTAAATTAAGTGTTAATACCAATCCACACTATACGCCAAGGAAAAGCATTTAGAAGGCACAACTACAATTAACACCCTTTTAGTTACACTTCATTACATATTCTTTTAAATAACACTCGCTGCATTCGCTTTGTGTAAAANCATTTAATAATTTTATATTACTTTTAAAAATCGAATATAAAAAAGTATAAAATAAGTACGTTATTTATCGCTAAATTAGTTTAAACTAACCGCCTAATAAATTAAGCACACCATAATAAATGGGTATTTCATGCGTATAATTATTTTATTTTCAGTTATTTTATCTGTTATAGGTTGTACAAGCTCACCTTTAAACACCTCCACTGCCCCACAGTATATTACGGTATTACATACTAACGATAATCACGGGCGCTTTTGGCATAACGAAAAAGGTGAATATGGTATGGCAGCGCGTAAAACGTTAATTGACGCTTTACGTAACAAAGCTCAACAGCAAGGCCATGCAGTATTGCTGCTTTCTGGCGGTGATATTAACACCGGTATACCTGAATCAGACTTACAACACGCAGAGCCTGATTTTAAGGGAATGTCGTTACTCGGTTACGATGCTATGGCCATTGGTAACCATGAATTTGATAATCCACTGAGCGTTTTAACTAAGCAGCAACAATGGGCTACCTTTCCCTTACTGTCTGCAAATATTTTTGACAAAGCAACTGGGGAAAGCGCATTTCAAGGCTATAAAATTTTTGAAAAGGGGGGCTTAAAAATTGCGGTTATAGGACTTACCACTACAGACACCGCTAAAATAGCTAACCCACAATATATTGGCCATTTAGAATTTAAAGACCCTGTTGATGTGACGGCAGCTCTCGCTAAAAAAATTAATGAGCAATACAACCCCGATATCACTATTGCACTTACTCACATGGGCCATTATGTAGATGCAAACTTTGGGATTAATGCCCCGGGTGATGTCACACTTGCCCGCTCTTTACCCGCTAATACCTTAGATATGATTATTGGTGGTCACTCGCAAGAGCCGGTTTGTATGGCAGCTAAAAATAAAAATGACGATAACTTTAAACCCGGTCTTGCGTGTAAGCCCGATCAGCAAAACGGCACATGGATTATGCAAGCACATGAGTGGGGCAAGTATGTGGGTAAGGCAGAGTTTAAGTTAGAAAACGAAAAGCTCACCCTACTCGATTATAAATTGCTGCCAGTTAATTTATATGTTGATGAAATTCAAGCCGATGGGTCTAGTAAACAAGTATTAGCCAACGAATACATTAAACCCGATCCGACCCTAGAAGCTTTTTTAGCAAGTTACCAAGCAAAAGGCGCAAAACAAATTGCAGGTAAAATTGGCAGTGTTGATGCGCGTTTAGAGGGCGATAGAAACAAGGTACGTTACCAACAAACTAATTTAGCGCGTGTGATTATACAGGCACAAATGAATGTGGTTGGCGCCGACTTTGGCCTTATTAGTGGTGGCGGAATAAGAAGCTCTATTGAAGCTGGAGATATTAGCTATAAAGATATTTTAAAAGTACACCCGTTTAAAAATCGCATTACTTACATGGACTGGCAAGGGCGTGATTTATGGAACTACTTAGAAACAGTGACCAGCTTCCCTGTTGATGCAGGTGCCTATTTGCAATATCACAATTTAGCGTTTACCCGTAAAAATGGCAAATTAGTCAGTGTACTCATTGATGGTAAGCCACTTGATGAAAATAAAACTTACCGTATGAGTTTAAATAGCTATAACGCATCAGGTGGTGACGGTTACCCTGCTATTAATAAACTTAAAGGGTTTGTGAGCACAGATGAAACCGATGCCCAGGCACTTAAAACCTTTGTATCGCAAAATAGTCCTCTTAAAGCTGCGCAGTTTGCACCTAAATAACAACACGTTATTAAAAGATAATGTTTAAGGAAAGTAGCTGACTACTTTCCTTTTATTTCTATGTTTCCCTTTGCAATATTTATTAAACCGTAACTGTGTAAACGTGAGCGAGAGCCCTCGCCATATGCTTTAGGCGGATAATAAATGTCTTTCATATCAGGGTGTTCGTTTAAGACTTCGTCTAGGGCTGCACGAATTTCACTGAGTGTTTTTTCTAAGCTGCTATTAAAATTTGGCCGCTTGCGTATAGTATGCCCAAGCTCAATCAACCTATAAAAGTACTTATTAGCAAGCTCTATAAGCTCATCTGGCACGTATTTATTTTGATTTAGCACAACATCTTTATTATCACGACAAAACTCTATTAATGCTAAATAAAAGCATAACGGTTTGTTAGCTAAACACACTGTAGCCTCAGGCATATAACTATTACTGAGTGTTTTAGTGTTTAAATCAATGATCAATGCCAGCTCTTTTGGTTTCCCTAAGTCAGTATCAGCGTTTAATGATGGGCCTTTAGCATCTACAGGCATACCTATAATAGACTTCAGCCATTTGCTAAATAAAATACTCAAAACCAAAAATAACAAGCAAATCAAAAACCTGTTTTCTGACCAAAAATGTGCGTTTTTCTCAAACACTAAAGAGACATGGGTAGTGCTCGACTTGAGTGTTCTTACAAACTGGTTTGGCTTTAAAGTTAAAGGTTTAGCAGATTTTGGCACAATTTTAACTAAGCGAAGGTTATTGTCTAAATAGCCGTTGAGCTTTAATAAGTAGTCTTGCACTGCATGTTGGTTACCCGAGTGCTTTAAAAGCTCATTAGAGAGCGCAATTAACGGTAAATCCAGCGCAACTTGTTTTTCGGTTTCAATAACCTGGCGTTTAATAGCGTCACTCTGCTCATTAATTACAGACACATAAAACACTAAACAGTTAATAATAAAAACAGCGCAGCCAAAAAAAACATATTTATACTTATCCATTTTTAACGCTCTCATCTTTAGCTGTTACCTGCTCTGAACTGCAATCCCAGTACGATTGCGCCTCTTTGTAATAACTCAATGTCTGCTCCTTTGACATATCAAGAATATGACGCTGTACAGCACATAAAAGGTCTGTATTGTTTTGCTGCATTTTTAGATACCAGCGCGAACCTGAAATTTTATTACTTAAAGGGGTTATATAATTTTTTGAAAAACGAGCAGCATCACTTTCTTTCCAAAAAGACGCAATAATATCGACCTGCCCATTAGCTAATAAGTCACGAAGCTCGCTGTGCGAACTGGCGTAAGTAATATCTAAATTGGCTAAATTAATATTTAAATCTTTAAACATTTTCTTTGGAAGTATATGGCCAGAGCGGCTTGTAGGGTAATCTAATAAGCCTATACGCTTATCTAAAAAGTATTGTTTTGTTAAACGTGGCTTTTCTTTTGAGGAGATAAAAAATGCGGTGTAATCAGAAAAGCCCACCACAGATTGATAGTTATAAGTTAGCTCTGCATTAAAGGCATCCATTATATTATTTTTTGCAAGTACGAGGTCTGCAATCCCTTTGCCGACAAAATCGAAGCTTTCCGTTGTACTGTCACCCCAGTAACCTTTAACTGAACCGTATTGTTTCGTTACCACGGTATCAAGGCATAGAGACTCTGTAAGCTTCTCTGCCACGCTTTGCGATGGCGTAAATACAATAAGCTGATTTTTGTTTTCACTGGCTGTTGTATAACATTGTGTTGACGTTTTTATTAGTTCTGGGAAATTTATTTCATCACTTTTAACGCTCACCTTTCCACAGACCATGCAGCAACCATAACCAGAAACAAAAGTGTAACAAACGACAGTTTATGTAACATGACCTTTCCAAACCCCATCAATAAGATGTACCTAACAACACTAAGGCTTTATTTGAACAATATTATTTACTTATTACAACAGGTAATTTTACCCATCAAAGGTAAGCTATTGATTTAATGCGATTATGAATAAGAAATAATGAATACTCTTGACTCCTTTCTATATTTAGCAAAAACAATCACAATGTTTACACCAGCTAATAGGTGAATAAAAATAAATGCAGGAAACATTGATGCGCATTAAAATTGCTACTCTCGTAGCAACAACGTTAATAATTGGTGCTGTTTTTACAACTTCTAAAGCGTATGCGTGGGGTCAAAATGGTCATCGAATTGTTGGGCATATTGCTGAGCAACATTTGAGTGANGAAACAGTNCATAACCTGTTGCCACTATTAGAAGGACAATCCCTAGCTCAAATTTCTACTTGGGCAGATGAAATGCGATCTAGTCCTGAACTATTTTGGCGTAAAAAATCTTCACGCTGGCACTACATAAACCTTCCTAAAAATAAAACACTTTCTCTAAATCACGCACATACACACAGCAAAGACGATGTAACAAATATTCTAGAAGGTATTTACTTCTCTATTAATACACTTCAGTCATCTACCTCTTCCCTTAATGAAAAACAGTTTGCTTTAAAGTTTTTAGTTCACTTGGTTGGCGACAGCCATCAACCATTTCATGCTGGGCGAAGTGAAGATAGAGGCGGCAATTTAATTAAAGTTGATTTTTTTGACAACGAAACCAATTTGCATAGCCTTTGGGACACTGGATTAATAGAAAATGAAAACTTAGCTTACACTGAATACGCTAAGTTTATAGATACCGACGATGCAGCATTAATTAAAACATACTTAAACAGCAGCCCTACTACTTGGCTGATGGAATCTCACAAACTGGCCGAAGATATTTATACCTCAACCAGTGATGAAGTGAGCTATAGTTATGTTTTCAAATACAATCCGCTTGTTAAGCAGCGTTTGCAAAAAGCAGGCGTTAGGCTTGCGGGTGTATTGAACTATTTATTTGATTCGTCAGATGACAATAAAAAATTAAAAATAACGACAAAATAACAATCAACCTATAAATAAAAAACCTACACACGGGAATTAATTTATGTTTATACACGGTCTGGAGTATAGCTAAAATAATACAGCTAAAAATGTATTAATTACAAAATGTAAATAATTAATTGTAAAAGGAATTATAAAGTTTGCATTTCATAATACTGTCACATAACGACGGTAACATAACAATAAGTAATTAATCCAAATTTAGTTAAGTATACAAGTATAAATTGTGCAAATTAATTTTGCATATTACAAGAGTATAAATTCAACAACACTGCTGACTTTATACTACTTAAAATAACAATTTAATTATAACTTTCACGGGAAATGAAAATGAAGACTAAACTTCAAAAAACAGCACTCTCACTTGCTATCGCTGCGTGTGTAAGTGTAAGTGGCGCTGCATTCGCCAACGAAACAACCTCTGCGATTAAGGGTCAAATTACCGGTCCAAACGGTAACCCAGCTCCAGGTACCAAAATAACAATTTTACACGTACCGTCTGGCTCAGTTAAAACAACAGAAGCAAACGATGCAGGTTACTTTACTGCTAAAGGCCTTCGTGTTGGTGGTCCTTACAAGGTAATCGTTGATTCTGATGTTTATGCTGATCAAGAATTTAATAACATTATCCTAAACATTGGTAACGATTACCCAGTAAATGCTGCACTTGAGCCACAATCAAGCATGGAGCAAATTGTAGTAACAGGTGCACCTATCAGCTCTATGTCTGGTGGTACTGGCCCAGCGTCTACATTTACTTTAACTGATCTTGAAAACACGCCTGCTATTAACCGTGATTTAAAAGATATCATTCGTATTGACCCGCGTATCACAATTGATGATAGCCGCGGGTCAATCAACTGTGGTGGTGGTAACCCTCGTTACAACAGCTTAACGCTAGATGGCGTTCGTATGAACGATAACTTTGGTTTAAGCTCTAACGGTTACCCAACTATTCGTGCCCCTTTCTCTTTTGATTCAATTGAGCAGGTTTCAGCTGAGCTAGCACCATTTGACGTACAGTACGGTGGCTTTACCTCATGTAACATTAATGCGGTAACAAAATCTGGTGGAAATGAAGTTCACGGTGGCATCTTCTATGATTACACAAGCGATTCATTAAAAGGCGATAAAATCGAAGGCGAAGACGTTGATAACGGTAACTACACCGAAAAACGTTACGGCTTTAACGTTGGCTTACCGTTAATCGAAGATAAACTATTTTTATTCACTTCATATGAAAAACTTGAAGGTGTTCAACAGTTTAACTACGACGGTTTAAGCAGCGGCAGTGTAACTGCAGATGATATTGCTCGTATTACAAATNTAGCTCAAACTGTATATGGTTATGACGTAGGCGGTATGCCTTCAAGTATGCCGGTTGAAGATGAAAAAATCTTAGTTAAATTAGATTGGAACATCAACGAAGATCACCGTGCAAACTTAATCTANAACTACAACGATGGTAATACGGTTTCACAGTCTGATACTGGTTCTAGCCGTGTTTCATTATCTAACCACTTTTACGACCAAAGTGCAGAATTTACCTCAATCATCGCGTCTGTTTACTCAGATTGGTCAGATGACTTTTCAACTGAAGTTCGTATTGGTAAATCAGAACTAGATGCAACTGTACAGTCACTTGATGCTGCTAGCAGCTTTGGCGAAATGCAAATTCGTACAGAAGATGGTGGTACGGTTTACATTGGTCCAGATGACTCTCGTCAATCAAATGATTTAGATTACGATACCACTACATTTAAAGTAGCGGGTACTTACTACCTTGACCAACACACAATTACTGCTGGTTATGAGTTTGAAGAGTTAGACGTATTTAACTTATTCGTACAGCATACTGAAGGTGAATATCGTTTTGATTCAATCGATGATTTTGAAGATGGCTTAGCTGACCGTGTTTACTACAATAATGCTGCAGCGACTAACGATCCAAACGATGCAGCTGCAAGCTTTTCATACGCTCAGCATACGTTTTATGTACAAGATGAATACGCATTTACAGACTTAGATGCAAACATCACGTTTGGTTTACGTTACGATAAATACACAAGTGATGACGTACCTAACTTCAACCAAAACTTTACTGACCGCTACGGCTTTAGTAACCAAAGCACGTTCGATGGTATTGATTTACTTCAACCACGTGTTGGCTTCCAGTGGTATGCAACAGACGAATTAGAAGTACGCGCCGGTGTTGGCTTATTCTCTGGTGGTAACCCAAATGTGTGGTTATCTAACTCTTACTCTAACGATGGTATTACAAACATCGGTACATTCCGCAGCCCAGTTGATTTATTCAATACGCCAAACGTAAATGGCGGCGCGCCTGGTTTTGAAGTACCGCAAGAGATGTTTGATGAAGTTGCTAACACTGTTATCGGCTCGGGTGATTCAGCAACAAACGCTGTTGACCCAGATTTTGAAATTCCTTCAGAGTGGAAATACTCAATTGGTGCAACATACACAACTGAAAACGAGTATGTAATTTCACTTGATTACTTATACTCTAAGAAGAAAGATGCTGCCTTAATGCGTGACATCGCACTTCAGGATTCGGGCGAAACTACATTTGATGGTCGCCCTCTTTACGAGTCTATTGAAGGCCGCTCTGGTGAGTACCTTCTTACAAATGTAAGTGGCGATAGCGGTGATTCATCGGTTATTTCATTAGCAGTAAGCAAAATGTTTGATAATGGCGTAAGCGTTAATTTTGGTTACGCGTACACAGATTCAGACGATGTTAACCCAATGACAAGCTCTGTTGCTGGCTCAAACTACGGTAACATTGCGCTAACGGATCCGGGTAACCCTGGTGTTGCATCATCTGATTACGAAATTCCACATCGTTTTACTATGACGCTTGGCTACTCTCATGAATTTGTAGATGGTTTTGCTACTCGCTTTAACCTATACGGTGAAGCATACAAAGGCTTACCATACAGCTACACGTTTGATGGTAGCGATC
>JGI25127J35165_1000440_pt1 | contig 12480 bp, 15 predicted proteins | sample ETNvirenome_2_30_FD_35165 | JGI IMG/M metagenome (IMG submission 35165) | reverse complement strand
GAAGCTATGACGTGCAGCTCGTTCGCGTCAGAAGCTTGTACTTTAAGTATCTCACTCTCTTCCATTACAAGAGGATGAGTTAAAAGTTCTGTTGTAGTATTGGTTGCTATGGTCTTTGATTTAAATAAAGTAAAAATATTAGTGTCAGCATCTACCAAAGTAATATCAATATTACAACCAGATCCTGAATCATTAGCAACTAATATGGATTTAATTACAGATGTTTTTGCAGAGGGCACAGTATACAAAGATGTTAAATCTGTTGTCGATAAATCTGCTTTTTTATTTATAAAATTATTAGCCATTAATTTAAAAAGAAGTTAAATGCCTCTAGTTCCTCTTTTAATTCTTGTTGATATGTTGTATTTAATTTTTGAATTACACCATCTAAATCTCTAGTTTGAGCTTCAGCTATGGTGTAATCATATTCTTGAGAAGGTCTTGTTAATACTTGTACTATTTTTGCCATTATCTACGTCCATCCGGTTGTATATCTAATCTAAATGTTCCTAACTTCCAACTTTGACTAGCCCCTGTGTTTGCAACTTTTAATGATATCGCTCTTGCTCTAGCACGTGTATCTACTTTTTGTGTGCTTGAATCAATAGTAAAAGGTCCTAAGGCAGAGCTAGCTTTAGTATCATTAGGAAAGTTTCTTAATTCTAAAGTTACTTGTGTGTTTCCTGTTTGAGCTATAAAGTCAGGTATAAATCTTCTAATCTTCATTAAGAATTCTCCATCTCCTCTAATGCTTGCAACACCTTGTTGTTGTTGTGTGATGTCAAAATCACCAGAAGATATATTAGAAGTTATTGCAGTTATCGTTCCATTTCTATTTTGATCTGTCCCTGTTTCGTGTTCATAGTATGATGTTCTACCTTCAGTATTTCCTATAACGTCATGCGATGTATCGGTTGATGCATCATACTCTAAAGCATGTGGTTTTGGAAAAACCGCTGAGTCTTGCCACATAGTTCTTGAAAGAGATCCCACAGTCCAAACAGGTCTTTGTGGTGATGAATCAAAATAGTTATACGAAACCATCCTATTAACAACACTAGATGTTGCCTGCGGATAAAACCACATAACCTCACCAAACAAATTATTTAGTCCTGCTGAAATCATTTGGTTTCCTGATTCTATATTTATATCGTCAAATACAAAGTCTTCTACTAAACAAGGTAGTGATTCTAGTTTACCAGCATATCTAAAGAAACCATTTTCTGACATCCAATACGCAGCACCATCAACTTCTACACATGCATTTTGTCCAACGAGTCCACAGTTAGTTCCAACTTGTGAAAAGGCAAATGTAAAAGGAGATCCTACAAAACGTTGAGTAAATAACGCTGTGTCAGTCCAAACATAAATTGCATCACGACCTCTGATCGCTCCTCGGATCTGTGATCCATCGGCCAGTCTTTGTGTACCAGCTGTATTGGTTGCTGTAGGTGTATACGTGTTTATATCTTCTTGGTCCGAGAATCTAATAAACATATTATCTTGAGTTGCTTTATTACCAATTGTTGTCTCTGTTCCATAAAACACTAAGTGACGATCCGGTGTAGATACCACCATGTGTCTAGATGCAGTTGGTGCTCCAGATATAATATTACATCTTGTTTGTGTTGCGATCGCTAAACTAGAATCCCATTCAAATACTTCACCATCGTGTATTAAACAAATTGCTTTGTCACCAAAATTATCTATTGACCACATACCAGGTTCTAATACCAAGTCACCTGATGCTGCCTCACCCCAAGCAACGAAGTCTGTAGAGTTAGTTACAGTTGCGCCATCGCTGTGTCCTGATCGTGTTGTTCCTCTAACAGCTCTCGTAATACCTGTTAACGTAGTGCCGCCTGTAACTCCTGTATAAGATATTTCTTCATTTCCTACTTGTATAAAATTTGTGCCTGTGCTTGGAAACTGTGTAGCGTCCGCTAAAACGATTGATGTTCCAGATCCACCTGTACCATTAGCATCATCTAATAGTGCTCCATTCAAAGTAGTTGTTACTGGGTTAGAAGCTTCTCCACCCCAAGATCCAAGGCCCCAACCAAAACCTTTTTCTTGAACAGCAGATCCAACAGGATAGTAATGTTGAACTCTAATACCACCGGATGTGGTTGCACCAGATCCTGTTTCATTTGATGGCATGGTTATAGTTATGGTATTTGTAGATGGAACAGAAGTTACCATAAATTTTTTTTCATTAAAATCTGATGCACCAAAATTAGATCCTGTGATTGCGCTAAAATTATCTAACAAAATAATATCTTGAGGATTTATGTTATGTCCTCCTGAGAAAGTTATTGTAACAATTGGTGATCCATTAGTTGTACTAAACGCATTTGTAAGAGTTGTTGTAGTTTTAATAGGGTGTATGTCATAAAATACACCTCCAGAAAAAGCATATAAAATTCTGTTTGTTCCTATGATAGCATATCTTCTACCTAAACTATTAACAAAATGATGTAAACCACGTCCAGCTCCTGTAAGTTCATTTTCATTTATAGTGCCTAGCTGGTTCCATCCTCCTATTTTTTCAGGAGATCCATATCTAAATCTAACATTATCACAGTCAACCCACTGGCCCTCTGCAGCGGTTTCTGATATTTGTTTGTTAATACCTGGTTGAAAACCTATTTTTTGTAACATAAATAGTCCTATTTAATATAAGCACTACACTCTACAGCATAAATTAAGTTAGATCAATTTCTATTATTTGTGGGCCTTTTGCATTCAGCAGGCAGCCCTAGGTGGGGTCTGTTATCGTATAAATTTTCTATATTGTTATCGCTATTATAATGAAGAAAAACTTGTCCACAGTGCTCTCCTTCAAAAGGCTCTCTCCAGTGCTCTACTTTACAACCTTTGTAGAATAAAGCGTCTCCAGGTTTCAAATCTACTTGAACTCCTTTTTTGCCTATTTCACCAGATGGTTCTAAATATATTGGCCAAGAATCTCCTCCTAAATTTACCGTAGCAGATAATTGGCAAGATGGTCTATCTTTATGTCTTCTTAACACATCACCTTTTTTGTATATTCTACAGTATGAATATGTTTCAATTAATTTAACATTCATTATTTTTTCTACTTTTTCTTTAGTTAAAAATAATAAATTATCCATAGCAATATCAGAATAGTGGGAATAAGTGTTTGGAACCTGATCATCACTATATGTTCCAAAATAATTTACAAACGGTGGTATAATTTTTTCTTTTATTAATGTGCCATATACATTTCTTTTCATAAATAAATAACTAAAAAGAAAGAAAGCAAGTTCCTCACTAATAAATTTTTTTATAACAATATAATTATCTTTTTCAAAATTACCCATATACATTTCCTGATATTGTCACTCTATATCCATCACTAGTATAAAAAGGATATACAGTATGATTTAAATTTGCTGGAAAAAATAATATTCTTTTCTGATCTGATTTACAAACATCAATTGTAAATTGAGACAATTTTCCTACGATGTTTGCATAAATAAATTTTAGTCTAGAGGTAAAGTCTCCATTAGCATTAAACACTTTTATTTCATCACTTAATTCAAAAGGCACTTGCATAAATATAACAAAACTAAATAAACCACTATGTATATGAATAGGATTAAATTCGTGTTTTTTTTGAAAGTTTACCCACAAATCTCCTAGTCGTAGTTTTTCAATATTGCTTGTTTTTTGTGTTGTAGAATCTAAATGTGTAAAAAGATTTTTTGATAATTGTAAAATATAAGGCTCTATAATTTTTATGCTTTTAAGTAATTTATATTCATGTTTTATGTGTCCCGCTAAATCAGCGTTTTTTATATAATCTTTATTATTAAAAACTTCTTTGGACTCTCTTATCAAAGCGTCATAAATTTCATTTGGCACCCTATCTGAAATTATAGGGATGTTTGGTAGTTGAACTATATCCATTATTTAAATGGTCTCCCTATATACCAAGCCACTAAACTATATCTATTTCCCCATGTTACAGGATAAACTTTATGCCAAATAAAAGAGGGAAAAACTATTATGCTCCCTTTTGTTGTTTCATTTACATTTATAATGTTGCAACCCTCTGGGTTGTTTCTAATATCAAATTTTAAATCTCCACCTACATAATCTGATCTATCAGAAAGAAGAACTATCGCCGATAATTTTCTTATCTTGCCATGAAGATTTGGTTCATTTGGTCTGTCCATAACTTGAAAGTCAGAGTCACAGTGCCAATTATAGTATTGATTTAATTTATATTTAGTAAATTGAATAGGTTCTACAAAATCATATTCATAGTTCCAACCAGCTTTTTTATTGGCTTCTGCAACATATGGATTTAATATGTCATATAACCATTGTTCATTTATCCAAGCGACATTAGAATTTCTGTGTCCAGTTAGAAGTTTCTTTTTTTCATCGTCAGTTAAATCTTTTACATTACCGCCTGTTTTACCTACTTCTTCTTTTAAAGAATTACCGTGGTTTATAATTTTGTTACATAGCTCTGCATTCAATGCTTGGTTCCAAAAATAATAAGAATAGTTTAATATCATGCTGTTCCTGTGGGTACCGTATAAAAAAAATGTGTTATAGCATATCTACCCATAAATTTATCTTTAGTTTTCATTTTTATTTTATCTACTCTGTGTAAATAATACGAAGGAAATAACACCATTCTATTATTTTTAATCTCAATTTTTTTACCCCAGTCATCAAATATTAAATCACCACCTTCAAAACCTTTTGGTTCTTTGTACAACCAAATAAGAACTGTAAATTGAAACACATCAAAATGAGAAACAAAATGATCCCCATCTTCATAATAAGAAATCATTGTGCTATCACTATTTGTTTCAGGAAACTGTCTACCCATTCTAATTTTTGATATTTTTTTATGTATATCTTTATTAATAAATTTTTTTGTTCCGTTTAAAATAGGTGAGATATTTCTTTTTTCACGTGTGTAAAAACTATCTAAATATATTCTATAACAATGAGCTTGTGAAACATAACCTGATTTAGTTTTATCAACACCTGTTATGGTTAGGTTTTCACTAGCTCTTGGTAGTTCTTGTGTTTGTGCGTAAAAGTCTAATTCTTTCCAAACAGATTTTAATTCTTCTGAATTGTACCAATTATCAACAACTATAAACTTATCATCCATCACAGTGTTATGTATAATTTTCATGCGCTTTCGAGTGCTTTCCCGTATTCAGGTAAGTATATAATATCTATATTAGATTTCAACATCATATTTAGTAAGTCCTCTATTGATTCTACTAAAGGCATTCCAGCCGTATTCAACGAAGTGTTTAATATTACAGGTATTTTTGTTATATTATAAAACTCTTCTATAACATTATAAAAATTTATATTTTGTTCTCTTTTTAAAGTTTGTATTCTACAAGAATTATCAATGTGGCAAACACCTGGTATTTTATTTATCTTGTCTTCTTTAACTTTTACAACATAAGACATATATGGTGTTTCATCTTTACCCTCAAGATCAAACCAATCTTTTGTATGTTCGTATAAAACTGTGCCTGCATAAGGTCTAAACCACTCTCTGTTTTTAACTAAATTTACTTTTTCTTTAGCGTTAGGGTTGCATGGATTAAATAATATAGATCTATTCCCTAAAGCTCTTGGCCCCATTTCTGATCTACCTTGGTATATACCCACACATTTATTTGACGCTAATAATTTAGCTACCCTTTTACTATCACATTCAATAATTTTATAGTTTTGATTTATATCAACAGCAGCTGGTTTAAAAATATTTAATTCTTCTTCTTGATTTAAATAAGGTGGACCTTGATATAAATTTTTGTATTTAGATGGTTTATTGTTTCCTAATGTATAATCTAAATGTTGAGCAAGTCCTATTGATGTGCCTCCATCATGACAAACTGGGTCTACAAATATATTATTGTTAAGTTTTAAAAATTCATAATTAGCTATAGAGTTTTGAAAAAATCCTCCACTTAAACAAATATTGTTACCAAAATTTTTCATAATCCAACTAATATAATTTTTAACCACTTTAGTTGTGTCTTGTTGTATTCTAAAACAAAAGTCCTCATTTGAAAATCTGGTAAATTCTCTACACAAAAACATTTCGTTAAAAAAACTATTTGGTTTACAAAAACCATCTAAGTTTTCATATAAGCTAGGTAGTTTTTTATTGTCTTTACCGTAACAAGATAAGCCCATAATAGAACCGGGTTCTCTAAATCCTAAAGCATCTTTGTATGTTTCAAACGCTCCTGCAGGACTTAAACAGTTTTCACTATAAAACTTGCCCGAAGACATACTTTTTCCCCAAGAATTTTTACAAAGTTTATATATTAAAATAGGCTCGTGGTTATATGATAGTTTGTAAATAGATATTACTTCTTGACCATATTTGTTACCGTCAAAAGTAAAAGAAGTTCCTCCATTATCTACAATTAAACAAACAGCTTCTTCAAAACCTGAGTTATAAAAAGAACTATAACAGTGTGTTAAGTGATGTTCGTCGTAAGGAATTAATTTATTAAAACTTATATTATATTTTTTTAACGTGTGTTTTATATAATTTGTATCGCTTTCAAGTCTTTCATCTGTCATATCAAAAGAGGTATATCCAATAATTTCAAAATGACTTCCTTTTAATTTTTCACAAAGTTTATCTACTTGATTGTCTCTCTTTCTTCTAGATACTCTTTCTTGTTCAATAGAAAGTAAAAGATTACCTTTTTCTACGATAGAAAATGATGCGTTATGACTTAAATTAATACCTAATACTTTCATGCTTTTGAAAGCAATATACAGTCAATTAAAATTATTTCAAGATAGATTAACTAGGCCAACCAGTTCCAGTTTTATAGAAATAAACAGTTTTTAAATCCCAAACACCAGGTGCTGAATCAACTGCTTGTTCTCTAATTACGACAACACCAGATCCGCCTCCTGCTCCAGGTGCAGGTGGGTTACTCCCCCCGCCGCCTCCGCCGCCGGTATTTGCTGTTCCAGTCCCTCCCGGGCTCCCTGAGCCCCCGCCGCCTGAGCCGCCAGAGCCTGTATGGCCCCCGCCACCGCCAGCAAAAACTCCTGATACTCCTGCAGTTGAAAAAGGTGGTGCAAAATCAGATGTACTAAAATCTTTCCCTGCGCCGCCATTTGCATTGTTTGGTCCGGGTGCTGCACCAGCACCTCCGCCACCTCCGCCTTTTGTTCCATGCGGTGATGTTCGACTTCCTCCAGCATTTCCATATCCAAAAGGTTGAATAGGTGAAGGCATAGATGAAACTTGTGTTGTTGATCCTCCGGATAAAGTTCCGCCGTGGCCCCCGCCACCGCCTGAGCCCCCGCTCCCGCCACCACTTTGAGTTCCCCCATAACCGCCTTTTTCAGCGACTAATTGTAAATTTGCATCTGGGGCACTTGCGTTAAAAGATGAGTCAGTTCCAGCAGAACCATTTCCAGCAGAGCCTCCTGCTCCAATAACAACTGGTACGTCTGAACCAGGCATCGGATAATTAGGATAATAAATACAGCCTCCGCCGCCCGATCCTCCGCCACCATTCTGGCCCCCTCCTGATCCTCCACCAACTACTAATACGTCAGCTGTAGCTGTTGTAGGCGAGAAAGTTCCGCTAGAAGTAATTTCAGTTGTTGTGTCTGATTGAACTGTTGCAGTGATGGTAGTTCCTATGTTGTTACCATTATTATTATTTTTACCTAAAGTTTCAGTCATTTTTTACTATCCAATTTAAAGTTTCTTCATCTCTATAATATCTGTTATCGTCTCTAGAATCAACATTTCCTTCATGTTGATTTTGTTCCGCTATCCAACCATTTTTATTACCAGAACTATTCCATAGATCTTCATCCCATATAGGAGGCCAATCTTCTGCTGGCCCATTATTTGGTCTTGAATCATCTGCTGGAAATTCAAGTGGTGGTTGCCACATATTTGTAGATGTGTCTAGTACCCAACTAGGGTACAGCGGGTTTTTAGGTGCTATGAATTCATCCTTATCAGGATCATAATGGCCATCTGTTGATGCAAAAATTTTTCTAAAGTTGTGGTTGTATGAAGCCTGTTTCCAGTAAGTTTCCTCACCAGTTATCGGTTCTATAAGATTTTTAACAAAGTCTTCTGCTTGAGTTGATAAGTCACCGCCGTTGGCAGCTACATCTTCATTGCTGATAACTATAACTCTTAATATCTTGTTATCCGATTTTCGGACTTCTGCAAAGTGAGCCATTTGATTAGACCCTTATTACGATAGTTCTTCGTAGTTTATCGTTATAACTAAGTCTGATGCTGCGCTCGCTCCTGCTTCAATGTTATCGCCTTCTTCTAAATAAAGACCTGTGTCTTTATCAACGACAACCAAAGTAGAATCCGCTGGTACTGCAATCGTAGATGCGATCATGATTGGTGATCCACCTGATTTTGTAATTGCAACTGAAGCGTCTGCTGAGTTAGTTCCATCAATGTTAGCTACTAAAATGTTATTAATTTTAAACACTTTACCAGATGATGAACCATTAGCTAGAATCTCAGTTGTCAATGTAGTACTTAACGCCGCTTGTACGGACTTAGCTGTTATAGTTGCTACGTTAACTAGATTTGGTGCTGCCATAGTTTACTCCTTATTAAGTTTATTTTTAACCGAAAACTAATGCCATTGCAATAGCTTTTCCTGTCGTTGCTAAAGTAGATCCATTAGCTTGAACAGTTCCGGTCCCTTTTGGTACTAAGTTTATGCTTATATTTGAATCACCACCGGTAGCTGAAATCGAGGGATTATTGCCTGTTGCAGCGTTAGTGATGTCAAATTGGTTTACGGCTGATGCTGTTGTTTGAAAGATAAGTTGTTCGTTTCCGTTCTCATCATTAATTCCATGTGCATCATCAATAATAATATTATTATCATTAGTATCTAGATCGCCACCTAATTGTGGTGATGTATCTTCTGAAATTTCTGTAAGACCTAAAGCTATTTCTATGATATCTGGATTAGTACCATCGTTTGCTTTAGCTACTACTAATTTATCCCCTTTATCTGTAGCAGAAAACGTAACCGTTCCACCACTACCAGACACATATTTAAATTGAACAGTGTAAGCGCCTGATGTTGAGTTTCTTAAAAGATAAAAAGTTTCTACGTCGAGAGGTATTGTTACTATTTGGTTTCCAGTAATTGTTCCTGTAAACTCAATCATTCTATGTTGAGCTGTACCTGTTGTATTACCATCTACAACAGTTAATGCAGTTGTTTGTGCTCCACCTGCTATTGATTGTGAATTATAACCAGCAAATAGCTGAGAAATAAGATTTAGGTTTGCGTTTGTTTTATCACCCCAAGTTCCTGCGTTTTCACCAGTTGCTTGAAGTTCTACTCCTAGTGCTGTAAATGTTGATGCCATAATTTTCTCCTATGCGACGTCACTATAAGTTATATTTACACCTGTGTCAACATCTTGATATGCTTGTATTCCAAATCCTGTTGATACTCCAAATCCTGCAATAGAAGACGTTATTTGTTGTCCTGTTAATCCTATTACATCTGCAGGTGTTATTGATCCAACAGAGAAAGTAGCTGATTGACTACCTAATCCTATTGTCATTTGATCTAAAGATATTGATCCTACAGATGTTGTTGACGAAACACCTGTTACAGGTACAAATTCTACGATACCAGACTCTACGGAAGTTCCTACATCTGATGTTATTTGAACACCTGTTAATTCTATTACAGAAACTAAAACTAAATTTAATGCTGTGCCTACTGAAGAAGTAATTTCTTGACCAGATAATCCTACTAACATTTGATCTGGAGTTATCTCTCCAACTGAACTAGTTATTGCTACACCTTGAATTTGTTCTGGTATATCAAACTGAGATGGAACAGCAGAAGTTATTTGTTGTCCTGATAATCCTACTACATCAGCAGGACTTAAAACAACCATACCCCAACCTTGATCTTCTCCCCATGCAGACCCATTCCAACCAGCATGACTTAAATTTGATGTAATTGATTGACCATCTAATTCTACTGTAAAACTCGATTCACCCCATGACTCAAAGTTCCAAGTATCTCCACCCCAACCTTGTTCAGGAAAAGCTGTAAGTTCTCCAACTGAACCTGTAAATTCAACACCTGTTACGTTAACTACAGGACTATCACTTTCACCCCATGGCTCTTCACCCCATTCTGCTCTGCCCCAACCTTGTAGAGCAAATCCTGAAACAGAACTAACAGATGCAGTTAATTCAAATCCTGTAAGAACAGCTGTATTATCTGTTAGCTCACCCCATTCATTTTTATTCCAAACATTACCACCCCATCCAGTTCTAGGTACACCTATGTTTGTACCATCCCCAACAGATGCAGTTATTGATTGACCAGTTAAGAAAACTGTAGCTGCATTTTGACCCCAGTTTTCAAGACCCCAAGTATCTCTACCCCAACCTTGAGAGGGAAAAGCTGCAGCTGATCCTAGTGATGAAGTTGCAGAAGAACCACTTACAGCAACAGTAAATATGTTTTGTTGACCATAGTCTCCTTGACTCCAAGTCAATGCACCCCAAGTATTTTGAGTGACATCAATTGCACCACCCATTCCTATACCGTGAACATAACAATAGTAATGAAAATCTGATTCGGATGTTGGAGCTATTTCTATGTATCTTGTGCTTGCAGCATTGAAAGATGTGGTATTTGAATATGCAGCTTGGTTAGAAGAACCATCTAAATAATAAGTTACACCAGAAGAAATAATATTGCCACCTGGATCTGAGGTGCTTGTCGTAAATAATAATGGATGACCATCGTTTGAACTATCGCTTTGATCAAAACGAAGTGTGCCGCCTTTTACCCATTCAAGGGCCATATCACGCACACCATCTAGGTAAAATACGTTTCCTGTTCCACCTGAAATATAAAGAGTTCCGCTGGCGACGGTGACTGTATAAGTCTTTTCAGCCATAAGGATTACCTCCTTATGCTAATCTTATGATTGCGTTTGTTGCGTCTGCTGCCGGAAATTGAATTGTAAAAGTTCCTGAAGAAACTGTTTTGTCACCACCAAAAGCTATGACCGCTACTGCTTTATCAGATTGTGTATCATTATAAATTAACGCACCATTTGCTGTGAAAGATGCACTTGAAAATGATACATCATTAAAATCACATACTGCAGTTGAACCAGATAGGGTAGGAGTTACGCTTGTAAGTGTTGCTCCACCCGCTGTGTAAGCAGTTCCAGATGAGTTTGTAATTTCGTTTGATGTTGAGTATGCAGTTGTACTTGCTCCTAAAGTTGCAGAGCTAGTAAACAAAGCTATTTTAAAAGTGTGCCCAGTTGTTGCTGTAAAGTTGTGAGTACCAACTAATACTTCTTGTTTGAAGCTATTACAAATTGCTGATGTTATTGCCATAATTTTTCTCCTACGGGTTTACTGAGTTTATCGGTATACGAACAGTGCCATCTGTGTAGTCATCTCTTCGTCTTCTACCAACTTGCTCGTTAGCAAACTTTTGTACCTCACTTTTATACTTATTTTCATATAGTGTCAACATATCTATTGGGCCTTTTAAAAATCCATACGCCTCTGCTAGACAACAATATAATAGCCCATTTGGAAAATTAAGGCTAATATAGTTAGTGTCATTATTTTCTAATAGAACAGGCATAAAATTAAAATGCACTCTAAATTTATAATTTTGATCTGGAGTAGGGGCTAAAGCTATACGTCCTGAAGTAGTGTCAGATTCTCCCGTTGCTCCGCCATACATGGCATAATATTTAGGTTTACCCCTTTTTGCAGACTCAGTAGAGGGCACGTACTCTTGTAAATATGTGTAGTCTTTTTTTTCTAAATAAGAATTTGCACCTGTTATATCAGTAGTAGAATCATAAACTTGTATACTTCTTATGAATAAACACCCTGCAGGAGCATTTACTTGGTCTTGCCCTGCCACAAAAGAACCTGTTTGTTGTTTCCTATCTGCATCAATAGGAACCTCTCTCATGATTCTATATTGTGCATTTAATATTATATTTTCTAAAACAGCATCTGTTAATACGTTAGAGTCTGTTTCAGTATAACTTCTAATTTGTGTTTTTAATCCTGATGCGCTTAATCCAGCCATTACTCTGTATCCTCTTTATATTTTAAACGTATCTTTTTTTGTTTTTCAGTTTCACCCTCAACATGTATTGGAATTTCTGGTTCTGGCATATCTTCATATAATTGAAGATGCTCGTCTTTTTCAGGACATGAACATCTTTTAATACCAAATAAATTACAAATAAAATTTTTTAATTTTTCTATCATGGTGTTAGTGTAACTGGTCCTGCAGACACAGTTGGTCCTCCTGATTCCTCTGTTATACTAGGAGTTGCCCCTAGTGTAAATGTATATTTATCTGTTGTAGTCACTGTTATACTAAAACCTGAAGAATTTTCATACGTTGAAAAAGCTAC
>JGI25127J35165_1000439_pt1 | contig 12483 bp, 19 predicted proteins | sample ETNvirenome_2_30_FD_35165 | JGI IMG/M metagenome (IMG submission 35165) | reverse complement strand
AAGCCAAACGTGTGGGAATCGAGGTTGTTACTCCGAGCAAATCGGATAATTGGGATACACCACAATTCCAATATCGCAAATATGGTTGGTGGAGTTCACGTGACTTCATGCCAGGCATGTATGTCAGAGAACTTTACGGAGACAAAGTGGAGTTTGCAGGTTTAGTTGCCAACGGAAGAGTGTTTAGGGGTGACAAAGGAAGGTACGTCACGTTCTTAACGCTAGGTGTAGGCAACGGACAATATGTAGATGTTACAATCAAAAAACCTTTCTCATACAGCGATCATGATGTGGTCTGGGGACAGGGCACAATCAGACACAGCAACAATTCAGATTATGTTGAATGTTACGATTACCAAGGCTATCGTTTGGAGAAATTCGCGAAAGCGTAAAGCGTAAATTACCAGTGCGTTTTTAAAAAAAGCGAAGCGTAAAAATGCGTAGGGATGATCTGACCTCCTTTAAATACTGGTAATGATTAACAAAAGATTGTTCGAACACTATCGGATCGACACCACCAAAAATCTCGGCATACGCAAACAGTGTACCAGGCCTAGAGACACAATACTGATCGACAAGCAGGGCTCGTGTTATGCCTGTGAGTGCCAGTCGTGGTTACCTCAGAGCATCGGCAATCTGCAGATACGAAGCCTAGCGGAAATAATCGGATCGGACATGCATCAACACCTACAGTCCAGCATAGACGACGGCTCATACAGGTACTGCAACGAGCACCGGTGTTCCTACATCAAGACAAACTTCATGTTGCATGGTCAACCGCAACGCATACAACATCTGCGGCTTGCCATAGACGACAGCTGTAATCTCAGATGCCCCAGTTGTAGGAAACACATGATCTTCCACAAGGACGGATCGGCCTACAATCTCGGCATCAAACTGGCGGACAAGATAAATGATTGGTTGTTTGCCAACAGTCATCCGATACAGGTACACATAGGTTCCGACGGGGATCCATTTGCATCACATGTGTATCGGCACTTCATGGAGCAGACACCGGAGCGTGACAACATCAAGTACAGCATACTGACCAACGGTCTCATGTTCAAGGAGTTCCACACACGGGTGCCCAACGTGGTCCGCAACCTCAAGGAGCTGGGAGTCAGCATAGATGGCGCCACCAAAGCTACCTATGAGAAGCTAAGGCTGGGCGGCAAGTGGGAAAAGATCACAGAGAACCTCGAGTGCATGGCGGAACAAAAACGCAAACACGGATTCAGTTTCATACTGCAATTTGTGGTGCAGAAGGACAACTATCATGAGATGGAGGCGATCATCGATCTGGGAGAGCACTACGGTGCGGACAGGGTGTACCTCAACAAGATAGAGGATTGGGGCACCTTGGATGATTTTGGCTCACAGAACATATGGGGATCGGTGGACTACCAAGAGCAACTGGAGAGAGTGATAGGCCGCATACATGCCAGGGCAGATCAATCAGTGGAGTCGGAGAGATTGTCGGGGCGAACAAAAAACAACAGACCGGTCATAATCGAATGCCCCACTTTGATCAAAGAGTCTGTGCGGCACAGGAACAACAGATAGATCATTTCAGCTTGGATCCAAAACGTTCCAAGAACAGCTGGGCAAAACGTCTGTGATGCTCAACTCCGTAGTGCTCGCCGTCTCTAGCATAGTTTGGCTCATTGTACTGTTGGCGTTGTGTCCTTGAGTCCCAATATGGCCAACAATTTTTTATCGTGTATGTTTCAAGCACGTATAGATCTTTGAAATCCTCATGGTATGAATCCTGTGCAAAGCAATGAAAAGTTTTGCAATTATTTTTTTCCGCATACTTCTCAATAAAGAAAAGATTTTTCAAAAGGTTATTTTTATCTGTTTGTTCATCTTCGGATTTCAATCGCTCATCAAAACTCATAAGACTTTCTGGATACGACCCAAGCCGTTCTCTTCTGCTCCAGAATGGCCAGCACACAATTATTATCCTTGGATCAATAAGCTTCTCACAGCCATACAATATCCTTACCAGTTTGTCTGCACTCGCTCCAGGTTGGGCCAAGTTCCAATATCTTAGACGTTGTGTGTTGTGTTGCGACAGGAAATGTACCCAATGTTCGTTGTCCTCCAAACCTTGTCCGAATGTATGACTACAACCAAGCACGACCACATTCTTTTTGCCATCCGGCATAGGATCCCATTCGGGGCATCTGTATCCGTGTGAATTGACTTTGTAATCTATCAACGGTTTACGATTTATACCAACACTTTTTGGAAGTTCTCTATCTGAATAATATCCATGTTTCATAGGTAAGATACAAGCCCTTCCGGTGTCTCCCTGTGTAGTTCCAACGTTAGACAGGTCACGCCTTGATTAAAAAAATGTGAATAGGTCAAAGGAACGAATACTATTTCTATGTCCTTTTTCTCAAGTTGCTTGATCATGTTTGTGTTGTTTTTGTAATGATCCCACATGACCACTGTGTTCCTGTCGAGGCTCAAACAATTGACGCACAGGACAGTGTTGGCAAAATCAGAATCTTGTATGCGTGAATCTATCAAGGTCTGCTGTGACGATATGCGTCTATCCGTGGTGGCATCTGCTGTGATTATGTCCCAGTCCTCGAAATAGCTTGGCAGTGTGTCTCTGTCATGGAATGTCAACAAAAGTCCCGGACGCAAAATTGTAAGCTGTGAATCCAGATGGCCGATAATCTTGTCGTTGTTTATCTCATTAAAATTGTATGTGTCACCAAACATTCTTTGCAACCATTGGAACCCTAACCTGTTTCCAGCCCCTTTGGTGTTAACAAATACATCCTTGCCGTATTTCATACAGGACGGGGCGTCCATTATCGGATCTTGGTTTGGGACGTCCTCTGCCAACTGATAATTTTCATAATCATGTCTCGGAATCGGCATGGCAAACCATTTGGCGCCTTTATTAAATTGCTCCAACATGATGTCTCTGAAATAAAAGGTCTCAAAGAATCTTTCCTGTTCACACATCGCAGACTCTATGATGTTATCACCCAACACCAGATATAGGTCCCTCGGAGTCAAAGGAATCTTGGTACCAGGCATGGACCAGTAGGGTGTGGATATTGCTTTGTTGGGTATCGCCTTTGGCCTATGCGTTTTTATGTTTCTTGCCTCCAGGATCTCCTGGAAATTAAGCAATTCATCTTTAGTTTTCCCAAAAATATATTCAATGCGTTTTTGTGCCCTTGAGTCATCAAGTTTGATTGCTTCGGGGTCAATGTCGCCAATTATTATTTCCTTCAGAGGATCGAAAGTGTTGTGTACATTTATCATTTGCTGACCTTATGATACACTTTCGAATTGGATTTGTCTAGGAAAATCCAATCGTTCTGCTCGTTCAATAACTTACGTGGATCCCTATTGTTCTTTTTAAAATTATGTTTTGATTGCAAATTGACACCAGAGCAGAAATAAAAATTTATTTCTCCGTACCATCCGAATCTGTTTCCTGCTTTGCCGTATATTATTTCGTTGTATTCTTCTTTTTGCTGATCGTTCAAGCCACGCCACCATTCATCACTGATGGTTGGAAAATATTCAGCGTTGTAAAGATTTATCAATTGATCATTGATCACAATGTGTTCAATTTGGCAATATTTGTTTTCGTTTTCGATTGTGCCGTGCCACCTAAAAGATATTTTATTTTTTACAGACTCTTCATAGGAGTGTTCAAATTCAAACACATGTTTGTCGACAGTGTTCTCTTTGAAAATTTTTTCAACCACTAGTTTCCCATTAATTTCTAATCTAAGAGTTGTTGGCACGTCACCGGACAACACCTCAACAGGAATATGATGTAGAAAGGTCAGATACTTTTTCTTTTTAAACCTGAGTATCAATCGATTATCTTTGAAAAATATTTTGCTTTCTATTGTAAATTTTTTTAACAATGATTTCATCATATCATCCATTGAAGCCCTGTCAGTCCAGGTATCTATTACCAGGTTATCACAATCAAGACGATCGTATATTGAAAACTCATCGTCCAAGTGATGATTGACACTGAGCATGAAAATTGTATCTGCCTTTAGTTGATAGTCCTCGGCCTTTGCCTGATGGCATTGGGTATCCGTATCCACCAGAGTGGCAACCATATTGGCAATGTAAATATCTTCCTTAGACGGATCGATACATGTTAGCTTTCTAGGTTTGAACTTGTCGAACCAAGGTATCTTGTTTCCATACTCACACCCGATGTCTAGCACTTCCTTATCGTTGATTATGTCTTTGTTCAAGAAAAAACATTTCAGGAAGTATGTCTCCAGTTCGGCAGGAAACTCCCAATCGCTACTAGGTAATTGGAGATGATCTTTCCAGGACAATTCTTTATGGTCCACTTGTCCAAATTTAAGATGGCTCAAGTATTCAAACATCCTTTTGTCTATTTTTTGTAGCATTGTTTTGTGTTCCTTATTGTAATTAATTGACGCTGTTGGTAGACCTGACAGGATTCGAACCTGTGACCTTCTGTTCCGCAAACAGATGTTCTATCCAACTGAACTACAGGTCTATCAATGGCGGTCCCTAGGGGAGTCGAACCCCTCTTTCATGGATGAAAACCATGTGTCCTAACCGATAGACGAAGGGACCATATTTGGTGAGCCGGGTAGGGATCGAACCTACGACACACGCCTTAAAAGGGCGTTGTTCTACCTCTGAACTACCGGCCCTAATCTCGCCGTACCAAAAACACCAAGTACGCCAATATTACCAGAAAACTCATTGAGTAGTTTAGAATGAGATTCTGGTGCCGCTTCACGGATTCGAACCGCGGACCTACTGATTACAAATCAGTTGCTCTACCAGCTGAGCTAAAGCGGCATCACAGCTAATATAGTACACTATAAACCTGTTGTAGTCTACCTGTTAAACGCACACAGACGCCTGTACACGCATGGTAAACCATTTTACGGATCAAGTGTGTATGCCATTGTTTTACCAAGCAAATTCTGTTATGTTTTATGTGCATATCTGATATGCATAAATATAATACGTTCATCCTAATCGGGACGGAAGTAGGCATTGCCGAAGGAACGCACCTAACTAATGAAGGAGGGTGTTATGGGACGATTCGATCATTTACACAAAATATTTCGTGAGCAAAGACTGAAAGAAAGAGCAATCAACTCTTTACGAAGTTCGAGACCAGTAGTTGCCGTTAATGGTAATGGTACATCAGGATACAGGATTAAAGAAGGCGTCAACAAAGACAAAGTAGCCGGTCATGTATCTGTGATTCATCAGAACAGCAAAATATAATATCATCATATTACATGCACTATGGTGTACCTAAATACATGTATGGAATTTTTGAATAGCAAAAAATTTATCACAATATTGTTTGTGCTTTTGTTATGCACCGCTCTGAGTAGTTGTGCCAAAACAAAAATTGTAGAAACGCAAGGACCTAAACAACCAACAACCCTGGAAACCATAGGAAAGCTAGATGCTATCGCAACTGTTTTAGGTTGCATGTTTGATCCTACGCCATGTAGAGAAAAAGCAAAACAAAATGCCAACTAGGCCTTAAGCTGTCCACCAAGATCTAAACCTTGTAGCTCTTCTGGCTTGCCTTTGGGATACGTTGGCTCGATCTGAAATTCTTCACCTGTTTCTTCGTTTTTGCATCCGGCTAACAACCAATCATATTGGAAGTTCATGTCGTTTACGAATTCCCATAAGACATCATATGTCTTTCTGTCTGGATCCTGTTTCAACAACTCGGCTTTGCACTCTTCCATCGTGTCAAAAGTTTTTTCCATCTGGAAAGTCTTTTGTGTCTCAATAGGACTTTGACCTATGAGATACGCAAGGATCAATATTTTGTACATTAGTCCTTCAGTTGTTCACACTGCTCTGCACTGGGCTTACTGGCCAATGTTTTGTCATATATCCATACGTATGAATATGTGACCTGATCACCTTCAACTATACATTTTTTTCCAAACACAAGGTCAGGATTCTTTGGAAGTGAGCAGTTTGCTAACAACAAGAATGTTAATATTAAGAATAAGTTTTTCATATATGTGTATATATTATAACATACTATAATGATATGTAAACCTGGTAAATAAATGCAAAACAGGAGGATATTTTATGAATCCAGTTAATTGGGTAAAAAGCAGAATAGATGAAAGAACTTCATGGGACGGCGCCGTGCTGATAGCAGTGGGTGTTGTGATATTGATTGCTGGTCCTTTTGCCAAACTTGCGGCATGGGGTGCAATTGGTTATGGAGCATGGACTCTTTGGAAGAGGGAAAAGTAATGTTTAAAATTAAGATGCCAAAAATGCCTAAAATAAAAATGCCGGATGTGGTTGGCAATGCCAAGGACATGGGCAAAAAACTTAAAGGCGAAATTGGTAACAAAACAAAGGGTGCTGTCAAAGGCATCAAAGGACTGAATCCTTTTAAAAAATAATTTAATCCAGGAGGTTCGCTATGAAGAACTGGATAAAGAAACTCATAGCATCATACGACAAATTATTCTATGATGAGCCAAAAAAGAAAAAGCCCATAGTCTATCGAATCGGAAAAAAGCGTTACATAAGGAAAAAAGTGTACACGTGGGATAAGAAAAAATGAAATATATCTTGATACTATTTCTCTTTACTGGGTGTGCAAATCAAACATTTGTGATGCCAACAGCAACAACATCTCCAGAAGAAAGACATGTGTTGGTAGCTTATCCGGTTGTACCCGTAACCACAATGAGATTAGATAACAATCAATAGCACGGTAAGTAACACAAATGATATATCAAACCATTGGTTATAAAAAAGATAATTGCGACCCGACTAAAGAACACATACTTCAAGCAACCAGAAATGCTTTACGTGTTCCCATGACCCAGAGATTCCATTCTAGAATTTGGTTTCCTGAAAGACAGAATTTGGTATCGAAGTTTTGGGATTGGCTTAGAGAAGAAACATATTACAGCATGAGCCACGAACACATGAAGAATTGTGGGCACGTTGCAGTGTTTGGCTATATGCCTGCCCGAAAAGAAATAATGGACTTGAGAGATCAAATCGATAAGCCCTTTCCGAGAGATTATTTCATCGATGATGAAGGAAAGATTACTTGGTGGCAAAACAGTCATAATAGCCAACAGCCTCACGAACTTATCAGAGACTATTACATGCTCACAAGTACCAGTGCTTATGAGTATGGGAGGACGCTGAATAATCTTGGATACTTCACCGGGTTCGGCAGTTGCATCCAACAGCACAGTCAAAGTTTCTACGACACATTCAAGGATGCTTTCGATGGCGAGCCTTTTATACCGATTGTGATGGTACACTCTGGAACTAAAGCCGCGTTAATACAACATACAGAGACCAGGAACATCATAGACAACTTGGATCTGACAGGACCGTTGATTGAGTTGGAGAGGACGCCAATGAAACATCCTGTCCACGACGGGTATGGGAAGATATGGAAAAACGGTCCTTATTTCACAACAGATGACGACAATAAATTACAACCTATTACTTTCGAGCAGGCAAAAGAGATGGGTGTGTTAAGCAGTCCAACCAAATAGTTATTTGCTGTGCGGCGGCAACTTTTTCTCTACCCACCAGATGTGTTTCTGTGTGATTGGATCAAACTTACGTAACCTTAATTTGTTATTCTTTTTCTCACCTTTGGTTGGCTTCTTGGCATAGTAATAAAAACCATGATCCTTCATCTTGGAATCCTCAGGAACCAAGCGTACCTTAATATATGGTTTTTTAGATTTTGATTTTTCTTTTGCCATTAGTGCTATTTAACTCTATCCATTTTTTGTGAACATTGTCTGCTTCCGCATATGGAATATTGATGTCAAAGAAACCATTCAATTGGTCTAGTAATTTTTGATCAATGTTCTCCGTGTAATATTTGCCAAAATGTAATATGAAGGGACTTGGCAATAAAGATTTGATATTATCGTTTTGTGTATCTACTTCTTTTATCCATTGCTCCTTATTTTCGTGCATTCTATCTTGGTATAATTTATTTTTATTAGAAAATTTAAAATAGTGTTCATAACATTTTTCCCCGGGTGAACATACATATAAAAATTTTTTATTGTCAAAGTCTTTTATTGATCCTATATCGTTATACAGATCAATGAGGTGAACAAGATTCTCTCTCCATATGAATTCTATTTCTAACCAATTATCATTGTTTCTTTTTTCATTGTAGACAGTATTGAGAATGAATTCAAAATTTGTTGCGGAAGTTTTTGAAATTGGTTTTAGATCAAAACTTTTGTCCAGTAAGCAAAGCCATCGCACATGATTACCTGCGCCGCCGATAGGTGCAACCACTGTCCTCATGATTTGTCCAACCAAAGCCATAAATTGCCATCCATGGCGGCGTCACGGGGTTTATGTATCCACACCATGCGTTGCAGACCGGGAGTTTGTTGCAGGGTTTGTTTGAGTTGAGCCGGATCATAGTTCGGACTGTGATCTTTTATGCGAGCCTGGTTCATACCTATCAAGGCACGTCCTCCGGAGCTCAGTAGGCCTCTAGCTAAGGCAATATTTCTAGCAATGTTTTGTTGTTTGTCAAAGTGTATGGCGTTGAAAGAAAATAGCCGCGGCCATTTACCCCAGTTGTATCTGTACCATTCTTGAGTCAACTTCTCGTCACGATATGAATCGTTGTCAGGATCCACTCCCCATATGGAGGGGTAGAATCGTTTGAACCAGTTGTAGCCACAACCTATGTCTACGCACGGCAGGTCATTGATCTGAAGTGTGTCCAAGTGATAAAAAGCCAAACGTGTGGCATATCGGGTGAGTCCATACTGGCGCGGCGTGTTGTGTTCCGGATGTCCGAAATAGCGCCTGATGGAACCTTCGTCGTCCTGCCACACATCCACTTCGGCCTCCGAAGGTGGTTGCCATTCAGCGAGCCACTTTTGATACTCCGGCCCTGCACAGTAATGGGCAAGTGATGGATATTCGTCTATACGAACCATTTATTCTTTTGCGTTATCTTCGTCTCTGGATTTTACAATGCGATCTGCAAGACCATATGCAACAGCCTCGTCGGGAGTCATAAATTTATCTCTCTCCATGTCGGCTGTTAGGATATCAAATGTCTTACCTGTATTGTTCACATATATCTCGGTCAATTGTTTTTTCCAACGTAATAATTCATTTGCTCTGATCTCCACATCAGAAGCCTGTCCTGATGCACCTCCCAGTGGTTGATGTATCATGTGTCTCGAGTGTGGTAACATTAACCTTTTGCCTTTAGTGCCTGCACTGGCCAATAATGATCCCATTGAACATGCCTGTCCAACAACGACTGTCTGTATATCAGAACTTATATACTGCATTGTATCATATATCGCCATTCCAGCAGTGACCAATCCGCCTGGAGAATTAATATACAAGGTAATATCTTTCTTTGCATTCTGAGATTCTAAAAATAATAATTGTGCAGTTAGCACCGAGCTAACACGCTCGTCTATGGCACCATCTAACATTATAATACGATCTTTCAACAATCTAGAAAAGATGTCGTAGGATCTTTCGCCTTTGCTTGTTTGTTCTATTACTATAGGTGTAAGTGGCATGCCTAAAGTTTACTAAATTTTATTTTGTTTGTCAACCATCCTGTCATGGCTCCCAAGGCGATGCAGTTGAGATACAACACATGTATTACTGCATACAAGGTATATCTGGCCAGATTGTTCCACGTAAACAAGAACAATAACCACTTGTAATGAATCAGCTTGTGAATTACCAGCCATGTAAGAAATGCGATAGGCTCAATTAAACTTGGCCATAACAATAAACTATACAACGAGGCCACTGCGTTCTTTTGGTCCTTGTGTTTGCCATCCCAGTCAACTCTACCTTGCAATTTTTTTGCTGTCCATATTTTTGCTCTATCAAAAACATTTTTGAAAAGATCAAATCCTTTGTTGTTGTAGTGTTGAACCAACATGTTGTTCTCAAGTATGATTTTTACTCCGGCTGTGTGTATATTGTTTGCATATTCCTCCAGTTCCATTGTTCTGGTTTCTACCCAATAGCCTGTCTTGTGTAACAAGTTTTTTGTGATTACACAACAGTAACCTTGTAGTTGCTGTATGGTATCTTGTGGCTGTGCATACAGATGATGTGTTGAATACAGTTCTAACATGCCTTTGAATCCGGCAGTGTACAAGTCGCTTACTTCAGTCCCCATTGGGAAACAAAATATAGATGATTGATCTTTATGATACTTCTCCTCACAGTGCTTGACGAAATTGTTTGGTACCAGTATGTCGCTGTCGACAAACACTATCACATCGTGTGTAGCATGTTCGGCGCCGAGGTTTCGACTTCCGGCCGCGTATGATCTTTTAGTAGTTTGAACGACCTTGGCAGGAAGATCAGGAAGTTCACATTGATCTGCCACCACAATGATCTCATTGGCACCCAATTGTTGATGTAACCTGTTGAAACAGATTTCGATTTGGTCCGTCCACTTGTGCATGGGAATAACAAAAGTTATCATTTGGTTAGAACCTTTGCAAGTAATTTTGGAGTATAAAGCACGTCGGCTGTTTTTGCACATTCAAATGTGCAGAAACATTTCTTATCCTTGATAAATTTTCGCACACGGTCTGCTTCCGCCGTTCTCAGGATTTGCCTTATGTCCCAGTTGACATCATTTAGATTGCCGAGATAACTGCTTTGCTTAGGATGTATGGTATGCAACACTTCACAACTATGAACGTTGCCGTTCTGGTATACTGTGGCATATCTTTTTCCTGCGGTGCAGTTGTGCCGATGTGTGTTCTGTTCAGTGATACGCTGTATCTCATCGTACATGACATCTCTGACTTTGCCTACCATTTGTTCGTTCCATTTCTTTGGGCGTTGTCCTCGCACATAGTCCATGACCTCTGAGACCGCAGACACAGGTATATCTCCCGCCTGTGCCACTTTGGTCTTTCCTCGTGTGATCGTGACCGAGTGGTGGTTTGGATTGAGATACTTTACTTCTTCTCTGAAGATCTTGAAGTCATCGTAGTTCCAACGGCTGATGCAAGTGTTTATGTCTACATGGAGGTTGTGATAGCCATCACAGGTGCTCATCCTCCTTAAAATTTTGTAGGTGGATATGGCTTTCTGATAACTGCCCTTGATGCCACGGATGCGGTCATGTGTCTTCTCTGTGCCGTCCAGACTGACACATATGCGAAACTCTGTGTTTTGATTCAGCCGTAATATCTCTTTGACCTGCTGTACCACGTGTTTGGTTTGGAATCCATTGGTGATGATGCTACATCTGGGAGTGCCGCTGTGTGTACAAAGATTGGTCACAAACTGATCGAGGTCTTTGCGGAGCGTTGGTTCTCCCCCGGTTATGCTGATGTGCAACACGCCCTTGAGAGAAAGACCCAGCTGGGTCGCTTCCGTTAATGTTATCTGTTGTGGATCCTCCTGCATGGCGTCCCAGTAGAAACACATGTCACAACGCAGTTGACAGATGTTGTTTGCATACACTGTCACATAGGCAGGTGCACCGGTGATCGTGCTGGTGGCATATCTTGTGAGCAGGGACCTACCAGTCATTTTTCACTCCCTCCATTTCGTAAAGTGTGTCAGCAACATGTTTCCATGCAATGTGCTCGTCGGCGTGGATGTCGACTTCTCTCATGGTCCTGTCCAACTCCTGAGAGGCCCTTGCTATCAGTCTGGTGTCCACGAACACCCTCAGTCGATTGGGCACAAATTTGCTGAGAGCTTTCACGCCCAGCTTCTCGTTGTGCGTACCTGACTTCCAACCCTGTCCGGCGATCAACACCTTGGCTGGCCTGTCCTCAATTGTTTTCACTGTGCCGTAACGCTTCATGAACTCCTGCAGGTCTGTCATTTGCTCCAGATGTGCGAGAGTGTCGGCGGCATGGTACCTCACCGGATGCCAACTGTTGCAATGGATCTTGTCGGTGGTAGGATGTTTCAATATCCTCTCCACTATGACCTCTGGAAGGTTCCACCATCCGTCCATGCATATCATGACATCAAAGTGCATATCGCTTGTCCTCTGGCAATCTCTTTGTGGGTCCTTGCATGACCTTGTCCAGCAGTTTGTGTATGCCGGCCCCGGCATGTGTGTTGGTCCACTGCTTCCACAGTCGCTTCTGCCATTGTCTTAGATCTTGGTTGTGCTGTTCCAGGCCCAGGTGCTGTTCTATGTGCCCGAGGCTCTCGGACAGCAGATCAAAATTCCACAGGTGATGACAGGGCACCACGACGTCCGCGTTCGCGACCTTGAGTCCGGTTATCAGGAAGCCTATCCTGTGGAACACTGTGTCCTTCCACAGTGCCTGATGCAGGCTCCAGCGCCATTCGTCCTGAGTCTCAGTGCTGATCAGTATGTCAAAATGCTCCGCATGGGAATTGCCGTGATGTAGCGAGATCGTGGCATTGTCGCCCGACTCGGTGACTCTAGGATGTTTGTTCTCCCAG
>JGI25127J35165_1000437_pt1 | contig 12563 bp, 9 predicted proteins | sample ETNvirenome_2_30_FD_35165 | JGI IMG/M metagenome (IMG submission 35165) | reverse complement strand
TTGTCGGCCTCGCCCTGTGGTTTCCGGCCGAGGGGTTTGCCGTCTTCTGCGCGACGTGGACGTACGCCGTGGTTGCGCTCGTGACGGCGCTGGCGCTTCGGCGGTGGCAGCGGCCGGTTTCTGTCAAAAAACGGGCGTAGAATATGAGGTAAACTTTATCCCTCGACCTTTCTGGCCTTTTTTGGCGTGCCGTGTGCGAGCAGAACCGAGGCGATGGCGGCCACGGTCGGCCAGGCAAGCGCCTGCGCGAGCTCGGTGGCCTCGATGGTCTCCTCCTCCTTGTTGAATGCGAAAAAGCTTACAAGATACGCGTCTCCAAAAATACCGGTGACCGAGCTCACATTCACAACGTGGGCGCCGCCCGTGGCAACCACAATCCCCGGGTCGGCCCCGGGATCATTTTTGGGGAGCACAAAGCACCGCGTGAATGCGCCCGCGCACGTGACCACGCCCGTGTGGCGAAACATGGCAATGGCCGCGCCAGTAATGTTGTCGAATCTGGCGCCATCCAGGTTCACAGCGTGCTGTTTTGCCGAAGGAGAGATTGAAGTCGACTGGTCAATGGCTGTGTTCTGTACCGTGAGCGCCCCAAAGTCTACGCCCGTCACAAACGAAAGATTCCGAATCTCAATGTCGCGGATGGTGACGCCCGGGGCCGACACGACCACCGTGTCGGCCACGACTGCGGAAGATGCCCCCGTGAGCGTGGCGCCCGGCGTGGCGAGGTGGTAGGTGCCGCCCGACGCGTTGGCGTACACGGTTGTGGCGTTCGGGGGCACCTCCTCTACATTGCCGTTGACCACGGCCTCGCGCTTGAGCCCCGACCCCGTCCGGTTGGTGACGCCGAGGAACACGGGAAAGAGATCGGAATGGACCTGTGGGTCTGGCATGGTGCACCCTGGCACGTACTCTGCCTCGTAGCATTTTGAGGTGGTGGCGCTGACCCAGAGGATGGTGGTGAGCAGCGAGGTGTGCGCCATGCAGGCGGGGTAGAGGAGGTCCATCGCGCATGTCGGCATGGCAAGACAGTGCCACCTCTTGTTTGTTTTTGGCACGTCAATATATGGGCTCGCATTGGGCTGGACTAAACTGGCCGGGACCGTACTGCCGTAATGGATTCTCCGGGAACCGAGATACTGCCTGATTCAAATGCAGGTGAACCCATGGCACCTGGCAAGTTTTCCAGCTCGGCACTGGCAGCGGCGGCAGCGGCACCAGACCGCGCTCCAAGCTGTCAAGATCTGCCCAGCGCGCTCCCTGGTGCAAAGACCGAGGCCGAGCTGGATGCCGAGTTGGATGCCGAGCTGGATGCCGAGCTGGATGCCGAGGTTTATACACAGGAAAACACCCAACCGAACGTCAACCCAGACTCGGAGGGTGGAGCCAAGGGTGGAGCCGATGGTGGAGCCGAAGGTGGAGCCGATGGTGGAGCCGATGGTGGAGCCGATGCGGGCGGCAGAAACCCCGATTCTGCGGCCCGCTCGCTTAACTTTCAGCGGTTCATGTGATCCTTATGGCTAGAGGTCGGCGCGGTGTTCAAAGTAGTTGCCGGGGGTGACGGGAGTCCACATGGCCACAAATAGCGTAAAGACCGAGTGAACGTCAACCTGGTGGACGGTGGGGGAGGTAAACAGTATAAAGTGCCGGAGCGCGTGTGGAAAAGACTCCACCTTTTGTCGCGCAAATCTGTCCCGTGTCCAAAAGTTCATGGTAGGCGGCCTGTTCTCTGGCACGTGGTCTGGTACGTCCGAGCCCGGCTATGGACTCTCCACAGCGGATGTGCCGGACATCCAGCAGCAGCTCCGCGGCATTCCCATCACGGTCAACCACAACGGTCTTTACGACGCGATCCGCCAGGTCGACGCCGCCGGCGAGACGCTGACGGCCGCAACTTTTTCAAGGGCCCTTGGGGCAGGCCCGGCGCTGAAATCAAAACCGGTGGGGCGCGTACTCGACACGGGCCCCGGCACGGACGTGGTCTTTTCACTGGGCGACAACTTTTCCGGGCTGCAGGAGCTGGTGCGGGCGGGGCTCTTCAATCACCTGTCGCTGACGCACGTGGACAACGGCGGAAAGAAAGAGCCGCTTGAGCTGAGTCTCACGGTGGATCCGGCTCGGACGGGTGCCAACATTGTGAAGGAGTATAAGCCCGTCGACCTACGGATCCTAAACACAACGCCAATCATGAGTGCTGAAGTTGCTGCCGCCGACATTGCTACCCCCATGGAGACTGTTACTGAAACCCCCACAGAAATTCCGGCTGCTGCGGCCGGCGCCGAGACCGCCGCAGAGCCCACTCCCATGGAAACGGTTCTGAAGACGCTCCCCGCCGACCTACAGGAGGTGCTCCTGAAGCGGCTTGGCGAGTACCAGAGCTCGAACGAGGAGCTCCGGAAGCAGGCCGAGGAGAGCAAGACTGCCGCCGAGAACGCCACCAAGATGCTCGGCGAGCGCGAGGCCGACGGTGCGCTCGTCAAGGACCAGATTGCGTACCTCCGGACGCTGCTCGACCAGAGCGGCAACTCGGTCGAGTCGGAGCGGATTGCCGACGTTGGCGGGTACCTGGACAAGGGCACGCTCGGGCACACGCAGATGGCGCTGGAGCGGGTCGTGACGGCGTGCAGCCGGGCGCTCGCCAACGGCACTTCCGGCGGCGCGCGCCCGCAGAAGCGGCGTGCCGTCGAGTCGGCCGGTTCCAAGCCCGCCGGTGCCGGTGCACCCGCCGGTGCCGCCGCCGCGGCCCCGGCTGCCCCTGCGATTGACTCGAACGTGCGGAATCTTCTCCGGAGCCAGTTTGACAACTTTTAACCCGGCCCGGGTGGACGGCGGGTGGGTTGGTAGAAAATCAAAGATTCAAAAACTTTAAATCTTACCCAGCCACACCATGACCTATTTTATTCTGATGGTGCGGCAGACGGGCCTGAGCAAAATTTCGGGGGGCAGCTGCATCACGGTCGACGGCGACGGCGTGGTCGTGTCGCCGCTGGAAGAGTTTGGCGGGGCGTCGCCACTCGATCTCGAGACGCTCGACGCCAGAATTGCGGCAGTCCCGGCCTCGACCACGGTCGTGACGTGGCTCGGGCACATGTGGCTCCACCTGATTGGGCCGGCGGCGCGGGCGCGGTACGCCGACCAGATTGATCTCGCCGCCGTTTTCATCTGCAGAAACCGCCACCATGTCGGCCTGGCCGCGTTTGAAGATGTCAGGTCGGCGCGGACCGCCGAGGCGGTCGCGACACTTGTGCGGAAAATACTGGTGCACGGCCGGGTGCTGTGGCGGACGGGCGGGGGCGAGGGCAGGCTGAACGCGTTCTGGGTCCCAGACTTTTTTACGCCGCTGAAGAAGCTCACGATGCGGTCTCCGCCCGAGTGGGTCGACACGCCCGCCCGGATTGAGATGGCCTCGTTCTAGGCGGCGCGGCGTGCCGCCTCGAGCTCTGCAGAGGCGTTTGCAAGTTGAACGCCGATGCTTCGCACAAACCGATTTCGAAGGACCTTGTTTGGGTTTTTTCCGGCACGCGCCTGGTCTTGGCGCAGCTTTTCAACCTTTTTTTCGAGTGCTCGAATCGCCATTTCCGCCGCGTGTGTCTCGGCAAACGAGGACGATGTCGATGGACGCCGCGGGCGATTGACCGGCGCCGCCGGCTCTTGTCGCTTGACCAGAGCCGGCTCTGGTTCCGCCGGCTCTGGTTCCGCCGGCCTTTGTTCCACCGGCTTTGGTCGCTCGACCGTCACCGATGCTCGCGACGTAATTTTGTCAATGACTGATTCAAGCACCCGAATTGCCGGTTTGAAAATGGCATCTTTTGGAGGGAAAAACACCTCATCGTCCTCTGTAAAGTACTCGTGTCCCAGTACATTTTCGCACCTTTTCCGGCATTCAGCAAGAACTGCCGGGGGGGTTCCAAGTACACTGACAGGTGTCTTTCCCCTGTTTCCAATCACCAGTGCGGCCGCACCGCGCGAAATTGAAATCTCTGTAGCCGCCCCCCCGCATTCAACGGTGACTGTGCCTCTGACGTTGTCGTCTCGAATTGCAACGGTAGTTCTTGGGACCTGGCCCGGTATGGCCACGTAAACCTTCCTCGACTCCACGCGCCGCGACCCCATTTGGGGTTGTGCGGGGTTGCCGGTGGCCCCTTTAACCCACACACACAGTACAATAAAAAAAATGCAAAATTTTTTGTTGTATAAGCAGAGAGCGCAGTGCACCTTCAGGCGCGCGGTCGGTGGGGCCTCTCACAACCCGGGTGGCGGCGACATGTCCGGGTTTTTGAGGGAGCCCAGTTTTGGCCCACTTCCGTCGGTTTGCGATGGATCTGTGATTGGAACGGGCGTGTATGCCATGTACATCGAGACTGGGCACGGCGGCAGCGCGATCCAGACCCGGAACGGGTCGGCACGGGACAGCGATTACCACATGCGGCGGATCCGGGCCTCGCAGTTTATGCTGCAAGTTGCGGCCGAAGTGTTTGCTTCCGACTCGAGCGAGGGGGGGGCACTTGCGTTTACGCGGGTTGATAAGCACACGCGTGCGACTCGGGCGGCTGATCCGTACATGCCCCTCCCCGGCCCCCACATGGTCGATTTCATCATTGTGATGTCATATGACCAAGTGGTCGATTTCATGCAGCGTTTTCAGCAGAAAATGATTGGAATTGAGGGCGCCGAGGAGCCGAAGAAGAAGCGGGCCAAGCCCGAGCCGATCACAGAAAAGTGCGATCACCGCCTGGTTCGCACCTTTCCGCAGTGGGTCACGAGCGTTCAGACGCAGCGGGCGCAGGTCTTTGGGATGTCTGGCAACGTCGCAGTTGTCAATGCGGAGCACAGTCTCAAGATTCCGGCCGAGGATGGCGATCCCGACGACCTCGCGTCGATCCTGGCGCAGTGTGCGCACACAAAGGATCTGGCGCACCCGTTGAAGCTGAACGAGCTCGGGCGGGTGGTCAGGGCGCTCCGGAAGAGCTGCGGTTCTGAAGCCTACCCGTACGAGGTCACCGACTTTGTGAGCTTGATGGCGGGCAGTTTTAAGTACGAACTTCGCCCGAGCACGCGCATTTCGGCCGCAGCGCTGTGCCGCCCCTTCCGGCCAAACGAGTTTGCGCGGCGCTTCATGCACCCGATCACCGGGGACATTGACGCTACCACGTACCTGTGGGACGTGCCGTGGTACGCCGAGCCGTCGCTTCCGCAGCTCGAGCTTGTTTTTAACAAGTTTCACGCCGCGGTCGGGACCGAGGTGACTCCCGAATCGCTCGGAATTGAGGACGGATCGGTTCTCCGCAGACTGTGGCCGCGTTCCGGCATTGCGGGCCAAAATTTTTCCGGGCAGGAAGACTGGCCGGCCGATGCGCAGCTTTACGGCGATCCGACGCGGAACACGCCCGTTCGCGTCGCGGTCGGTGGCGTTTCGGGCGTTCTTGGCGACAGCACGGTGGCGAAAGAGTACCCTCGGCTGTGGACGTTGGGTGGCGACAACCTCGCCGCGGTCCAGTCGGCGCAGAAGCAGAGTCCAGAGCACGCGTTTAACGAGCTGCGAAAAATCTCGCACACTGCGGTCACGATTGCGGGCCAGACGGGCGAATCCGGCCTCCCGCCGCAGTTTTCCAGAATTGTGATGTTCTTGGCGGAGACGGGGGCCACGATCGCCGGAATGGAACCGGGTCCCCTCAAAAGGACCAAGCGGTACCTGTTTGGGCGGACCCGAGGCAACATGATGAAGGACGGCCTGATGCCGCTGGCGTGGGCCGAGAAGGTGAACTGGGACACGCTGAGCGAGCTGATGGGCATCATGCCGACGCAGCTGTACGTGGTCAAGGCCATGTGGATTGCGTTTTTCAACATCATGTGCGCCGAGACGAGCTCGCTCGACCTCGTGTTCCAGGGAGGTGCCGGCATTGGGAAAAGCCACGGTGAAAGGTGCGCCGCGAAGATGATTGCCACCTTTTTCACCCGGCTGATTGCGAGCGAGAGCGGCAAGGCGTTGGTTTACATGGGAAACGTCGACAACATGTTCAAGATCTACGACGAGAGCAAGTGGTTTTCGACCGTCAGGGGAGCGGCGAACAGGATCGATGCGGAGGAGATTGAGCGGAAAAAGACCGAGCTCGAGAGCGCCGTGCTTCAGCACAGCGTGGCGGCCGAGGTAATTGACCCGGAGACTGGCGTCGTGTCGCGGAAGACGCAGACGATCATGAAGCCGGTGCGGGGCGGCGGCGCCACCATGGCGAACGGGCCGGCGGTGCTCCCCGAGGTGGGCGACCGGCACACGGTGATTGCGATCGAGAATCCGGGCGAGTCTGGCGACTACAGCGGCAGCCTGGACGGTCCGTGGACGGCGCACATTTACCTCCGGACCGCGTACCTCCACTCGGCGAGCCAGCTGCTGTGCTGTCTGCTCCAGCACTTTTTCCCGCGCGGCTCGATTATTCAGGTGGACCTCTCGCCCGTCTCGCTCTTTCTGGGCATTCTGAAAAAGTCTTCGAGCTTTGAGCTCGGGTGCGAGATTCCCTCGCGGCGGCGGGAGAAAGATCTCCAGACGGCCGTCAAGGCGTGCACGATTGAGGAGGTGGCGCTCACCACCTTTGGCACGAACCGCGGCAACCCGGATGACAATGCCGTGACCTTCACGCAGAAGCAGCTGGCGGCCATGGCGCTGAAGGCGTCGATGAACCTTGTGGCGAGCTCGCAGGCGGTGCTCACGGCGTATTCGGCGCTGTTCCCGATCAACACGAGCGAAATCCGGTGGGCGATTGAGAACTGTCTCTTCAACGGGACACACCTTCTGTTCAAGGATGGGCTCAAGGGGACCGACGCGACCGACGCGTGGCCGTGGGAGAAGGTGGGCAAGCCAGACCGCCAGGGCGACAACATGTACGTGTCGACGCCATACGAGTCGCTGCCGCATCTTGCCGAGCAGATTAGCTCGTCGATCGAGACGAACTTTGTCAAGCGGCCGGACCGGGTCGTGGTTGAGGGCATGCTGGACAAGATGACGCGGCCGTCGAACCAGTCGTCGCAGCCGGCGATTCTTCGGACTGTTTCGGTGCAGATCGAGTCGGCGAACCGCGCCCCGCCGCGACAGAGCACGCGGGTTGCGGTGCTCCAGTCTGCGCTGAGCGGTGCGCACACGCCGACCGAGGCCGTGCTCGCCTCGGGCTTTCTGAGCCTGATTTCGGCCATGCCGTTTTACGAGGTGCGGTTTGGGGTGGACGTCAGGTGCAGAAAGAAGCACACCTGGGTGTGCGTCCCGGTGTTCAAGGCGCCCAGCTTCTTTGAAGACGCCACCGTTACCCGAGGCGACAACACGTGGTTTTACCCGAAGAATGGCCTCTGCGTCATCGACCCGCACACGGCGTTTGGCGCGGCGGACGAAGGCTCGGTCACGGCCGCGATTGCCGACGATGTGCGGAACGGCCGCGTGTATCCCGTGTCGGACCGGGTGGTTGCGATGGCCGACCTTGTGTCGGGCGACGCCGCCCGGGTGGCATCGGCGACTACCGACCGGCTCGAGGCGGATGTGGTGGCGCAGGATCCGGGCGGTGCCATCGACACGCGGCGGCGCGACGGGATGAAGGGCGCGCACATTCTGAGCAAGGACACGATTGGGCGGCAGCTTGTGGCCACGACCGCCAAGTGCATGGACGGCGAGGCCGGCGTGCCGCCGTTCAACATTGCGAGCATTTCGGGCGAAGAGGCGGCCTGGTTTGCAAAGCCCCGAGGCGGCCAGGAGCTTCCCACCGGCACGCCGTTTGGCGAAGCCTCTGGCACGTTCCACGAGACAAAACCGACTGGAAGCGGATACTACGTCAAGGTGTACCTCGACGAGTGCATCCGGTCGGTCCAGGCCACGCTCGACTCGTCGCAGTCGTGGCGGCCCGCGTTTGCGGATGCCGTCCAAATTTTTGACGGGGCCATGACGGGCACCGCAGAGTGGCGGAGTGCGAAGCGGCCGTCTGTCCTCGTGGGCCACTCGTGCCGGACCAACTCGAACCGAAAGTCGGAGCTGGTCTACAACGAGATCCGGTACCGCGAGCACCCTCCCACCGAGGTGGCCGACACTCGCTTTGTCGATTCCAAGGCGGGCTCGTACTCGGACCAGATTTCCGTAGAGGAGCGGGCGGCGGCGGTCGACGTGACCTCGCGGATTTTTCCGGGAACCCAGTCGAAGATCACGATCACGAACGGCCAGAACATTCACGCTCGGCAGATTGCGGCGCGGTTTGAGTCGTTTTTTGGTCCGGGATGGCACGCGGTCCCGAAGATCCGGAAGCTCGTGTCGCCGTGGGTCACCGAGTTTTCCGGCGCCGGCTACTTTGATCGGCTGTACGCCGACGCGGAAGCCGACGCGGAAGCCGACGCGGATGGTGCGGTCCCAGCCATGGAAATGTAGGGACAGACTCGAGTGGCCATGAATAAGAACACGTTTAAACAACCCAGCCTAGCCGATCACGTAGTTTCAAGCTCTCGCCGAATCCGGTTTGCAAAAATGGACAGCGCCCACGCTGCCTGTGCCACGGCCGTCCCAAGCGTTTTTGTGGTCTTTTGAGCCCACGTGTCTGGAAACCGCGGATTTGATCCTACTGCAGTCTTGACCATTGCCTCCACGGCGTCGCTGACCCACTCTGTGCCCGGGATGCGTGCGGGGTCGACCGGGCCGTGGGGCGTGACGCCGGGCGTCATGCAGCACACTGTCGTTTCAAGATGCTCGAAAATAGCCGCGGCCGCATTCAGGGTAGAGGCGCACACGGCGTCCCTGTCCTGCGGCGCGGCGCCAATCATGGACGCAGCCACAATCTTGCCAAGAATCTTGACCAACGTGCGAAAGGGCTGTAGACGCGCCGTCTCCTCGCGCGCGTTTAGACGGGGGAGGAGCACGAATCCGCCGTAGAAGGGGTCGTGTATGGCCTTGAGAAAGTGAAGAGCCACGGTCCCGGGCAGCGCCGGGTCCGGACACTCGTTAAATACGCTCAGCAGCGACTGGATCGGAACGACCATCACCGGCCGATCTGGGTCCACTGTGTACACGGAGGCCCATAGCTCGGGGTGCTTCTGTGGCGGTATTCCAAGGGGTTCAAGAAGATCAACGTCCACGTCGACCATCGCGGTGTGCGGCCGCCGTCCGTCGACCGACTGGGGTTGTGCCTGTTGCTCCAGCAACACAACTAACGGTCACCTGCATGCCGATACTTTTTTTAACAACTTTATTTTGTTAAACGTGGTCGTTTAGAAAAGACGGGCGTGCGGCACCGCACACCCCGCACACCCCGCTCGAGCATGGCCGACGGCAGTGTGGCTGCGGAGACCATGTCGGCGACGGTACGGGTGGCGGCGGCGCCAGAGTGGGCTGTTGCCGCGGTTCAGACGCCGGAAAACTTTGTGTGGTTCTCGGTGGACATGGAGGGCGCGGGGCCGCGGTGGATTGCGCTGGGGCCGGACACGACCGACGCCACCGTGTGCGTCTTTGAGACGGGCCCGCGGCGGCGGCTCGTGGTGCTGTGCGACCGGATGGCGGCGCGCACCTCTGCATCCCTGGCCGGCCACCGCGGCCCGTTCCGGCGGTTTAATCTGCGAAAGCTGTTCCGGCTCGGCATCTCAAACGAAGCGTGGGCGCGCGTCGCGGCCGGGACACTCCGGCCCGACGCCCCGCGGTACTCGGAGCATGTGGGCCACCGGCGTCTGTTTGCGGGCCCGACCGCGCCGCCCGCCGGGACTCTGGGCGAAAACTCGGCGGTCGTGGCGGGGGTCCGGGAGCGGTTTGCCGAGGGGCACCCTGGCGACGCACCCGGCGTGCTGCCGCCGCCGCACATCCTGGCGCGGTACCTGACTGATCCGCTTGACCCGCCCGAGCGCGTCTCGTACGAGGCCGGGCTGTACGTGCCGGACCTCCCGCCGGGGTCGCCGCCGGCGGCTGCCGACAAGATCCGAATTTCCGCAGACGGCGAGTCGGTGGTGTTCCCCGACCTCTTGATTGCGATCGAGGTACTGGGGCCTGTGTATGCCGCGGTTGCCAGGGGCTTTGTGAGCCGCCGCGAGCTGCAGCGACTGTGCGCGCGGCAGCGGGAGCCGCGGCTCGAGGTTGACGACATTCCCGCCACGGTGGCGTGGGCGCTGGCGCCGGCCGACGGGAGCCCGCCAACGACCGTGCCGGCGCGGGTCGCGTTTGAGCTTCTACAGAACGCGACGCGGCGGTGGCTGCGGCGGTGGGCGGCGCGCGCCATGGCGCTGTGCGAGGCGGTCGTGGCGCCCACACTGTACTCTGTCGAGCCACGGCGGCGGGGCTCGTCGCTGGCCATTTCCTCCGATGAGGCGTACACGGGGCGCGGGCGGCGCGTGTCGGTGACGTCGCCGACCGAGCCGGCGGCGGGGAGTCTTTTCGGCGGCACCCTCGGCGGCACCGAAAAGTCCACGTCATGCACCACTGTGATTGACGAGACGGGCGAGGCGTCGGGGGTGGTCGAGACGGAGCGGCTGGTGCCGATCAAGTTTGAGCCCGGGTGCCCCGGCGCGGGCATCCCGGCCGAGTACACGCGGCACGTGCGGATCATGCTCTCGATGGAGGGCACCGAGACGGGTCCCGCGGACCGTCCCGTGTCGTTTTCAAAGGCTGGGGTGGTGAAAAAGCTCCCGATCTGCATGACTGCGTGTTACAGAGACCCCGTGACCGAGCGGCCGGTGGACCTCACAGACCCCCGCCGGCTGTTCCTCGCCAAGGTGCTGTACGGGCTGTCGCGGCGGGACCGGCCGCAGACGGAGCGGTACCGGAGCCTGCTCCAGGAGGACGTGCGGCGGCAGGGTTTGATCAACCGCGGCCGGATGGCAGAGGTGATGCGGCGGGGCCGGGCGCCGACCGGCATCTGGCCGTGCTCTGGGTGCCAGCTGTCGACGTGGTCCACATGTTTCCGGGCGTTGTACGACGGGCGGGCGCTGGCGACCGTGCCAGAGCCGCCCGAGGGGTCAACTGTTGTCGATCTCGTATGCTCTGTCAAGGATGCCAACGCCGAGCTGGCGGTGCGGCAGGAGCGGGCCGCTGCGAAAAAGGCCGAGGCGCGGGCGCGGCGGGCGGCGCGGGCGGCGCGGGGAACGGCGGCACCGAAACGGGCGCGGAAGGAGGTGGTATAAAGGGGCGCTCGGAGAGGGTACAGTGGGTATCCTGGTTCTCGGTTGCCGCAGCGGTTGAGACATGGCGGATAGCCGCCTGAGTTCTCTTACTGGAAAAGGAAACGATATTCTTTACTTTCTTGAAAAAAAACATTTTCCTAAAGATTCAGAAAAATATGTCAGGCTTGAGTCTTTACGAAAAAAATTTACCAAATATCTTGTAAACCGACGTGAAAATCTCATGGAAAAGGTTGTTGCCGACCTTGAAAGGTTTTATAGGGAAGAACAACGTGCAGCGGCGGAAGCAGACGGAGGGGCAGCGGCGGCGGAAGCAGAGGCCCGTGCGGCGGCGGAAGCAGAGGCCCGTGCGGCGGCGGAAGCAGAGGCCCGTGCGGCGGCGGAAGCAGAGGCCCGTGCGGCGGCCGCAAATGAAAAAAACGACGAGGAAAACGAAGATCTGCAAACAGAACTGACAGAAGCTGCCGAGGTAGAAGCAGCAAATGCCCGTTTGGCGGCGGAAGCAGCCGCCCGTGAGGAACTAGAAGCCCGTGAGGAACGAAAAGCCCGTGAGGAGAGCGTCGTAGCCGCCGAACTTGCTCGTCTACTTGCTGAAGCTGGTGCCCCAGAGCTTTTGCGGGTACCGGATGACATCAGAGTCACTCCAGACCCCGTCGTTGAAGCAGAACACGTACTTGAAGAAAAATTTGCCAATGCAGCAACAGAAGCTCACTCGGCCGCAAGTCGTGCAAACAGAGCAGCAGCCAATGCAGAAATTGCAGGACAGGATGCAGAAATCAATTCTGAGGGTGCCGAGGCGGCATCGGAAACGGCCTTTCGGAGAGCGAATGAGGCGGCGGCTGCGGCAGAACTTGCACGTGGTGCAGCAGGCGCCGCGGAAGCGGCTGCGGACAGTGCAACCGAAAGAATCAACGACGTCACAGATGCAGCGATTGAGGCAATAGCTCAACGTTCAAAACGCGCTGCTGATCAAGAACTTGGCGATGGATGGAAGAAACCAACGCCGCCGCTTTCTCCGTCTTCCCCTCGTGCCCGTCGCATCCGTACGGCAATTCCCGCGGAGCCCGCGCCTGCGCCTGCTCCGGAACTGGAATTGACTGACGAAGAAGAAGCTGAACCACTTTTTAATAGCCTGGGCGCAACAATTGACGAATTCGAAGGTCGTGCCGAGTCTCTGTTTAGTAATGCTTCTTCGGAAGGGGAAGAAAGCGTGGGTGAGGCAAGCGAAGACGAAGAAGGTTCAGACCCCGAGCCTGATTCCGAGGCTGATTCCGATGCTGATTCCAAAGCCGAAGCCGAGGCTGAGGCCGAGGAACCTCTGGATCCGGACCCGCTGGTTGCCGAGGTTCGGAGGCGCCGGGCTGCGCTGGCTGCGTCGTAGTTTGTCGGGTATATAGATTGTGAGCGTCACACACTGGAAGGCCCAGAGGGCGGGGGGGGGGGGG
>JGI25127J35165_1000436_pt1 | contig 12573 bp, 6 predicted proteins | sample ETNvirenome_2_30_FD_35165 | JGI IMG/M metagenome (IMG submission 35165) | reverse complement strand
GTATCGCCCGTCCCATCATTGGGAGCCGAACCAGTACTAATCCCTTGTTTAGCCATTACTTAAAAACGTTTTTTCTTTATTTATAGTTAATATGGAGGGTTGTCATCCATAGTAGCAGTTGTTGTGTCTACATTCAACACATTTGAGTTAGCTCTCTTAGTGTCGTAGTAGAAATTGTTGTCAACAACTTTATTTGCGACTGCTTGTTTTGCTTGTGCAAATGTCGCCTCTCCTATCTGTTGAACCTTCATAAATTCATCATCAACTTTAAGGATATCACCCTTAGCTAATGATCCAATACCAGCACCAACTACAATGTTCTCACCAGTTTCACCAATAGCTTCTGTTACTTCAACATTTAGAAGTTTATTTTTCACTGGTGTCTGAATAATATTATCAATCATAATCAAGGCCTGTTTATTCGGATCTTGAACTTTGAGAAGATGTGTACCAGTTCCCAAACCAGTAAAATTAAATGGTAGTGATGTGGATAAACCAGCAACTCTAAAGTTTACATCATCAACCTTTTGAACAAACAATTCATCAGGCATGACATTAGTTCCACATTCTACAGGAGTTAATTCAATGTTGTTGGTTGGAGTTGTACCACCGATATATGTCCCTGCAATAGAAATGGTGTTAGTAGTTGCGTATCCAGTTCCACCAGTAACAACACCAACAGCAATAATATCTAAGTTGGAATCTCTAGTAATATTAAAGATTGCACCAGAACCAGATCCATTGTTTGTTGATGGAACATTTGAGTATGTTGTTTCTATACCAACTCTAGATCCTGTTGTTTTAGTAACAGGGAATAGTAAATTATTTGCTGGTGTTGCTCCACCAAGATATGTACCAGCAATTCCTACAGTATCACCAACAATGTAATCTTGTCCACCTTTGATTAGAACAACGGAAGTAGATATACATTGACCAGTGGTTGTGTCAAAATCAAACTTAACTTGGAACACAGCGCCAGTACCAACTGTAGAGAAGCCAGGCACTCCTCCATCTGGATTACCAAACCCATATAAAACAAACTGAGGGCCAGGTGGATTCTGTGTAGTGGCAGTTCCTGTAACAGGGCCTGGAATCTGAACATTAAATCCATTCTCAAACATTGTGCTTCCACCAATACCAGATGTAACTGCAGCCATCACAATGTCTTTAGTTCCTGATGTATAAGATGTAATTGCAATACCAATTTTAGATCCACCCTGAGTGTCAAGATTGACTGTTTGACCAGTTTGGAAATCGTGGTTCTGAATTGATATTGTATTCAAGTTAGTATTAACGATAGCAGAACTAGAAGCATCATACGACTTTTTGAACGCTGGTCTTCCACCTGTTGTTAATTGGAACTGTTTACTTCCAACTAATGTTCCAGTTCTATCATGTTCTCCAGTAAATCCAGCAGATATATCATCTATTGATATAACCTTGTTGGTTTTATTCATAATGAAACTCTTAATTGGTCTGCCTTCTGGGAAGAATATTCTTTGTACAGTACCGTCAGTTAAAGCATCATCTTCAGTAACTATTGCAAAGTTATCTCTCTTACCCATGTACATTTCATTATCAATATTCAATATGAGATTAACTGTAGTATCAACAGGTTTGACCTTCATATTATTTGATTTTGCAATTCCAACACTTACTAAATCTAGTGTATCGGCATCTTTCTTAGAATCACTTTCGATAATAAGATCTGAGAACTCTAAGAATCCAGCTGGGTGAACGATTGATTTTACAGACTCTTTCCATGTGTTATATGGAAGAGTACTCTTGATTGAGTATGAAAACTTCTGGAAGTAGAAGTTATCTGATAATCTTTGATTGAAGTCATTAAGAATACCAACTTCCATGTCATTCTTAGACACTTTATCTCTTGTAACTCCAAGAGTAGTTCTTACACTAAATCTATTAACATCTCTAACATTACCTTTGAGTTGTGATACTTCACCAAACAATGTATCGCCAGGTAGAAGAGTTCCAATGGTATCTCTCAATCTAAGTTGACTGATATTACCATTCCAACCATTTTCAGCTACAAATCCTTCAAATTTAGCAGATGTTACTTTTTCACCAGATAAGTATTTGGCATCGTTAATAAGTGTCATATTAAACTTCGCCATGTCATTGTAGTTGACAATAGATCCTAATGTGAAGTCATCATCATAAACTCCAAGTGTAACTGTGGATATTCCAGGCGCACTTGCCATACTAAATTCTACAGTCGCATTGGCAGTGCTTACACCTGTAACTGTGAAGAATGTATTGTCATAATCAGCAGAGTTGAAGTTACCTTCACCTGATTGTAATGATGCTGGTTTTATTCTACAACCTTCAACAAATACTTGATCACCGACTGCAAAAGGTAACACATTTTCAGTAGAAGCGTACCCAGTGTTGATAGGTTGGTTGAATTGTGCATCTAGTAACAATTCAGCAGTAACGGTAGTACCACTATGAGTAATATTGTCTATATCATAACCATTAGAGTTACCAGTTGTAATAATGCTTAGTGGTTCTTTGAACTCAAAAGCATTTTTGATAATTTCAACTCTTTCTACAGATCCACCAGATATATGTGCTGCAATCTGTACATTACTGTTACCACGAACTGCAAGTATAGGTGGTTGGTTATATCTTGTTCCACCATCAGTAACTTCGATACTATTAATTCTTGAAATACCACTTATATCAATTATAGCGGGAACTGACAAGAATGGTAACAAAGTAGGATCAGTTGGATAGTCAAATCCATCTTTGATTCTTTCAATGCTATCAATTTGTCCAATTTCGGGAGATGACACTTTTACGATAGCATCTTTACCTTGTGTACTTGCAAAACCAATAACTCTAGGTAAAAGAGTATATCCTTTGCCTGGGAAGTTAATTTTAGTCTTAAATACGGGCCCTCTAGCACTGGAAGATGTTGTACTGTATGTTATTGTACTTACACCAACTCTAGAAACAAATTTTTGTGATTCTAGTGGTTTTTCTTTTAAATTGAATGAAAATGTCTTATCATCTTTGACTGAAACACTATGTTCGTTTCTAAGGACTATATCTTTGAATGTTATGTTGTTTCTTCCTGTTACCTCAGTATCTGATGATCCAAATGTCTTTCTAGTGTCTGATGGGACAACAGGAGTTAGATCGTAGTATGTTTTTGTTGGCCAACCTGTCTCAGTGTTGATTGTGACTGTGGCATTAGGGTCGCCAGGAATACCACTTCTAGTAATGTTAAATCCACCAGTATTTGTGCCTTGAACATCAAGTCTATTATTGAAAGTGAGATCATCAAAGAAATCTAACCTCATATCAAGAAGACTTTGATCAGATACATCAAATACGATTGTATTACCTGATGTGAAACTTAGAGGTGGGTTGATCTTAGCAATGTAACTTAAATTGTTAGCACTTGCAGTCGATACTGTTGATATTGAGACTGGATTAGAGTCAAATACATCAGATTTGTATTTGCAGAGTTTTATGGACTCTGGATCTTCTCTAAGAACGAAATAAGTTTCGTTATTCATCAATCCAGTGATTGTATTACCATTATCGTAATAAACAACTTTATCATAACTCTGTAAGTCCTGATCATTGATGTTTATTTGGGTTAAGTCGGCAGAAAAACTTGTATATGTGAATCCAACTCTTTTTGTTGTAATTTTAGCTATAACTGGGTCATATCTTAACTTTGTAGACTCAGAAGATTTTGGTATAGCTTCAAGTTTGATAAGATCACCTGTTGTTAGTCCATGAGCAGAATTAACCCCAACTTCTCCAAAGAATCTTTCGACTTTAGTTGATACTTTAGGATATGCAGTTGTAAAGGAGTGTGCAAGACCAGAATTAGATGCAACACCATAGAACCATATGGCATCAGCAGCTGTAGAGAAAGCAACAGTAGTTAATCCAATATAATCTTTACCAAAATCAACGGCATACACATCACCATCAGGAAGAACCTCAGTTCCTACTCCAGAAGTTGCACCAGCAGATACTTTTGCCCAAACAAGAGATGTACCACCGATACCCATGTTATAAACTAGTTTTTGACCAGTAAAGAACTTGTGATCCTTAATGTAAATCTGTTGTTGAGGCACAAAACGATTTTCTACAGTTTGAATTGCTTGTGTTCCTAAACCAGTGCTAGTAATTGTATAATGTGTTCCTGTAGATCCAACACCAACTGTTTGTTGTGGGTTAAAATAGGTTTTATAATTTTCAAATGTAAATTGAGTGACTGTTGAAGTTCCAACAGGGAATTGGAACTTGTTTGGTTTTAATATTACATTGTTAGTACCAGGCTGGTGTGTCATTGCAGCACCAACAAAGTTTTCTCTGTTTACAAGTAATCTAGAGAAAGCAGTATCAATACCAACAACGGTCATATTCTCTGTTCCAACTCCAACTATATCAGCTGGAGTAAATCCTCTAGTATCTGTTACAAATATTTCTGTAGTGACTCCAGTAAGTGTTACATTGTCTACAAAAGTAGTAAGACCTACTGATCTACCAATAACTTGAACTTTCTGAGGGCCATTGAACTCTGTAAACTCAGATGTACTAATACCACTTAAAATAATTGTTTCGCCATCAGCAATACCGTGTGGTATTGAAGTAACACCAATAACTTGTTTCTTNTCAAGTCTTAGTGATGCATCAGTGAACGTAGTAATACCAATTTCGACAGTGTTTATTTCTTTTCCTAATAATTCACTTACAACTATGTTAGCACCAGTGCCGTTTGTTCCTTTGTTATCTAATGTAAGAGTATCATCTATTTTATATCCATCTCCTCTTGAGAATACAGTTACAGATGTGATACCAGCACTCTTTGTTTTGGTAACTTCAAACTCTTGTTTCAATGCATCTTTTACATCATCAATTAGTTCATAATCAGAGTTACCATATGATAGGTAATATGGAGCAATATTTCTTGTTACATTCCTACTTGCAATATCAATGTCTTGGTTGAAGAAAGTAACAAAGTTCTCTTCTATAGGAGTATCCTTAAATTGTCCACCAACCATGTATGGGAACTTAGGTTTAGCAACACCACTAGAATCAACTTCTACAGAATAGAAGTATGCATAAGTTCCATCTGGGAACTGTGGAGTAACACAATACCTACCACCGTGTACGTCTAGGTCGCCAGAGTTGTCAAAAACATAATCATTAACAAAGTATCCAAAAGCAAAGCCAGGAGGCCTAAGGCCTGTTCTAGAGGAGGTATCGAGAATATATCCAGATCTAAGTCTAACAATAGCACCACCTACTGCATTTTGATAACCATATGGGCCATAGATTGGATTACCGTCATATGCATATCCTAATATTGGTGAGTGAAATGCATTAGGCGTTTCTAAGTTTGCTGAATCAATATTATCCCCTTTTTGATATCTCAGTTTTTGAGGAGGATACATTCCAATAGTTTGTAATTGGAAAGCTGGGTTTGTACTTGGTTTTGTGAGTATTGAATCTTCTACGTTGATAATGTTCTCGTTCTTCTGAACTTGATTAATCTTCCACTCTCTAACATTACCAATAAACTTGGCACTCTTACCTCTATTCTGTAGAAGTAAAATGGTGTCACTACTGTTATATCCAACACCACCATCAAGAATCTGTACACCAGTTATTCTGGTATCTTCAACTATAGGTCTTATGTCTGCAAAATTTCCTGTAGGACTAGTGATTACGATATCAGAATCTTCACGATATCCTTTACCATTGGCAAGTATCTGAACATCTACTATAGCACCACCAATGATAATTGGTTTTAGTAATGCTCTGAAAGTAATTGTAGAGATGCCTACATCAGGTCTTCTTTGGAAGTCCATGATATTAGTACAACCATAACCAATACCACCTTCTTGTAAGTAAACGTTTTCAACTGATCCAAGAACTAAAGGTTGAATCTCTGGTTTTATAACTGTGGTAACAGCAATACCAGATAAACTCTCTATGTTTACTACTATGGGAGGATACTTTATAGTATGATCACCACTACCCAATCCACGAATTACAGCGGGTTTATTTTTGTCATAATTCGTAAAGTTTCTTTGTGAGGAAACACCAACATCACAAAGTCTGAATCTGTTAGGATCAATGACCTTAATGGCATACTGTGTAGTTGTTGAAAGACCAGATGCGGCTGTTCCTGTTGTGGAATATTCAACGATCTCTCCGTTATTGAAGTGATGGTTATATGCCAGTATATAATCGTCAGATGTACTAATACCAGATTGAACGTCTCCGTTAACAGGTCTTGCAGGGACAATAATTTTTCTATTTGAATACCCAGAACCACTTTCTTTTACATAGATCTTGGTTATTGTATTCTTTGCCTTTACTGTAGTGAGTTTATGAAAACCAAAACTAACGTTTCCGATATTAACAGTATTGATACCAACCTTAGCTTCTTCTGGTTTATTGTGTAATTTTATCTTTGTCTCGTTTACAGGTGCAACGTAATAGACAGATCCACTAACCACGTTGACTATCGGTGTGTTACCTCTTGCATCATAAACAACTGCTTCACCAACTTCAAAGTTATGTCTGTTTTCAAATGATATAGTCTCATCAGTTGTATTGACAGATGATCCGTCCGCTTTGAAGTTAGCAACGATCTTACCTTTAACTAGATTAGATTCAAGAACAGCACCAGTTCCATTACCACCTAATACAGTAATTTTTGGTTTATCTTGATATCCAATACCTGGCGATACTAACTTAACTTCTTTGAATGATCCTGAGATATTTGCATGAGCTACAGCACCAGATCCTTGTTGATCTAAAACTTGTATAGGTGGCCCTGTGATTACATCATAACCTTCGCCTGGATTTGTAACTGTAATACTTGTAAGATCACCATGAAAAATCTGTTCATCGAATACAGTGGGAGGGAACAGTTCAACACCGTTCGCCATAAGTCCCACAGGTCTGTTATTTACCTGTCTCTTATTAGGATCATCAAATAATTCCTTTTCTTTGTAGACAGGATATTTTCTAAGAATCTTTTGGTTCTTAAGTGTCTTATTCTCCCAACCAGATTTGTAAATGTATTGGCCAGCTGTTCCTGTTCTAACTGCAATGTATTTTTGAGCAAATACGTCAGATCCACTGAATGAAAGATAAAAGTCAGTTTGGTTTACCTTAGTTACAAAGTAGATACCAGTTGAGATACCACTATTGGTTGTATTGTCCCAATAAATCTTATCACCAGTTACATAGTTGTGTGGAAGTAGACTGACACCCGCTGCAGGGTCAAAGGCAGGGTCATAAGACTGTATAGTATAAGTAAACCCACCACCAAGTAAAGGTGTGCCAAATCCGTCCACAACCTCAATAGGACTGGTCTTTACCCAGACCTTATTGTCAGTTGCAAAGATAGGATAGTTAGGTAGACCAGATGAAGATACATAAAAGAAGTTTTCTTCTTTGTCAATGTAACTGTTTTGAATACCAACTGTAAACTGATCAACTCCAACAAAGTAATTTGAGTTATGAGATGCCTTTGTAACTGTTTTTGTAATTTTAGTAGGATTGAGTGGAACAGTGTTACTGGTTTGAACAACAATGGTGTTTGAATAAACTTGTGCTGTGTTTGTTGCATCATACTCAATCTGTTTGACTGTAATATCAACTTCGTCACCAAAATCGTTTCTTAACTTTAAAATTTCATCAACATAGAAGACACAGTTGTCAAATATACTAATTCTAAACGTATTGACGTTTACCTGACTGATTGTGGCAAGATTATGACTTGAAGGTACGTTGTATATCCAATTATTGAACTTTGGGTTATCTGCTAGATCTTTACCAAAGGAAAGTAACTTGAGACTATCACCAACTTGCATATTTGTTGATGTAGAAGTGTCCGCTTCGTCAATAACGTTAACAAGTCTGAATTGTAGTAAAGATGTTTGTCCAAATCCAGCATAAGCATATGCAAGTTTGTTCTCAAGAACATCTGCACCAAAAACTAGAGATGTTGTGATACCAGTGACGTTTAAAAACTGGTTTACTGTCTTATCGGTATATCTGATGTTTAGAAAGTTAGCACCTTCTCTTGGTTTTACCAAAAGTGTACCACTTTGTCCAAATCCGACTGTAGAGTCAACAACAAGAGAGGTTGCGTCTGATGGAGTGATCTCAAGTGCTTTTGTTTTTCCAGGCACTTGGAAAGATCCATCAAATGATGTTGAGTCAAGTGATATTTCGTAAAAATCAACTTGATTGATTGGTCTATACTCTACATTGTAAATTGAAGCACTCGCAGTTCCAATTCCAGAGATATCTTGATATAAAAAGTTACCAATAGTCTCTAGTGGTTGTCCACCAAACAAGTTTTCTACTAAAACGTGCTTAGTTTTGAAATATACATTATCTGAAGGAATTAATGTTCTATCAATTGGTTTTATAAGTTCAATTTCTTGACCATACAAAAGTTTGAAGAGAATCTGATATGAAGCATCAGTTCCTTTCGCCATATAGAAGTCTTTTGCTCTGGTAAGCACATTAGTAATTGACGTACCAGTTGTAAAACTTCTATTTTCAAAGCCAGGTAAAAATTCTGTCTTAAATTTAGTAAAAAATTCTTGTAAGAAGAGATTACTTAAATTAACTACTGTAGAACCCGAAAGATGAACCGCACCACTAGTCTGAGCAAAGTTTGCAAACTCAGCATCGTCTTCTTTTGATATTTGATCTATACCACTGAATCCTCTAGCACACCCAAGGAACTGAGTTGCTGATTTTCCAGTATATGTAATTACTTCGTTGTCAATTTTCAACAAACCGTAAGTATCAGGCCATCCATCTGTTGATATGACTGTTAGAGTGCTGTCACCAGCGAAACATGAAACAGCTAAGGTTGTAGAAGCTATAAGTGTCTCATCATTGAACGCACCAATCTTCCGATACTCCGCCAGATTGCTGGCCAAGTCGGTCATACCAGATTGGTGTTCCTGTGATTCGTAATATTGTTCTAAAAAACTCTTGAATAGAGGTGACTCCTGATTTAAAAACTCAGGAATTTGAGATTCTATTAAATGAGAGATTTTTACTCTTTTAATATCCGTCATTTATCTGGTATAGATTGTTTCGCTAGCGTAACTAGAAGTTTTAACGTATGCAGTTGCAGAAGTATTCTCTCCAGAAGATATAACGTCTGGTAGTGCATTTACTGTACTGTTTGGCACACTTAATTGTAAATACAAATCTTTCAAAGCAATAACATCATTTGAATCGGGTATTGCTTCAACCTCAATGACTCCACTTGCAAGTGAAGCTCCTGTTATATTTACCACATCCAAATTAATCTCTCCGTGAACGTAGTCCACAGTACCAGCGTCATTCTTAACAACTAAAGGAAGATTATTTACAAGTTTAAAGAATACTATCTTTCCAACAGTCGTCCCAGAAGTAGGAATGTCACCCATNTACAAAGTTCCGTCAATACCACTTACTGTAAATCCTGTAGAACGTATGCCATATCCATTTGGTTGGTCATAAAATCCATTTCCGTAGCAAAGTTCATAAGTTGCAAAAGTATTCAACTCAGGAAGTATATCTCTTCTCATTTTCACTCTAGTAATGTTAGATGTGATGCCTCTAGAAGAATCATCTATCAATCCAATAACTTTACTATACTTGAATCTACCACCAAATGAGTTAATGTCTGATGATTGCGAATATGTGGTTAACGTCTTAGTTACAGATGTAATTAATTCCGATACCTCTGACGTTGCGTTTGTATTATAGTAAACTGTGGTATCAACTTCAACATAAAGATACTTGAGATCAATAATTTCTGGTTTGATGCCAGCAATAGAGTATTGTTTGAGTTGTCTTGAAATATCATCCTTTGTAATCTGTGAAAGGAAAGAACCGTCTTTCGGTTTGATTGAAATAAAGACTTTTCCATACTCAGGTGGTTCTAGTTCCTCTCCACCGTAGGCAGTCACAGAATCAACGTTAGGGTATACGAATGGAATTATACCTGTATAGTCATTTGCGGTTACGGCACGGTATTGTGAGGAGTATATACGAGGTGCCAAGTATTTGATCGTACTTATGTCTTCAATGTTGTCTCCATTTTCTGATTTTTGAGATGTTGTCAATACAGACATACCAGAAGTGATAGTTGCATCAGTATCATCTCTTAAAATACCAACAAATGAGAAATTTCTAGCTCCATTTCCTAATTTTCCGTTAGTAACAATATATGTTACAGTAACAATTGATCCAGCAGGCGGTTTTTTACCAATAATTCCGTCTCCAAACAAGATTTCATATTTTTCATCTTCAATTTCTTGAATTAGGAACAATTTAGAGGTCGAATCGACTTGTAAAATGTTATTATAGAGCGAATAAATCTCATTTGTCGTAGAAGTGACTGTAACACGAATAGAAGTAGCGTCAATATTCGCATTTGGAAGCACATATCTTTGATTTGGTTGAGAATAATCAATTTGAAATGTTTTTTGGAGATATATTCCTTCGTAAATTCTCAAATTATCAAAAGCTGCAATATTATTAACACCAGTTGTTGCCACAAAGTCGTCTGGAATGGAAAAAATGTAATTACTTCCCTGTTGAACACCTAATGCAACTTGTCCAGCTTTCAAAGTTACTATTTTTGTGTCATTTGTTCCTAAGTCTACACTAAAATTCACCACAGCTTGTGCAGATCTAGCTGATCTAGGCACATAACCAATATTTCTTGCTAGTGATACTACGTTTTCACGCAAAGTCGCACTGTCGAGGAAGCACTCGTTAACTGCCATGTTGGTATTGTAAGCAGTTATGTAAGAGTTATACGCTAAAAGGTCAATTAAGGTCGAAAAGTTTGATCCTTCAAAGTCAAAATCAGCGAAATCACTGTTTACACGAAGGTAATCTTTAATTTGTGCCCTAAGACTTTGGAAATCTAGGTTTGTAAACTGGTTAAATGACATTATATCCTAGTTGATTGAAGAATAAATTCTATATTTTGTCTTGGAATCGATAATCCGACAATATCATATGCTATTTGCACTGTTAATTCGTTAGTATCTAACGGATAAACAACTTTAATACTGACTCTAGAGATTCTAGGTTCAAAGTTTTCAAGTAAAAGTCTGATATCATCTTCTAAAACCTGAGCATTATCGGGATCTGCCTGTTCAAAGAGCGAATCTTCGACAGCACTACCTAATAAAGACTCAAAAAATCGTTCACCTATCCTTGTTCTTATCAGATTTGTTACAGATCTCTTAATGGCATTCTCATTCGTGAACACTCCGATGTCATCCGTTACAGGATGTCGGGTAAATGTCAAACTTATATCCTTAAAAGCTTGACTTGAAATGTCACGTTCATCTATTTTCGCCATTATTCGTCAAGAAGTTGCTTCTTTTTATCGTCATTTAGATGATCTCCTACGACTTCTCGCAAAATATCATCAGCTATCTCTTCCTCTGGTCGAGGATTGATGTAAGCGCTCTCATCTTTTTTAGGTTTTATGTAAAAATCTTCGTAAGATTTCTCCCAATCTTCCATATTCATGACTATCATGCTGTTCAAATTCTATTTAGACACAAAAAAAGACCCTTTTAGGGGTCTTTGAAAGTTTTTTAGAGGATTCTTAACCAGCAGCGAGTGGAGATTGTGAATCATTTGTGTTTGCAGCAGCTTTTTTTCTTGCCTGAGCACTCACATCATACTGTCCAACTAAACTTCCACTAGCGAATCCCTGACTTTCGACGTTATGGGGTGCTAATTTTGGATTTGAGTCTGCCATCTTTAACCTTTTTCTTTTTATTTATCTATTTGAGCTCTTAATCTATTAGGAGAAATACCTTCTTCAAGGTAAAACTGCAATCTAGTGTCTGCTTCTTCCTTTGTAAGACCTACATCTTGTTTAGGGTCATTGACACACCACCCTGATGTGCCTAATTCTACAACTTTATACTTGACATCCATTATATTATCCTCGTTTTCTCATGACCAACACGGATTTTAGGATCAATCCAGATTTCCATTCCCGCTTCTTTAGCGTCTAAACAGAAAGATACGTCTTCTCCACACATATCTTGAACATCTCCTGACTCAAAGACTTGCATTTTAGGAGCAAACCAAGGATACTTCATCTCTTTATGTTCAAATACACCGTTCTTAACAAGTAACCAACCAAAACCAGTGTAGTCAACTGTAAATGGTTTGCGTCTACGAGAGATTGACTCGATAGTTTCGTGATTCATCACTCCACCATTCTTAGCAAAGTCGTCTTCTTCTAGCCAATGTGCAACAGATGTTGTTTTGCCATCTTCTGTACAATACCAACCTCCAGCAATGTCCTTCTGCATCCATACTAAACGATAAAACTTTTCTGTATCGAATACGATGTCTGAGTCTATCCATAACTGCCAGTCATATTTTAATTTTCCGTCCCAAGGTATCTGGTCTGGGCCTCTTAATACGTTTGCACCAAGGCATTTGCATCTTGCAAAGTTAACCATTGATGAATAATCTTGTGAGATCTGAATACTCGATCCATTCTGCACGAGGTCA
>JGI25127J35165_1000434_pt1 | contig 12578 bp, 8 predicted proteins | sample ETNvirenome_2_30_FD_35165 | JGI IMG/M metagenome (IMG submission 35165) | reverse complement strand
CCGACAAGTGGAACTGCGTCTTCATATGGTGCAACATATACAACTGGAGATATAATTGGAATTGCATTAAACATGGATGATGGTGAAATTACTTTTTACAAAGCTAATTCTTCTCAAGGAGCTGCATTTACAGGTCTAACAGGCAATTGGTTTCCTGCAGTTTCTGGTAATGGTGTTTCAGGAAAAGGTGGAATTGCTAATTTTGGAACAGATAGTAGTTTTGCAGGAAATGAAACCAGACAAAATAATTCCGATGGTAATGGTAATGGTGATTTTTATTATTCTCCTCCAAGTGGATTTTTAGCATTGTGTACAGCAAATTTGCCAGATACTACTTTAAGTCCAAATCAAGCCGAACAAGCAGATGACTTTTTTGATATAATACTTTACACTGGCGATGGCACAAGTTCTAGAAATATAGATGGATTAAATTTTCAACCCGATTGGGTGTGGTTTGCACAGAGAAATAACACTTCAGCAAAACTTATGTTTGATTCTTCAAGAGGTGTTAATAAGGCACTTTACACTACATCATCTGGTGCTGAGACAGACTCTGACCAATATGGTTATTTAAGTGCTTTTAGAAGTCAAGGTGGTTTTACAGCAACGGCAGGGTCTACTAACAATAATTATATAAATGAAAATAATGTAAATATTGTGGCTTGGAGTTGGAAAATAAATGGGGGTACTACTTCTTCAGATACAAATGGTAATCGCACATCAACAGTGCAAGTCAATACTAAATCAGGTATTTCTATTGCAACATATAACAACCCATCTCAAGGTAATCACACTTTTGGTCATGGTCTAGGTTCAAAACCTGAAGCCTTTATTTGGAGAGCAAGAAACACAGCTATGAATTGGATATGGTGGGATTCTTTTAATTTTACCGATGCAGATAGAGATGGTCAATATTTCAATAGCAATATTGGTTTTACTACTGGCAGTAATTGGGTAACAGATGTTACGGATACAACAATTAATATTACTGATGGTCAAGTTAGTAGTGGTAATAATATAAATTATTGGTGTATATCATTTAAAAGTGTTGAGGGATTTTCTAAAATAAATAATTATATTGGAAATGGTGATGCAAATGGACCATTTGTATATACTGGCTTCAGACCTGCTTGGGTTTTGATAAAAGGCATTGGAACTACAACAAATGGTTGGTACGTCTATGACTACAAAAGAGAAAATTTTGGGTCATTAGTTGATGCAAATATTTATATAAATTTAACCACTGGTGAAGATAATGGAAACAGAGATGTAGATTTTCTGTCAAATGGTTTCAAGCCGAGATTGACAGATACAAATGTTAATGGAAGTGGCTCAACATACGTGTACATGGCTTTTGCAGAACAACCCTTTAAATTCACTACAGCGAGATAGGAGATAAACTATGCCTTGGAAAAAATCTGATGGAACAATAGTTAAAATTGGTAAAAGTTGGGTAGATGATAATAAAATAAGACATCCAACAAATTGGAATATATGGACTGATGCTCAAAAGAAAGCAAAAGGTTTGACTTGGGAAGACCCACCAAAATCAGAGGAGCCTGTTGATATTAGATTTTATTGGGGAAGAAAAACAGATGGTTCTCTAATAGAACGCAGTCTTACAGACATAAAAGCAGTTGATGAAGATGGAAAAGCTGTTTTAGACCGAAAGGGAAATCAAGTAGTAACATTAGGTTTGAAATCCATTTGGATAAATCAAACAAAAAGAACAGCACAAGAAAAATTAAACAAACACGATTGGATGGTTATTAGAAATGCAGAAAAATCAACTGCAATATCTTCTGATATAACAACATACAGAGATAATGTGAGAACTGCGTGTAACACGATTGAAACAAAAATTAATAATTGTTCTAACCTAACAGAATTTATGGCATTGTTTGATGCACCAGTCGATAGTGATGGCAACCATACTGGACAGCCACCTATATATGATTTTCCAGATGAGATTTAAGCGTGCCAATAACGTCTCTAAAGTTCAGACCAGGAATAAATAAAGAAACAACATCTTACTCTAATAAAGGTGGCTGGAATGATTGTGATTTAATTAGATTTCGTTTTGGTTATCCAGAAAAACTAGGTGGCTGGGAAAAATATGCAAACTCAACTTTTTTAGGCACTTCACGGTCTTTACACACATGGGCAAATCTTGAAGGTAACAAGTATTTAGGTATAGGCACAGAGATTAAATTTTACATAGAAGAATCGCAAACGTATACAGATATCACACCCATTAGAAGAAAAGTAGTTGGTGATGAAGTCATATTAAGTTTAAACACAGAAACAGTGGCTTTTGCTGTATCGGGTGTTTCAGCAACATCTGGCTTTACTGGTGTAACGGTCAACGCACAAAGTAATGACACATTAGCTCCAGCAGTTACAACTGGAGTAAGTGCAACTGGAGAGGTTGGAACCACTACTTTTGAAAAATCAACATCAGCTATGGCTGGTTCAGTGGGTGAAGTAACTGTATTAGTACCGACAAGTATAACAGTTACTGATTTTGTGGATGAGTCATAATGGCAATAACTTTTACAATAAGCTCAACTTCAAGCCCAAGTGTAACAGTAAATGATACTGCACATGGGGCTATCGTGGGTGATTTTGTTACGTTTGATTCTGCAAATACTGGTAATAGTTCTTTAAATGCCTTACTAGATAAAGAGCATGAAGTTTTAACTGTGGCTAATAATAGCTATACCATAAATTTATCAGAAAACGCTCCTATTACTTTATCCGCATCAGGCACTGCTAACGCTGAATATCAACTCAATGTAGGTATAAATACTGTTGTTCCTGGAACTGGTTGGGGTGCGAGTACTTGGGGATCTGATGGTTGGGGATCAGCGGCTTCTGCAACGGCTGGTGGTGGCACTCTACGTCTATGGTCTCAAGATAATTTTGGTGAAGATTTAATATTTAATGAACGTGATGGTTTTTTATTTTATTGGGATAAATCTTTAGGTTTAAGCACTCGTGCTAAAAGTTTATTAGAGTTATCAGATTCGGCTCCTTTGAAATCTCGTAAGGTTATTGTGTCTGAGCGTGACCGTCATGTTATTTGTTTTGGTGCTTCTCCACAAGGTTCTAATGTGCAGGATAGATTACTTATACGATTTAGTAGTCAAGAAAACCCTTTTTTATGGACGGCAGATACAACAAATACTGCTGGAGATTTAAGGATAGGTAGTGGTTCTGAAATTGTTACAGCAGTAAAAACTAGAAGAGAAATGGTTGTCATTACTGATACTTCTGTTCATAGTATGCAGTTTATTGGACCTCCTTTTACATTTGGAATTACACAATTAGCAAGTGGGACTACAGTAAGAAGTTTTAATAGTGCTGTAGCTGTTGGTGATGCTGTGTTTTGGATGGGATATGATAGATTTTATATTTATGATGGTCGTGTAAATATAATTCCTTGCAGTGTCAGGGATCATGTATTTAATGATTTTAATGAGACACAGTCAGAAAAAGTTTATGCTGGAGTCAATACAGCGTTTGGTGAAGTCTTTTGGTTTTATCCATCACAAACAAATGCAGTATCAAACGGTGGCACTGGTGAAAACGATAAATATGTTGTGTATAACTATGACCAAAAAATATGGTATGTTGGCTCTCTGTCCAGGACTTCATGGGTTGATAGGGGTGTGTATCAATACCCAATGGCAACAGCCTCCAACTTGGTATACAACCATGAAAAAGGTAATGATAATGATGGCACAGCCTTTACTTCATTTATAGAATCAAGCCCTATAGATATACAAGATGGCGATCAGTTTGTGTTTTTGCGTAGAATGATACCTGATGTGAGTTTTGATAATAGTGATTCGGACATAGCAGATGCTAACAAAACTACTGTTTTTTCATTAAAAGCACAACGGAGTCCTGGAGGCGGATTTATTAAAACTTCTACAAATAATGTAACCTCTACTACAGAACTTAATCATTTAAGGTTGCGTGGAAGATCTTTTGGTTTAAGGGTAGAAAGTACAACTCAAGGTGTAAACTGGCGTTTAGGCACACCACGAGTAGATATAAGAGCGGATGGAGATAGATGAGTAGACAATTAGTACCACCAACTTTTTCATTACCACCTGAAGAATATGATGTTCAATATTTTAATGATATGGTAAGAAGTTTAGGACAGCTGACAACACAATTACAAAATCCTGGAGAACTGCGTGGTACAAAAATTACTTTGACTGATTTACCTACATCAGAAACTGGATTAGAAANTGGAGCCTTGTATAATGATAATGGAAGTGTTAAGATAAAAACATGAGTGGTATAGCAAGTATTTCATATGATTCACCGCTTGTACCCGAGGGCGGATTATTTACAATAAAGAATGCAAGTAAAATGCTTTCTGAGTTTGGTCGTAATGGTGACACTTATGTTGTTCACGCTAAAGAAGGTGAAACTGTTATACCTATGGAAGTTTTGGATAACAATCCAAGACTGAAAAAAATGTTATTCCAACAAATGCGTGAGCTTGATTTAGATCCTGCTCGTTATATAGTAGGTAATGAATTAAACTCAATCAATCCTGTTACTGGTCAACCAGAGTTTTTTCTAAAAAAATTATTCAAAGGTTTAAAAAAGATTGTAAAAAAGGTTGCACCGATTGTTCTACCAATCGCCGCTCCGTTTTTACTACCAACTATGCCGATGTTTTTAGCTACTGGTTTAGGTTCTTTAGCAGGAGGTTTAGTCGCAGGACAAAGACCTCAAGATGCTTTTAAAAATGCAATCATAGCTGGAGGTCTAGCAGGATTAGGTAACATGGCTTTTGGTCAAGGTGGCTTTGGTGCTAGTGGTATAGAAGCTGGAATAACTAAAGGTCAATATGATGTGCGTAATTTATTCAGTGGTGGTGAGCCTTCTAATATAACAACATCAGGTTTGCCAACTAAAGCTAATGTTGGAACAACAGCACAACCCTTACCAAAAGGAACAGTTGGTTCACTGCAACCAAGAGATTCTAATATATTTTCTTCAGGTGGTGATCCTACATTAAGTATTGATGATTTAAGAGCAAGTGTCACAGAACCAAAAGGTATTCTTGAAAACATAAAACAAGTGGGTACTGATGTTGGTGAAAAAGTAAAAGGCATGTACGATGATTACATATCTCCATCACGAAAAAGCATACAGCCCACGACTGATGAAATAATTAAATCAGCACAAGCAACAGCTAAAGGTCAATTAGACACTGCTCAAAAATTAGGTATAGAATTAAGCAAAGATAAAAAAGCAGACATTTTATTAAAAGCAATAGAAACTGCTAAAGCTGATCTAGCTCCAAGTACATTAGAAAAGTTTGCTCCTCTTACTGGTATCGCAGGTCTAACCCTTTACGGTCTTGACAAAGCTGGGTTACCTATATTTACAGTGCCAGATCAAGAGACTGGTCAAGAAACATTTTTAACTGGTAAAGATTTGTTAGAAATGTATCCTGATGATTTTAGGTTAAAAAACTTTTACGGTCAAAACCCATACTATTTAAACAGAGCTGATGGTGGTGAAATCGTTGGTCCTGGAACATCAACCTCGGATTCTATTCCAGCTATGTTAAGTGATGGTGAGTTTGTTATGAATGCAAGAGCCGTACAAGGTGCTGGAGGTGGTGACCGTAAGGAAGGTGCAAAACGTATGTATGCAATGATGAAAAGATTTGAAAAGGTAGCATAATGGCTGAAACACAAACCGTTATACAAAGAGAAGCCCCTGAAATAGAAGCCTATAAACTGGGGCTGATGGAACAAGCAAAGGCGTTAGCTGAAACAGCCCCTACTATGGAGCAATTAGCTAACCTAACTCCTGACCAATTAGGTTTATCACCTCTACAGTTTCAGGCATTACAACAATTATCAGCTCAGGGTGAAGGTGGTATTGGTGGCTACAAACCATTTTTAGAAAAAGCTGGGTTAGGATTAGACACTGCTGGAGATACATTAGGTCGTGCTGAAGAAGCGGGAGCTTTATCTACTGGTATATTTGATCCTACTATGGTTGACCAGTTTATGAATCCTTATCAAAAAGCTGTGACTGAGCAAGCCTTATCACAACTTAATAAACAGTTTGCAGAGCAACAAGCTCAAAGAGGGGCATCAGCTATTGGAGCTGGAGCATTTGGTGGTTCAAGGTCGGGCGTGCTTGAAGGTATTGCTCAACGTGAATTAGGTGATGTAGCAAGTAGAAGAATATTTGAAGATTTAGCAAGGAACTTTGGTCAAGCTCAACAATCCGCAATGACCTCATTTGAAAATCAACAAAGACGTCAAGCTAACCAAGCTGGGTTAATATCTAACCTAGCAGGACAACAAGCAGAAGTAGCTTTACGTCAAGCAGGATTAGGTGAGTTAGCACAAAAACAAGCCTTAACAGATGCAGATGCTTTACTCAGGGGCGGACAAGTTGAACAGCAACAACGTCTAGCAGATGAACAAGCAAGAGTTGATAGGGAAAGATTTGCTTTCCTTGAGCCACAACAAAGGTTAAGTTTTTATAGTGATATATTAAGAGGTGTACCTAGTACGCAGATACAAACACTTACTGGTCCAGGACAGCAACAAGTGCCTTTATTTCAACAAGCATTAGGAGCTGGGATTACTGGGTTAGGTCTGTATGGTGCAGGAAGTAAATTGGGGATATTTTAATGCAAATGTTAGCAAATGAGCCAATGGGCGGAATTACATCAGGATTAGAAGATAATGAATCAGTTCAGGCATTGAGTAATGTAACCTCGGGCATTGAAACATTGTTTCAAAATATTGATCAGGCTGATAACCCCAAAGAAATTATGGATGCTATCCGTGGTGATGAAGCTAGTGTAGATGAAAGACGTATGGAGTTAGCACAGTTAGTTGGTGAACAAGATGCAAAACAAACGCCAGAGTCTGTACTTACAATAGTACAACCACTAATGACTGTAATAGAATCTACTGGTGGTATAGCTGATTTAGATACAGAAACACCCGTTGCACCAAATATTGATGAGTCACAACAAATGGAAGCAATGGCTAGAATGCAAAGTGGTGAAGCACCTGTTATGTTAAGAACTGGTTCTGTAAAAGCAGTAAATGTAAACCCGACTGGCAATCCTGAAATAACTGGTTTGCAAGCCATTAACAAACGTATGTCCACTCCATTAGGATTAATAGAGTTAGCAAAAACATTAGGTCCTGATTTACCAAGAATGCAAGACTTTACAACGAGGTTTGAAGGAGCCCCTAGTGTTTATGATGAGTATGCTAAAGTTTTACCTTTTACACAACTAGCTAAATTTGGACAAATTGTTGGTCGAAGTCCTACAGTTTTGTCCGCTGTTACTGATCCAGAAACCACAGAGTTGTTAGACCCAATTATGAAACTTGCGATGGTACAAGCTAAAGAAAAACAAGATCTTAGAACAAAAGCATTAGAGCAATTTACAGAAGCAAAAAAATCCGCACAAGAACAGAGGACTGGATTACTTAAATCAATATTACCTACTATAGCTGGAAAAGATGTTAGGTTTGAAAAATTTGATGATGGTACTGTTTACAAAATAAACCCTGATAATACTGTAGAATTATTTGAACAAGGTACTGGAAAAACAATTGAAGTAGATGGTAATATTTTACAGTTTAATAAAAAGACAAGAAAATTTGATGTAGCTTATACAGCTCCTGGAGCTAATCTAAAAGAATATTCTACCCCAAAAGGTACATACTTGATAAACTTTAACAAAAAGGATAAAGACGGTAGATTTAAAGTAACTCCTCTTATGGGTGGATTATCAAACGATGAAATTAGTGCAAAATATTTTAAATATATTGACACTGGTGATGGTGGTGGTTTTGCAATTGACACTCGCTCTCCAACAATAGAAGGCGATGGCGGCTCAATAGTTTTAAATCCATTATTTAATGTTCAAGGTAGAGATAAAACAAGCACTATCATGACAGATGCTGGAGCCTATGTAATAAATGAAACAGATAGTAGTAAATCATTTTTAGTTCCAGGGACTGGTAAAAAAGGCACGTTCTCACAAATAGGTAATGATAAAACTGGCTACAGATTATTTAATAATATAAGTGGTGAGGTGGTAAACGTTCCTGGACTTGGTCCAGTAAAGACTGAGTTTCAACAACAGATGGATGAATACGTAAGAAACTCTGTCATAATAAATAATCCTGATAAGCATGGTGCGTTGACAGTAGAAAGTGCTAAAACAAGAAATAATATATTAGGTAATATATTGTTACCAAAAGATACAGAGTTTGATAAACTTCGTGATTCACAAGCTGAGTTGTTTAGAAATACTTTAATGAAGACTGCTGGTATAGATGCAGATTCAACAGATATTGATAAAAGAGTAAATGATTTTATCTTTAATTTGAACACAGATCGTTTAAATAAACTTACTTACACTGGTGGTCAATATGACCCACAAAAATCATTAAAAGATGTTTACAGTAAAATGCTTGGTAAATTACAAGAAGATACAGCAAAGAGAGCTAGAGATAGTGAGGCTCTAGATAAAAATGCTAAACTTATTGGTCTTATTAAAGATAATACTAAAACTGGTGCTACTGCTCCTATCAGATTAGCTATTGGTAAATTTTTCAGTGATATTGGTGCAAAAGATGCAATTATAAAAACTTTAGATATAACTGAAGGAAATTATAACTCATTTATTGGTGGTACTTTAGAAAATCTTGAGATGGCAAATAAAATAGGGGCTCAGTTTGCAGTGCAGTTTGCATCAAGTTTTCCTGGAAACTTAAACGAATCAGAAGTTAAATTGATTAAAGAAGCTGGAATCAATCTTACCACTACAAAAGGTGGTATAGAAATTATGGGTCAGATATTTGAAGCTGAACATAAACGTAATCTTTCAGAACGTAAATTGATAAATGATTATATGGCAGATACAGCTAATTCTTCCAAATCACCGATGGTACAATACGCTGAAATAGAAGCTAAACTAATTAAAAATAGAAAAGATAACCCTTTAATAACTGGCGACTTAAAAGAAAGATTGACAGGTCTTGCTCAAGAACAACCAAACATGTTCGTTGTAAAAGGTAATCCAAGTCAAACAGCAACAGTCACTCCAGGAAGACTAGCTCTCTACAAAATAGTTAGTGGTGTTGACGCAACTGGCGAAAATGATTTTCTTGCCAAAGGGGGAGCAGAATTGTTAAATGACTATGCTAAAAAATCCACTGGTAATCCAAAAGCAAAATATAACGATGAAGATATAATAAAACTATTTAAACTTTACAGCCAGTTTGACCTTAAAACTAACCCACTCTATGACCCAGGAGATGAAGATTAATGAGTGATTTTTTTGAAAACGAACCAAAACCAGTTGTAACTGACGACAGAACGTCAGACTATTTTAAGGATGAACCAAAAATAGTTATACCTGAAGCGGAAAAAATAGAAACAGACTTAACAACAGAGGGTGGTGTTTCATTAAAACCGATTGAAGGGGGCGATTTTTTAGATTTAGTTGGAGCTTATCTCAAAAAGACTGGATTTGGTCAAGTAGATCCTTTATCACAAGCCGTTGATTTTTCTTTGCAAGGAGATGAGTCTCCAGTTGCTAAATCACAAGATAAGTTTAATAAAATGGTTGAACTTTATGGTAGAGAACAGACAAGGATTGAAGATGTATTAAAAGAAAAGTTTGGTAATGATTATGCTGGAAGAGAGGCAGTTGGTGAAATATCATTAAACGTTCGTGATGGTTTAGCAAGAAGAAATAAATTTGTACAAAGACTTGCTTATTTTAAACGTATGTATCCTGAAGGCAGATACTACAGAACAAATGTAGGGGGTGTAAAAACAGAAGAATTATATCAGCTCACTCCTGATGGACAAATATTTAGGGTTGATCCCTCAGGAGGGTTTAGTGATTTTGCAGGGGACTTTGGTGATTTTTTAGGCACTGTGGCTACAGCATCGACAGTTGGAACTGTCGTTGGATCATTTTTTTCACCTTTTTGGGGAACAGCTTTAGGTTCTTTAATGGGACAAATGTTAGATGAATATCTGACTGATGAAGGTATTGAAGTAGAAGGTGGAAAAGAGTTTTGGCAAACTTATTCTAATGACAAAGTGGCGATGGCGGCGATAGAAGGTGGTATAAACAGAATCCTTCCTGGAATGGGTAAATATGTAATGGCTAAAATTAGAGGAGAAGAATTTATTCCATTTAATTTTGGAACAAAGAAAACAACCGAGTTAGCATTACAAGCTCAAAAGTTTGCTAAACGCTCAAATCTACCAATGCTCAGCATAGCACAATTGACACAAAGTCAAATTATTAAAAAGCTGACAAATCAATTAGCTGGAACATCAGATATGATGACTTTAAAAATGGGTAGTCAATCATTAAAGTTGTTTGAAAAACTTAAACAAGAAGTATCTGGCAATTTTGGTGCAACAAGTCAAGACAAGGTTGTTGCATATTTAGACCTAGCAAAGAAAAATTTATTAGCAAAAGCAGTAAGTAAAGTTAAAGAAGTTGACCCAAACGCTAAAGTAGGTGACATAGATTACAAAGATTTATTAAATGATTTAGCTGATTTTAAAAAAGGATATGACCATTTAATAGATCAATCTTTTACAAAAGCTATGCAAACAGCGAGAAAAGATAATGTTGTATTTAATCTAGGTGACATAGTTGCCACAGCAGAAAATGTTTTGACTGGTGTGCAAGGTAAATTAGCGGCGAAAAGTAAACAAGGCAACAATATATACCAAAGAATAGGTGGAGAGCTACAAGGAGATATTAAAAATCTTCTTAATCAATTACGCTCTATGGATCCGAATGTTAAAACAATACAAGTTCGTAATTTTGGTGANGTACGAGTTTTTGATTCTCTAAAACAAATGTTAGCTGTACGAAATAAGTTGCAGGATATTGCTGGAGAAACTGGTGATAGAAATGCAATTGAAATGATTAAAGCAATAGACAAAACTTTAGAAAGCCCTTTGAGTGGTGGTACTAATTTTATGAAGTATCTTACCCAAGCCAGACAACTTACAAAAGATAAAGCAGACATTATGAATTACACAAGCCTTGCAACTTTGTTTGATAATAAAGCTGGTGTCAATATGACTAAAACTATGGACAAATTAGTTAATGGTGAATTTAATGCTGAGGATATGAACTTACTTGTTAAGTTTATGAATGTGGCTGAAGGTGTTACAGATAAATCAGGGAAACAAATTATACAGCAAAAAACACAAACTGTTTTAAAAAAATTACAAGACGGCTTTGTGCAATATGTTCTTGAGAACGGTGAAACAGCAGGAAAAGTCATACAAGATATGGCTACAAATAAAAATGCACTTTTCAAAAAATTAGTCCCTAATGAAAATGCAAGAAAAGAGTTACTGAAATTTGCAACAAAGTCTGCACAGTTAGAAAACAGTGGTGCTAGACAAGCTCTTAAGCAAGCTCAAAACAATGCAGACAATGCTCTTGCCTTGACAGCAGGATCAACAACCAAAGAGATTGATAATATGATCAAGCTTCGTGGGGGCATCAATGGAAAGTTAGCAAACCAATTAAGACGTTCTATACTTCTTAAAATCATGAGAAAAGCAAATGTTATCAAAACAGAAGAGGGAACTGGTAGATTAGTTTTAAACCCAACTGTGTTTGCAGATGAATTAGCAAAAGTTAAAACTGGTGTTGGAGAGTTTGCGATATATAGAAATATATTTCCACCGAAGTATATGAAGGCTCTTGAAGATCGCCGTTTATATAGTTTTTTTATTGAAGGTGGTAAAGACTCTGGAGCAGACATTGCTACTGGTGCTGTTGTTGGACAGTTAAGACAAGGTCAACCAGTAGGGTTCGCTAAAACAATGTTCATAAGTAATGTGTTAGCAGGATTTTTGGCTAAACCTCCAAGTGTCGTGCAACTCCAAAGAATACACGAAAAAGCCCCTACCTTCGGTAGTCCTGATAAACTGTATAGAGCATACACTGCTATGCTTACTTCTTTAGAAAGAGAACTAGACATACCTTTTGTTCCTAGTTATGAAGCAACTGGAAAACAAGAAACAGTTGAAGAAGAAGTTGAACGTACTGGAAAGCCACCAGAAACTGGAGATGCTATAAACGTCGGTCCAGTATCTTCTATTACACCAAACACATTAAATTTAAGTCTTCCCAAGGTATCAGGTGGGGGTAATGTTAATCCTCCAAACAACCAGCAATACGCAAGTCTATTCCCATTTGATACCACGGGAACGGCTATTGCAAATAGAGCAGGAATTATGGGGTTGACGTGAACACCATAACACCTGACACTCAAAACCTAACACCTTTTAACCCATCAGATGCTTTACCAGCACCCAGAATAAAAGGAACATTATTACCTTTTTCAGTAAAACAATTTGGTGAAAACAAAGATGTGCGGTTTGATACACCAGAGTTTGTAGACTCAATGATTGAAAGTTTTAAACTTCCTAGCAAAGCGTTCAAAGGAGAGCTTGGTATAGCCTCTATTAATAATCCTTTGTATACAGAGGGAGCCAATCAGTTT
>JGI25127J35165_1000426_pt1 | contig 12647 bp, 8 predicted proteins | sample ETNvirenome_2_30_FD_35165 | JGI IMG/M metagenome (IMG submission 35165) | reverse complement strand
GAGTAAAACCATCTCCCTTCGGAGTTCTAAACGCAACTATCTCATTCGTAGTATCTGGATAGCTAGGATTATCACTTTCTTTTTCAGAAAAAGTACAAAGCAAAGTTTTACCTTGTAGATCTTCTGCGTTAGTAGGTGGTGTATCAAGACCAACAGCAGTAAGCAGGCGTTTAAAGTCAGAAGCTGCGTAGCCTCTAATTAGTTCTTGCTTCTCTGCATCATCGTTTCTATACCAAAGGCTAAAGTATTTTCTAACAATCCAACCATTAAACTTTGGCTCGTTATGTACCTTAACCTCTAGCTTGATACTTTCATTACCAGCGGCTGACATGTGTTTAGTACATTCGCTGATAATACAATTATAATCACCTTTCGGTATATAAGAGGATGACTCCTCTTCCCTAGACTCTACGTTTGTAAAATCAATTCCATCAAAGTCAGACATTATGCTTCTCCTTTAAATCCTAACTTGTTAATAATATGTGATAGGTTAGGTTCCTCTAGGGCTTCTAACTTACCACTCCTGTCCTTAGCGATATAATTAGCGCCAAGAGTTGTTTGCAACCAACGTTCGGTTGACTTATTACCTTTGTCATCTTCGGTATCAAATGTTCTCAAACATAACACTTCATCAAAGAAGTAAGGTATTTGCGTAGGTAGTTTAGCTCCAACCATCATCGGTTGGTAGTGCAACATACCAGTAGCTTCATCTCGTACCTCTTGCTGTTTAGCAATAAATACAACATGTATGGGAAGATCTCTAAATCTACGCATTGTCTTAGTCATTATCTGAATGACCTCGCCATACGCTTTTCTAGGATCCTTGCTTTTTTTCAACTCGTTGCCCAGAACAATCTCTGACATTTCTGTCACGCTGTCTAAACAAACGGTATCGTAGTCTAACTTGCCACTTTCTAATAGCTGTGCAATTTCTTCTATTTCAGCTGCTTCTTTGACTTCAATAGCAGTCACATTCTTAGCGTCTTTAATAGATAGAAGTCCAGCTTCCATACTTACAACAAGGGTCTTTCCAGGTACGGTCTGACAAAGAGTTGTTTTACCAGCTCCAGAGATTCCGTAAACTAGAAGTTTAGCACCTTGCATTTCGACCAAATCGCTCGGGCTTTTTATACGACTTATAATATCGCTCATATCATTTCTCCTAAAGATAAAATAATAGTATACAGATAAAAATATTGACTGTATACTTTTAGTTCAAAATAAATTTATACAAAAAGCAACTATGAGCGAAGTCAATAAAAATCAATGGAAAGTGAATTATTTATACAGGCTTAGGCAAATAGCTGATAAAGGACTTGAACCTTTATATGCTAACAGGCTGGAGCCAGAATACAAGGAGAGAGAAGTGGAAAGGATTAGTTTAAAAAGATATATAGAATTTATAGGAAATTCTGGAGCAGCAAAATTATTTGAATGCTCTGAAGCAACCGTCAAATCTTGGAGGTATGATCGAAGACAACCTTCAATTAAACAAGCAAAAAAAATAATTAAAGCTGCTAATGGTAAGTTAGATTTTGAATCTATTTACGGCTCTTTAGAAACTACATTTGAAGAATAGTTTAAGTGTTCAACGTCAAGGCAACAGCAGAAGACTCTGCGTTGGATCTAGCGCTTGCTTATGCGGAATCTGGTTTTAGTGTAGTACCTTTATTACGCCATAACAAAGTTCCTCCCAGAGAACTCGGAAGCTGGGAAAGATTTAAAAGCGAACAACCAACGACTTTAGAGATAACTAAATGGTTTCAAGGCCGCGATGATTTAGTCGTAGCTTTAGTGACTGGAAAGTTTTTAGTTATAGATGCAGATACTCCAGAGGCAGTCACGTGGGCTGCTAACAATTTACCTGTTACACCTTTAAAGGTAGCTACTGGTAAAGGTATGCACTATTACTATAACAACCCAGAAAATTTTACAACTTATGTCGCTCGCAGGATTGCTGGTTATGACCCAGCAAAACTGATTGATATAAGAGGCGTCGGTGGCTTGATTATCGCCCCCTATAATATTCATGCTACTGGCGCCATCTATGAACCTCAAGTAATACCAGGTTGGGAATTGCATGATACAGGTGACTTGCCAGACTTCTCTCGCGAAGATTGGGTAAAGGTAACTGGCGCAGACAAGATTAACGGCAAACCTATAGCGACACCTCTCTCCCTTGAAGCCGCTGCAGAAGGAAGCCGTAATGATACTGCAGCTAGGTTGGCAGGTTATCTGATTGCTAAAGGATTGAATACAGACTTCACTCAATTCTTTTTGCAATCTTGGAATAGAAGCAATAAACCACCTTTAGAAGATTCAGAGATAGCTACAACAGTTAACTCTATTATGAAAACCCATGAGCGTAAGAACCAAGCTGCTCCTAGTTATATATCCAAGAACAGGGTTATCAAAGAGCCAGCAGAGTTGTATAACCCTCCAGGAATTATTAAAGACATCTACCAATATTCAGAGCAGATAGCTCAGATATCGCAGCCAGCTTTAAGTTTACAGTCAGCGTTAGGTGTTGGATCTGTGGCTGCTGGTCGTATGTATAAATCAGATATGAATAACTTTTCGTCTTTGTATTTCATGTGTATTGCTAAGTCTGGTCAAGGTAAAGAGAATACCAAGACAGTTATTGAATCTGTATTAGATAACTCTGGCCATATAGATTTAATGGCTGGAGATGGTTATACATCAAGTGGAGCTGTTTATAGTTTGTTGCGACATAAACCAACTCACATTACTGTAATGGACGAGTTTGGTAAAAGATTAGAAAGTATAGCCAAGTCATCTAACTCTAATAAAGAAGACGCCCTACAAGCTCTCATGGAAGCCTGGGGCCGTTGTCACGGTACTATCAGACCTGATAACTACTCTCTTATGAATATGTCTAGCAAGCAACAGCAAGAAGCTATGGATAGATCAACAATTAAACCAGCTATAACACTTATGGGTATGAGTGTTCCAAAGAATTTTTACGGTGCTTTATCTACAGGAAGAATTGTAGATGGATTTTTAAATAGGTTTATTGTTGTTGAGTCCAAGCTTCCTAGAGTTGTAGGCAAGATGGTGCCATTTAGAGAACCTTCTCACGCTATATGTGAATGGGTTAGAAAGATGCGAGAGACTAGAAATGAAATGGAGGAGCTGGCTAAGAACAATTCAGAGTTAGACTTTAAACAACGTGTGCTTACCTTTGATAACGAAAGCAAAGACTTGTTAACCAAGCTTGCATACAAACTAATAGAAGAACAAGACGCCTTAGAAAAAGATGGCTTAGAAGTATTGCTGTCTAGGACTAGAGAAAAGGCTATGCGATTAGCTTTGATATGTGCTTTAGCTGATGATCATAATACCAATATTATTAGAAGCGATATAACTAAGTGGGCAATTGATTATGTGTATTACTACGATCAACTACTTGTAGATAACTGTGAAGACAAAGTTGCAGGCTCTGAGACAGAGAGCAAGATAAAACAAGTGTTGAGCTTTATTAGATCCCAAGGAGATATAGGTATCAGTAAGCGTGATATAGATAGGCGTGAAATATTTAGAAGTATGAAGTCATACGAGGTAAAAGAAATTATAGAAAGACTGAAGAACTCTGGAGAAATCCAAGAGAAAGATGTTAAGACCAAAACAACAGGTAGGCCAACAAAACGTATTGTTGCTATTGATCCTGAGTTCTTTGATGATTAAAGGAGTGGAGTATGAATCCAAAACCAAAGATGGAAACAATAAGCGACCAGAAACGCGAGGAGCGTGTGGCTGGTTTTATAGAAGGATTATGGGATGTTAGGTGCAATAAGCTACCAGTATCATACGGACTAGATTACTGGTGTGAAAGTAGTGATACCTGCTTCTGGTTAGAAGTTAAATGTCGTAGCTTCGGTATAGATAGGTATGACACTTTACTACTTAGCACCTCTAAATTAAGAATGGGCGCAGCTTTATCTTTAGCTACTGGCCATCCTTTTGTTTTGGTATTTGCTATGACTGATAGTGTTTACTCGCATACCTGGAAAGCAGGTAAGGAGTATGACGTTAGATTCGGTACGATAGCAGAGCCTATCTATGAAGAAGACTCAGAGCCGTATGTGCATTTAAGTAAAGATGAAATGACTTGTCTATCAGAACATCCGCTAGGATTTGATAGAGAAGAAATGGGTTTAACTTATAATAAAAAGAGTTAGGCTAATCCTTGTAAGCCTTGATCTATTTCGTTAAATCTTCTTTCGGCTATTTCTAGGTTAGCTGGAGAGTTTCCTAAAAGACTTCTACTGATTGGTGTTTGTCCTTGTCGAGATAAAGAAGCAGTTGATTCAACTTCTGGCAATTCTAAAGGTGTTACAGCTATAGGTGCTTTAGGATCAACAAGTCTATTTTCATATTGTCTTTCTATATATTCATTAGTCTCTTTAATATTTTCTGCAGGTATTTGAATGCCAATTGATCTTCTTATAGGTTGTCCTGCTCTAAATCCAGTAATACTATCTTCAAAGTTTAGTCCTCTGTAGTAACCCATCTTCTCAAGTATTTCTGGCATTTCTTTAATAATTTGTTGATTTCCAACATCTCCAGTCAACCATCTTAAAAATCTCTTGCTTCCTAAAGCAACTGCTAAAAATCTTAACATACTAAATTTGCCCATCAATTGAGTTGGCGCTGATAAAACCTTAAACATAAAGCCTTGGGTAAATAGTCCACCACCACCAGCGGCTCTTTCACCCCCAACTGCAAACTTAGCTCTTTTTGCTGCTTCTTTTAATAATCTATATTGTTCATCACCAAAAGTTTCTTTTAATACAGACTCACCATATCCGTTTGGTGACATAATTGCGTCGTAAAATTTACTATCATCAAATAATTTTTCAATTACATCATCACCTGGTTTTAAGTAATCGTTCAATATTTTTCTCATAGCAGCAACTTGAAACTCTTTAAATTCAACAGACTCAGGGCCAAGTAGTTCTTTTATTTTTACAATGTCTTCTGAGTTTCCACGTTTAAATAAAGTATTGACTATATTTTCTGAGTCTATACTGCCATTTTTTATTTTATTGTATATTTCTAATTTACTTATCTCAGTTAATTGATCTTGAGCAGCAATCTTAGCGTTTAAGTCATCTATAACGTGATCTACATTAGAAGTATTATTCAATATTCTTCTAAGCTCTGAGGCGTCTTGTGTGTTTACTAAATCATCTGCTTGTCTTAAAGATTTTAATAATTCAGATTTTTTAGTAGGCCCAAATAAAATATCTCCTGTTGTTCCGTATCCTTCTATGGCATTTGCTATTTGTCTGTAATTTGTTACGTTTCCATTTTTTTGAGTTGTTTTAACAATATGCCTTATAAACTCTCTTTGTAAAATTCCTTGCACTTCATCTGCGTTTTGAAAGGTTAATTCGTTTACTTTTATATCTGCATCTTTTAATATTTTTCTTTCTTGTGCTGTAAATTCTAATGACTCTCTTACAGGTCCCTTAGATCTGTCAACTCTTCCTGTTGGAACTTCTTTACCATCTATTATTTTTTTATATCTTTGTTTTTGAAATGAGGATGTGTCTACATCCAAGCTATCTAAAAATCTTTTTACTTCTTCACCATTATTGTTTTTTAAAATAACGTTGGTTAATATTTTGTCAGTATTATGTCCACCAGCTAAAGCATCATCCATTATGCTTTTAAGTGTTGCTTGTTCAAAAGATTGCATTCCAGAAGAATAAAATTTATTAGCTATTTTTATAGATTTTATTTGGGCTTTTATTTTTTTAGAATCAATTTTATTGTTTTTAAAAGCTTTATTAGTAATATCATCTATTACTTTTTGATGATAAGCTGCATCTCTTTTAAACAATTTTAATTCTTGTTGAGCAACTTGTTTGTAAGATACAAATTGAGGATCGGCTTCTATTTGATCTAATATTTCTTTACTTTGAATAATTGTATTATTAGACTCTACTCTTAGATTTTCTGCTTTTGCTAAATCAGCCTCGTATCCAGCTCTTTGTTCGGGAGTTAACTCTCTTGCTCCAGAACCAAAACTTCTGTCTCTTGGATCTATACCATCATTTAATATTTTTTGATTGTATGCTTTGTTGTCTACCGCTTTAGCTAAATTTATCTCTGCAAAGGCAATATCATTTTGAGCTTTGCTAATTTTCTTTTGTATATCTGCATTTTGAGAATCAAATACATCGTTATATGCTGCTTGGTTTGCCTGTACCCTTGCATCGTCACTTGTTTTTGAAACATCATCTATAAGATTTCTTAGAGGTGGGGTAGAAGGTCCTTGTATAACTTTTTCCAAATCTTTAATTTGTAAATTAATTAATTCTAATTGTTCTTTGGATTTAGCTACATTTTTTGTAAAAAAACTTTCCAAACTTTGATAAGCAAAAGAATCTCCTTTTTCTAAGCTTGCTAAAGTTTCATCTATAATAGTTAACATATCGCTTCTTTGGGCAGATGCTAAACTTGCAAATCCAGGCTGTCCAACATCTGTAATTCTATTTGCTGAAGCTAAATCAGACCTTAATTCTATTAATTCTTTTAAGCTTAAATTTTTACCAGTTCTATTTAACAAATCTTGATAGGCTTGTAATTGAGGTCCAGCTTTTACAGGATCTATTTTTCCAGATGCGTCTACAGAATTTTGAACCATTATATCTACGTACTCTTTTAGAGCAGTTGGATCAATAAATTCTGCCTGTCTTCCTAAACCAGCTTTTCCCGCAACAGCACTTTTTTCAAGTCCTTGACTAATATTTCTAGGTATCTCAAAAAATTTACCGATACTGTCATACAACTGCCTTTGAGTTGCATCCCAAGCAAAATAAGCATCGTGTGTTAATTCTCTTATATCGCTACCAGCTTGAGTTGTTGCTGGATCTTTAAAAGCATCAAAATCATTTAAAATATCATCACCAACTTTCTTTAAATTATTGTTGGCTTGGTCTAACTTAAATTCTGCATTATCAAAAGATGAAGAAATCCTGCCTGCAAGATTCTTACCTGCAGCTAAATCTGCGGCAGAATCTCCGTAACCAACTTTAATAGTATCTTCTATTGTTTGGTCAAAAGAGCTGGCCAAATCATTTGTAGACCTAACTAAATTATTGGTATCTGTAATTAAGGTGCTTCTTAGTCCTACTCTTCTTCCTTTGTATTTTGATACTTCTTCTGTAATAGATTGTAAAAGACCACTTAAAGGACTATCTAATGCAGATAATGCTACCGCACCTTGATAAGTTTTTCCTGTTTTTGAATCTACTATTCCTCTTGTAATAGCTGCTGCTTGTTTTAAGTCTTCAGCTCCAAGCGCTTGTCTTGATAATGCTTTTTGGCCAAATGTGTACTTAATTGCTTTTCCAGCCAATCCAAATAATGCTTCTCCACCAGCTCCTATAGCTGCTTCTTTTGCAAATAACTCTGCAAGTTCTCCAGGAGTATTTTTTTGCAATCCAGCAACATATTCTGTTGCTTCTTCTGCTGACTTACCAAGAGCGGCTCCAGTACCAGTACCAGCAGATATTACTCCTAACTGTTTTAGGCTTATATGTTTAAGTCCAGGAAATTGAGGTTTTAATTTACCTCTAGTAAATATAGATCCTGCAACAGAACCAACAACAGGACCTACTATTCCAGCAAAGTCTGCAAAATCTCCAAGCTCAAACATTCTATTAGAATCTATAACAACATTTTGATTTGATCTTGGCTCAATACCTAATTTTTCTAAACCTAGTGGAGTTAAGGCTAAATCCCCTTTGCTATTTCTAGTAAAACCTTCTCCGCCAACAGCTTCTTCTAATACTGTTTCTTTTTCAATAAGATTTTCTGCAGCTCCTAATTTTGCTCTTAACCAAGGAGCATTAACACCTGTTTCATAATCAAAATTATTTTTATCAAAATCAATTGCTAAGTTTCTAGTGGTTTGATCTACAAAACCTTTTCCATTTTCATTTTTATAATAATCTATGGCCCTAGCTTTTGCGTATTCTAAATCATCAGTATTAACCCTAATGTATCTTCCATTTGGTAGTCTTACCTTTATAGCCATTAGTCTATTAAGTCTTCTTGAGTTAATTGCAAGTCAGCATCATCTACATTCTCTGTATTTGTTGACTCATTTTTTACACCATAAGCTTTATCATAATAACTTAGTTCAGGTATTTGGGTTCCAAACCTGCTTTTAAGTGCTTTTAAGTCTGCTTGACTTGATTCAAAAGCTGATTGCATATTAAGCCTAACTCTTGCCAAATTGTCTCTAGCCTCACCTTTTGATGTAAACCAGTTTTCAAAGTTAGCCATAATATCTTTAATTAATTCTCTATCTCTATCTGATACAGTTTTTCCACCTTCTTGTAATATTTCTGTAATTGATTGAGCTGTTAAATACTTACCTTGGTTTACGGCTTTTGTAGCAGCTCCGACAACATTTGAGCCAACTCCTGTAAAACCAGTTATATCCTCCATCAATCTTCCCAATACACCAGCAACACCCGTAACATTTCCACTAGCTGCAGCAGAGTCAAGATCATCTACAATACCCATTAAAGTTGATTGTTTTTGTAATAATTTTGCAGATTCTTGATATCTTTTAGTTATATCTTGAAAATCTTGATCCGATACATCTGAATCTTCAGCAAGCTCTAATGCTTTTTTATTTGCTTCTAATCTAGCAAGTTCTTCTGCCTCATCTGCGTCACCAACTGCTTTGGCTGCGTTTGCAGCTCCAATAGCAAGGCCATCTGCTAAATTATTTGTACCAGCCATTGAGGCAGACATTGATTCAAGAAAAATATCTAAGTTTCTTCCAGTCCTTCTTTTCTTTTGGTCTTGATAAGCTTGAGATCTTAATTTATCAAAGTCTTCATTATCTTTTATTAATGCTTCAATACGTTTTATTTCTCTATCATTTTCTGCGGCTTCTGCTTTTCTTTTTTTCTTTTCTAATTCCTTTTTATCCTTTGGAGCCTGAAGCTTATTTAATTCTTCTTGAGTAGTTTTTTCTACATTTATTCCTTCTGCTTTATTTAAATTTGTTTCATCATCAGGATTAATAATATCAAGACCTGTAACTCCATAAAAAGACGATTGAAGAACTTTGGGACTATAGGTTTGTTTACCAACGTTTACTCCAAAAGTTGCTGGAGTTACTTTTCCTGGGTTTACTCTTACAGGATTTAATAAATTTTTTATAGTTTGTAATTTACTTATTTTTTCAGCAGCTTGTTTTCCTTTAAATCCAGTTTTAACAGATTTTATACCCAAGCCAGCAGCTGCTCCAATTCCTGATGCTGTTAATCCAGCACTTGCATAATCTAAGGGATCTGTAGGATCAAAAATAAGTCTCATTTTTTCTCTATCTATATAAGAATCTATTTCATCTTGAAGTTGTTTAGTTGTTTTATTTGTTGCATCAATTCCTAACTCTGCTAATTCGTCAATAACGTCTGAACTCAACAACGCTGGGGTGCTGTCAGCAAGAGGTGTATTTGTTTTAGGTTCTGTAAAATTATCTGTATCAGTCCCAAAAGAATATGCGGTAGGATATGGGTTTTCGCCAGTTGGAACAAATACCTCATCTCCAGTAGCAAACATACTTCTATTTAATATGTTTCTATTCATTATGCTGCGTAGCCTCCACCGTACCCACTATATCCACCACCACCTGCTCCTGCATTTGTTGTTGGTGCTGTACCTGATCCTGCTGGTTGTCCTTGTGCTTGATTATCTCGTCTGCCATATCTTTCATCTAGTTGAGCATATAAATTACTCATATCTGTAGCTCCAGGGGCGCCTTGTCCATAAGGTTGAGAGAAGCTTCTATATGTACCTAACATAGCAGCTATACCAGCATTTCTAGGATCGTTTGGCTCTCCATACTGAGTTTGAACATTTTTAAATCCAGGCTGATAGCTAGGCATAAACTGTCTCATATAATCTACAGCTTTAGTTCCAGCAAATCTGTTTTGTTGATCTGCTTGATACATCGCATCTATTTCAGCTTGTTTCATTTGTCTAGCATCTCTATCAAGACCCATTAATTCAGATCTTTCATCTCTACCGTACTGTTGATACAAGCCTCCTAGATTACCCATATCTCTACCGTATGCAGCGTAATCTCTACCAAGTCCTCCTAATTCTCCAGAAACACCTCTGATATCACCTGCAGTAGTTCTGGCTATATCGCCTCTTAAGCCACCTATACCCATAATATCGCCAGCAAAATTTCTTCTTGCTCCTGACATATCTCTACCAAGTCCAGCTTCAAATGCTCCAGCTCTTTCCAAAGCACCTCTACCAAATCTTGATTCATCCATCGCCCTCTTCTGAGCTGTATCAAATCCACCAGAACGTATACCAGCTAGCGCTTCTCCTAAGCCTCTACCAAGTGCAGATCTTCTTTCTTCAGCACTTAGCCTAGCCCTAGAACCAAAAGCAGACTCTCCGCCTGTACTTATGTCTCTTGCTCTTTGAGCAATATCAGCTTTCTCGCCTTGTTTAAATACGTCATCTATTGTTTGTTGTACTACTTGTTGTTCAAAAGGATTGTAATAAGCTGCTGTTGAACGTGGGTCAAAGCCTTTTAATGAAGCTCTTTGATAGTCTCTAGCAGATGGTCCTTGTCTACCAAAACTTGATTGTAAGTCTCTAAAGCCAGATCCGTACTGTTGCTCTGCTTGAGATAAGTACGGCTGTTGCATTTCTCCAGCTCTCCTATAAGCCTCTAAGGATTCACCTAACAAGCCCTTTTGTTGTCCAATTGTCCCCATACCTTCTAGTAAAGCATTTCCTTGAAAGTCTAAATATGGCTTGTATCCACCTATACCAGAGTAAGCAGACTCCATCGCTCTATTAGCAAAGGGTGAAAATCCTGCTACGCCTTTAGCTTCAAAAGGTGTGCCGTATGCTCTGTTAGCAGCTCTTCTGCCTTCGCTTAATATTCCTTCGTAATCTGGGCTACCAAAGTAAAACTCTCTTAAATTAGGATCGCTTATTCTTTCGTCTGTTACAAAAGACCTAGCAACAGGAACCATTTGATTGGTATTGTTATAGTATTGAGTTTCTGCCATTATATTGCCTCAAAAATATTCATTAGTTCGCGCATGTTTTCTACGCCTTTTTCTCTAGAGGCTTTACCGCCTTTGACAAGCTCTATACCTGATTTTGTTTTATTCATACCAAAAGCGCCTGCTCCACGTGTAGCTTTGGCAGTCATTACAAACTCACCATCACTTAACATCGCTGGTATATCATCTGAAGTGCCTGTTCCAGGGCCTGCTGATTCGCCACCATCACGCATATCTAATTCTTTAATTGCTGCGCCACCTTGACTAAAGTATTGAACTGGACCACCCATATTAAATTTTAAGGACTCTTGAGCGGCTGGTAAACCAAACTCTTCTCTAGTTCCACCAGTACCTAAAGCTTTAGATAAAGAATATCTACCAAGAGAATCCATTGTTACTGCTGGAGTTGCGGCTAATCCACCCATACGATCTTTAGCAGAGTCGTATGCCATTTTTCCTAATAGAGCTGATATACCTGCAACACCTAAATTGCCCATACCTCCACCAGAACCTCCTCCGCCAAGGAATCCTCCAAGACCGCCTCCATCTCTAACAGGATCGGAACTTCTACCCTTTAGCATATCTTCTATTAATCCAAGTCTGCTTTGTCCATCAGTTCCACCGCCGAATAAATTTTTAATATCAAAGCCGCCACTAGATCCAGGAATTTTTAATTTTGCTCCTGCTTGAATCATATTAGCATCTTTAATTCCATTAGCTTCCATTAAAGCCTCTACAGTAGTTCCGCTTTTTTTAGCTATTTCGGTTAAGTTATCTCCAGGTTGTATTTCGTATTCTGTTCCTTGACCACCGCCTGTTAAGTTACCAAATAACCCTACACCATCTTTACCAGGCATAACATACTCGTAACCTTTTCCTATTGTATTGCCAAATAAACCTACGCCGTCATCGCCTTTAAATATAAATTCTCCTGCTTTATCTTTTAAACCAGTAATACCTTTGCCCAAGTTTCCAAATAGACCTACGCCATCTTTACCTTTAAAAAGATATTCTTTTGCATTTCCAAAGAAGTTACCGCCTGTTGGCTTACCTTTTAAACCACCAATACCTCCACCTAATTTACCTGCTCCGTAACTAAAAGCACCTGCTTTTAAAGCATCTTTCCAGCTACCACCAGCTAATTTTGTAGTTCCAGCCCCAATTGCTGCTGACATAATTGGCCCAACGCCAGGAATAAAGTTTGCTAAAGGTCCAACAACAGGAGCTACTTTTTTAGCTACTTTTTTAATTGACTTAAATGTTTTCTTTAACCAACCAAATTCAGGCATACCTGTAATTGGATTGATAGACATACCTTCTCCTACCTTNTATTCATCTGGAGATAGGCCTGCTGCTCGCAGTTCTTGTTCTATTCTTTGNCTTGTTTCTGGAGATATAACAGGTGGTACAACCATTTCGCCTTGAGCGACGTGAGCNATATACTGNTCTTCGTCGCGTCCTAGCCTTGCTAATCCTGTTCCGCTGTTGTCTATTCTATTCATATTACAATTTTACCCTTTATTTTCTTCGCTGTTAATATCTTCATCTATAGATGTTAACCAA
>JGI25127J35165_1000424_pt1 | contig 12718 bp, 32 predicted proteins | sample ETNvirenome_2_30_FD_35165 | JGI IMG/M metagenome (IMG submission 35165) | reverse complement strand
TCATGAGCTAAATCATCAGCATTGTCAAAGTCAAACGACTCGCAATGTACTCTGCCGTCATAGTCAATACCGTAGTCAATACTATAACAATCAGTATCACTGAAATCGTAGTTGCCAATACCTGTTTCAATAGCATCACGTAGCTCATCAAACTGTAATGGTGTAAGCTTTGGTTTGTTTAAGTCTGCTAGTTGTTTTTCTAAGTCTCTTATCTGGCTTGCGTAAGATGCTTGCTCGTTTGCTTTTTCATCAAGCAATTTTTGTAAAGCTTCTAACTTTACTTCTAATTCTACTTTATTCATAATGGTTTATTTAATTGGTTTATAATATTATCTGTCTTTATTCGTATTTATTTTGTGTTTCTTTTTACGAGTATACTTTTTTTTATTACGCTCTACGTTAGGCTTGCTAGCATCCCATATAGCTTTTAATGTTTCTTTATCTAGTTTTACTTTCATTAAAATCCTTCGTTTAATGCTTCAGATAAATTGTATCTATGCCCGTTAATAATTAGTTGTATCTCATCTTCTGGTGAAGAGTCTGGGTGTACTATATCGCCAAACGGCAGTCTATTGCTTGGCTGATTGTTATAATCTCTTAAATAAGCTTCTTTTAAACACTTAATAACATAGTCGTTAATTAAGTACGTAGGCTTTTGATAGTAGTTTTTTAGTATAAAATTAGCTAAATATACTAATCTTTTATCGTAGTCATGTATAAGTATACGCTCTGTTCGCTCGTAATAGTTATGATATTCATTTACTTCTACCTTTTTAGTTTTGTTAATTTGATAAGCACTTGAGTTATAATCACTTACATTACGTATATAACCTGATTTATAGCAAGCAAAACGTAAAGGTTTTGGTACACACGTCTGCCACATTTGTTGTATAGGTAGTTCATATACTTGTGTGCCATTTTTCTTTTGTCGTCTTGTTGAGACGTTTTTAATGCCGAGCATATCAAAAACTTGCAATGCTTCAGTAGCTGTTGTTACTTTGTATTTCATATTAGTCAAATATTTCTAGTTTAGTTATTAATTCTTTTGTGTATTTAGCTACTAAAGCGCTTTTATAGTTAAGCTTTAACTCTCTGTGAAACTTGCCTTTCATGTTCTTAAAATCTGTATACCTGCAAGCATTATCTGCTTTTGGCGTGTCAGTATGTTTAAACTCGCTAAGGTCTGCAATATAGTCATAAAAACTACCTCTTACACCTGCAAAGTCTCTAACTTCTTCAAGTATGTTTTGTATTTCTTGTGCTTTTTGCCCTAAATAATCATCAGCTTTACGCTGTAATTGCTTTTCGATTTCATTAGTGTTTTTCATAATATTCAATTTTACTTAAGTTAATTCTTCCGTCAGCGTGAGACATCCACTCACAATCTTTTAGTCTGTGACCTTGATTAATTAGAATATCTTCAAAGTCGTCTGAATCTAACTCTTTATCAGTTTCTATAATATACTGATATACCAAGCCTTCTTCATAATCTAATACTGTTAATGTATTCATAGTATTTAATTTAATAGTTAATAAAAAACGAGGTGGCCAAGTGAGTGCACACAGTTTATCCGCTAATCCTAGACATCGGTCCACTGTGTAAGATTGAGGTCCACTAAATCGCTCTATCCCCCATACTCGTCTCACGCGCCACGCTCGTATACCGGCGTCAGGTGGTAGGACTTGTCGCCTACACTTCGGCCCCCGCAATACTTCTACTGCTTCGCTTATTGTTAAACCTGACTAGTTTCTTTATCTAAGACATGTACCGTAGCCTTTACGTCTACTTGCCTTATGTATCGCTATAGACTGTGCTTGCGACACTATTTGTATTGTGTTACCTGTTTTATGATTAGTAATAGGTGCCGATGCGACACGCTCTACATTACTACATTTAACACATGTTTTGTACCCGTATTTTTGTCTAACTGGGTGTACGGGCTCACCACATTTACAATATTTATTCATATTTAATAAGCTTTTGTCATATATATTATCTGACACTTTTCGTATTTATTTTGCAATACCATTAGTTACTACCATAAATACTATTGAACCTAGTAGTGCTGCCACCCCACCTATCATGGCTAAGTCTGTGTGATTAAACTTTCTCATAATTACTATTTTACGTTTGGTTTTGAAATCCATATTTGAAACTCTCTTGTTGTTACATTTATTTTATATTGTTGAGCAAAAGAATCATATACTTCGCAATAAGTTTTGAAAGTATCTTGTTTAGTACATATTTCTCTTGTGTCGCCCGCGTCGTCATTTAGCGATAAAATAATACTTTTTGCATTAGTATACTTTACCCAATGATACTTTTTGTTAAAAGTACCTAAATAAAAATATTCTAAATCGTTGTAATTAGTATCATCATTGTACAATACCATTTCGCTTCTGTTAAATATTTTTTTACTTGTAATATCTATATATTCTGTTTGTGCTTTAATTGCTGTACTACTTAGTAATATAGCAACTGATAGTGTTAGTTTTTTCATTAGTAAACTTCTTTTAATTGTAACTCAAAGATTTGACCATCACTGTTCTCTACAAAGAACTGAGCTTTATACATGTTTTCGTGTAACAAGTATACAGCTAAGTCGTCATGACCTGAAAGTTGCATGTTAATATTTCCTTCAATTATACCTTGTGATAATTTACCTACTTGGTCTTTTAGGTTTTGAAAACCTTTTACTTTTCTGCCATCGAGCATAGCATAGAACTCATACTCATCGTAGCGAACGTCGTCAATACCAGGCAGATTTGCTACGTTTATACACATAGCAACACCAAAGTCGACTGTAAAGCTTGTGTCTTTACCTGTACAGCTTGACACTGCGTAAGTACTTACACTGTTATCACTCATAATTTTAACGTGAGTATCTCTGTCGAACTGCACGTCATAGTCTGTCTTCTCGCAAGAAGTTAGCGCGAGAGTAGCTGCTACTGCCGTCGCTATAAATTTACTATTCATCATATCTATATATTATATTTCCTAAGTACCAACANGCACATATTACCCATGTCCACTCAAACATTAGTAGTACTTATTTGATTCATCTTCTTCATATTTATCTATCATTGCTTGCTCGGCTTCCAACTCACTTAACCACTCACCTGTGTACTTGTTTTTGTAATATTCACCGCAAACAGATACTACTGCATCATGGTCGTGAGTTACTTTTACCGTATTATCGTCACTTACCTTGTAAGTTTTACCGATTTGTTTAATTGTTACTGTCATATTATTTACTATATTTATCATACAACTCGTTCGCTTCGGTGTAATAACCACCATCTTTTAACTCGAACATTAGTTTAGTTATTAATTCAAATGACTTTCTACCTTGTTTGTACCAGTAGTTGTCATCACTCATCATATAGTACCAGTCGTGACTGACTAGTAGTGCTTCTAGTTCTTTTAATTTAATTTTCATATCATTATTATTATCCATTAGTAATTGTATTTATTTTGTATAGTAGTGTGGGTGGAATCGAACCACCTCTAACCATTCACACTTAGTCTACTTGACACTCACGTGCCCACGTAGGAATATTNTTGGAGTTAGTATAGTTACCATANTTTTGGAAACACTCCATAGTTTCTAGTTTCTCTTGATTTAAAGAGTAAACACCGTCGTGGTCATACTTGATGACATCACCTTTTTTGTTAGTAAACTTGATTACAAGTTCTTTACCAACCATACCTTTTGAGACTACAAATCTCTTNTTTTCTACTACATTCATAATTTTTAATTTAATTTATTAATACTTGTTTTTGTTTATAATTCTGTGTGAGTTTAACTTTTGTTGTTTCACTTGTCTTTTTACTTTTATAGTTCTAAATGTTGACATATTTCTAATTTTATTTAATGTTATTAATTCTATTATTTAATTCTTCTATTACTTGACAAAACATTTCTTCTTTATCATTAAAGAATCTATCATCTGTTTCTTCATAATTACCATAATCAAACATATAGTCTACTAATACTTCATCTATTTTATCTATTATAGTTTCTACTGTTTCTCCTATTATTTTCTTTGACATATTATTTATTTTATTAAGTTCATTTATATTATCTAATACTGTTAGTTTTTATTTTGTTTATCTTCTTAGTCTATAGTTTAAATCTTTGTTTAAAGTATGAATATCTTTGTTATAAGATTTTAAAGAAGATTCTTTTATATAAATATAACCTTTTAGTTTGAATTGGTCAACTAATTTTATTTCTTGATAATAATCAGGTAATTGATGAAGTTGGAAAGGAATATAAGTTTGATTATTTAATTTAATAATATTGGTTGAAGAATTGATTTTAAATTTTGACATTGAATATTTAATTTTAAAGGTTTATATTTAATTTATATATATATTATCTAATACAAGTAGTATTTATTTTGTTAACTTAGATTGACTTTGTGGAATTAAACATAGTAATTCAAATTCATCTTGAGTAATATAACCTTCAAGTAAACCAAGTACATAAGTAGTTACATTTATATTATATTTAGTATTAGTAATTTTCATAAGTATTAGTATTTATCAATTAGTAAATTCAGTTCATCAAATAGTTCAGAGTATTTTGAGTCATAAATATCATCAAGTGTATATGTTACATTGTTGATAGTGATTTCATAAATATCATTGTCTTCATCTATTTTTATAGTAATATTTTTTAACATAGTAATTTATTTTTTATTTAGTACTTTTCTAAGTTTATTTCTGTAGTGAATATACATGTCAATATCAAAACTTCTAAAGTATCTCATTTGTGTATTTAAGTAATCTATATAATCTTTATTCATATTTATATTATCTAATGTAGTTAGTATTTGTTTTGTAAAAGTATATTNTTTGTTTAGTGAATGAAAATTATAGTGAGTCATTCCACTCACTCTCTTTTTCTACAATTATCTTTTCAATATATTGTAATATTATTCCAAGTATAATTAGTATTAGTAAATCATGTATCATAGTAGTGTGACATTAGGTTGTTAAGTTAAGTATAGTAGGTGGCAAGTGTCACAGTTTTTACACTGTGTACTCGCGACCAAATGTTGGAACATTGTTACTATTTGTATAGTTACCATACTTCTGAAAACATTCCATTGTTTCAAACTTTTCTTGATTTGCACTATACACTGCATCATGGTCATAAGTATATGTTTCACCTTTTTTGTTTGTGAAAGTTATTAATACATTTTTTCCAATTAGTGACTTTGAAATTACAAATCTTTTTTTAGTTAATTTTTCTTGTGACATATTAAATTAGTTTAAATTAGTTATTAGTTACAAATATATTATCTATAAAGATTCGTATTAACTTTGTGAAAATATATAAACGAAAAAAACTAAGGCGGGGGCGGCCAAGCATATTGACTTTTATATACAAGGGGGCCAAGGGGGGCTAGGGGGCAACGCTTTACCCCTATATTTATAATGTGCTTTTTTAAGTGATAGTATATTCATGAGTAAGAGATTAAAACACAGGTCAATGTCTATGTATAAAAAGCGCGCAACAGCGCTTATGAATATTGACGAGTATGACAGTATTAGCAAAGACAATGTAAGAAGCAAACACATGAAGTTTGATCCTGCTGAAATTGTACTTCCAGATGATTGGTACGCGCAGAACACTCAGTATGCAAGTAGAGACGAAATGAAAAAAGAGCTAGGGCAACAGCAAGTTGACATTATAGAAAGAAGGCAAGCGTCTAACAGGTTTTACGGTGATTCAAAACAAGTTGATTTTGAAAACATGAGTGACGTTCAAAAGCGAGCGTTGTCAGATATGTATGGAAAACAAACTAAAGATTTAGATATATACAGAAAAGGTGGTAAGTTTTACGTAGATCAAAAGTACAACATTACAGGTGAAGCTGGGGTTGCTAATCCAATTGAACTAACAGATCCTGCTTTCACAACAATCGAAACTACTAAAGAAGCTGCAAGTGAAGCAGCGCCAAGCCAACCTGAAATAGGCTCAACAAATATAATGGAGCTTTTTAACGTAAATCCAGAAAGAGGTGGTAATCTTACAGAAGCTGCTAAAAACTTTTATGACACATCGTATAGNAAAGATAATCCAGTTTTAGATGTTTTGCAAGATGAAAAATGGATGCGTAAAGCTAGAAAAGAGTATAATAAAACAATCGCTAAACCAGATGCGTTTGGTAGAACGTCTGAAGATAGAATGCCGTTTGAAAGATGGGTGATGAACATATATAAGCCTAAAGGTCAAGATCGACCACTTCATAACGCGGCAAAATCTTGGGAAAGAATAAATAAAGACGATGGTAATAGAGAACTTAAAGGCGGCTCTAAAGGAGTTGTAGAGTCTATGAGATCGGCGCCAAGTAATCCTTTTGATAGATATAAAGAAATGCAAAGAGAAGGTGGTGAGGCAACAGTAACTAACAAGCTTAAGTATACTAATCCAACTCACATGCTTAACAAAAGAACAATGTCATTTAGAAAAAAGCGATGAGAACTAGAAGAACAATGCATGGCAAAAGAAGACGTAGATCTGCTCTTAAATTTTTAGGAGCCATAGGTGCTATAGTAAAAGGCATGAGAAAGAAAAAGCCAGGTTCACAAAAAATTGAAGGTTATTTTGGTGGAGATATACAAAACTATGCTCCTACAGAAAGCCAAAAATATAATCCAATGGAGCAAGCATCTCAACGATTGCAAGATAAAGATATGAATATAGAACGAGATAAACAATAAATTATGGGACTAAAAAACATTAAAACAAGATTTAACACACTACCTGGCGTAGATCATGGTTCGGCTTTAAACAAAAATGAAACGCCAAAGCCAATGAAGCCAATAAAGCAAATGCCAAAGCCAGATATTAAGCCGACAATTCCAAAAATGGGTGGTCAAAGAACAGTAAAGCCTAAGATTACGCAGCCTATCATGCCTACAATGGGTAAAAATCAATAAACATAGAGTAACTATACTACCGTAAACTAATTATTAACCAATACATAAACCAAAAATGACGTATTTATATTACAAAACTAGTACGTGGACCGGAAATCCACAAATCAACGACAAAACCAAGGGCCAATGGGAACACCTTGCTAACAAAAAAAACTGGCGAATAACCCAATTACCCAACGGTTACTACCAAACAGAGGTAAATCACCCTGATGACGCGGAAAAATGGTCCGACGTTACGCGTAGAGAAACTTTAGAAGGTGCAGAAAAAGCCATAGACGGCTCAATTGAGCACTTTACTAAAAAATTAGAGGCTACGAAAGGCCCTACGGTTGTAAAAACTTTCGACAAATAAGCAATAATTTAATTTAATTTACTATAATGGAATACAATCTCCCCAGCGAGATCGTCAAAGACTTAAATTTTGGCGACGAAGCTAAAAATCGCGTCATATCTGGCGTGCAAAAACTAGCAAAAGCAGTAAAATCTACACTTGGAGCGTCTGGTAAGTGCGTAATTTACGAAGACGCGCGCGGTAATCCAGTAATTACTAAAGATGGCGTTACAGTAGCGCAGTCTGTAGTGTTATTTGATCCTGTAGAAAACATCGGAGCTACGCTTATTAAAGAAGCTGCAAGCAATACGGTGCGAGAAGCAGGTGATGGTACTACAACTGCAACTGTTTTAGCTGAAGCATTACTTACACATGTCTATAACTCTATAGATAAAGCAACTATTAGAGAATTAAAACAAGGTTTACAGTCTGGACTAGATAAAGTTATGAATTATTTAGACTCTATCAAGATAGAAGTTGAAGACAATACACTATCAGACGTAGCTACTATAAGTTGTAACAATGACAAAGAGCTTGGTNGCATTATAGCTGAAGCTTANACAGCTGTAGGNAAAGATGGTGTAGTGCTTATGGAACACTCTGANACAGAAGAGACGTATATAGAGACTGTAGACGGTGTTCAGTTTGACTGTGGATTAACTTCACCTCACTTTGTAACAAATACTGATAAACAAAAAGCAGAGCTAGACAATCCGCTAGTATTAATATGTACATCTGAAATACCTAATATACGTAAGATACAAAATATACTNGAGTATGTTATAAANCAAAACAGATCGTTATTAGTAGTAGCGCCAGTGTCACAGCANGTAAAGTCAGCTTTGCTTATGAATAAAGTAAAAGGTAATATTAAAATAAATATTATTGATTTACCAGGCTTTGGTCCTACTAAAAAAGACACATGCGAAGACTTAGCTATACTTACAGGTGCNACGCTATTTAACGAAGAGCTTGGTGATGACTTAGATGCNATAACGCCTGAAGATTTAGGCGAAGCTGATTATGCTGAAACAGATGATAAAAATACTGTAATAACTATTGATGCAGATACAGAAGCTATAGGCGAACGTATTGATCAAGTAAATAAACAAATTGCAGATGAAAAAAATGGTTTTATTAAAAAGAAGTTGGAGCAAAGACTGTCTATGTTATCGGGTAGTGTTGGAATTATCCGTGTTGGGGCAAACTCTAAAGTGGAACTTAAAGAAAAGAAAGACAGGGTCGAGGATGCTATTTACGCTACGAAGGCTGCGCTAAAAGAAGGTATAGTGCCAGGGGGTGGCGTAGCCCTCTTTAATGCATCTCAAAAAATTTCGACCGACAATGTCGGTGAACAATTGCTAGCTGATGCTATAATAGTACCTATGGCTACTATACTAGGCAATGCTGGCATTAGCACTAATGTAGACATGCGCGAAGAAGAAGGCTATGGCATAAACGTAGTGACAGGTGAAAGTGTTAATATGATAGAAGAAGGTATCATAGACCCAGTACTTGTAACTAAGTCTGCTTTAAAAAATGCTGTAAGCGTAGTATCTACTATTATATCAGCTGATTGTGTAATATCAAACATACGAGTAAATGAAAGCAGTTAATCATTACGTAGTAGTAGACCGTATAAAAGAAAAGCCTGTAACAAAAGGTGGGCTTATACTTGATGAAGTTAGAGATGAAGAGATCAGATACTTCAAAGGTAAAGTTATTTCTGTAGGTAATCTAGTAGAAGTAATTAAACAAGAGGATGTGGTATGGTACGATAGACACGCTGGCCACGTAATAGAATATGACGGTAAGTTTTATTTTGTTATTAAGGCAAGTGATATTGTATTAGTAGATTAAACATAAACTATAAACCAAAATCCTTAAACACAAGATCACAAACAAAACTATTTATTAATCATTAAAAATTTTAACAATGAAAAAATTTATGTACTTTGCAGTTAGCGCTCCTGACGGAACAGCTTCAACTGAACAAGTAGCATGCTTTCCTGTTGATCAATTATCTCACTTTGAGATGGCATCAGCAACTTCAATGAGAGTTTACTTTCACTCTAACCAAGAGCAAGATTTATCTAGTGTAGACAGTGCTCACGCTGTACTTACTATTACTTCTGGTAAACACAAAGAAGCTATGGAAGCTTTAGCTGGAGCTTGCGATGCCGCTAGCGCTATCAACACTCCGTTTATTGTTGTAGCTGATAGTGAAAACTCTAAGTTTTTACACTCAAGCATTACAGCTTGTGCGTCTATCGCAGTAGTTGACGCATCATAATAAATGCGATTAACATCTCACGATTTACGTGAATTACAAATCCTTAAGTACTACAGGCTCACAAGGAAGTGGGCCTGTAAGACTTACGGGTTAACAGACGCAGACTTAGAGCTCTTAATATATTTAGACTGTAAGAAGCGTTTTACAAGACAAGAATTTATAGATGGTACTTATACCATGAGCTGGGATAAAACCCGGTGGGACAAACTAAGAAAGCTGGGCTGGATAGAAGTGTGGCGTCATCGAAATCGAACTACGATTAAGTACAGCGTCTTTAAAACTTCTTTTAAATGCAGCCAGCTAATAAGTAGAATATACAGGATCTTACTCGGAGAAGAAGACTTGCCAGTATCAGACCGAAGCGTATTCTACAATAACAAGTCATATACAGATAAAGTTTATAACAAAGCTATTGATGATATGATAAAAGACCCAGAAAGATAATGGCTTTTAAACTAGGTAGCAAAAGAGGTAATACTGATAACAAGTTAAACATTGGCGGCAAGTCAAATGTTGTCGGCGGTATTAGAGTTGAGTTCAAAGACTTAGGCGAAGGTGTTATGGGTGAAGCTCACAAAGAAGGTCTTATATATATTAATAGTAATATAGAAAAAGACAGTGAGCAGTACAACAGAGTGTTACAACACGAGATGAAACATATTGTACACATGAAGCTCGGTAGAGTAGATTATGATGACGACTACGTTTATTGGGACGGTAACACTTATGAAAGAAAAGATGGTTATATTAACTACGAAGGCAAGATGTACCCAGAAGGGGATATTAATCTTCCTTGGGAATTTAAAGATTAAAACATGGCTTTTAAATTAAAAGGAATACTAAATAAAAATGTAGCTCCAGCATTAAAGAAAAACAATGCAGACATAAAGAAAATGCAGAAGCTTGATGATGAAATAGCTAAAGCAAGAAAACTTGGGAATAAAGGTGTAGTTCAAGTTTTATTAGATAAAAAAAGTAAACTTGAAGATATTATAATGGGTACTACTAAGCCACCCGCTGATAGACCTGATCCAACTTTTGAAGGTACTGATGAGTTTAGAAAGAAAAAAGATATTCCAAAGTCAGAGCTTAAAAGCAAAGGAGTATTAAGAAAAAATGGTAATGACAAACAACCACCTCGTCAAACAGGAGAAAATCCAGATGTAGAGGTTTATCAAGGACAAAGTTTAGTAGAGCGAATTAACGATCTTGAAGATCGAATAGAGTTTTTGCAGTCTGACATATCTGACGAAGCTGGACCAACAGAAAAGAAAGCTACTATGACTCAAAACTTAAAACTTCTTCAAGCTAAATTAAAAGATCTTAAATCAAGAAGAAAATGATAAACAACTTAGTAGGAGGTTTATTTGGTAAAATAGTAGATAATGCAGAGGGTATACTTGACAAAGTTATTACTACAGACAAAGAACGCGATGAAGCTAAGCTTGCTCTTAAAAAGTTACTTCTTGATGCAGAGCGCGAAGCGTTTGCAAAAGAAGTCGAAGATCGCAAGTCTGCAAGAGAAATGTATAAAGACGATGCTATTATTCAAAAAGTATTAGCAACATTATTTACTGTAGCTTATTTTGGTATTACGTTTGTAATGTTTAATTACTTTGTTACAAAATCAATAAACTTAGGTGAGTTTGAAATTAGTTTCATATCAACTATATTTGGTGCTATGAGTGCTAAAGTAAATACAATAATAGACTTCTTCTTCGGTGGAAGCTCAAAGAAAAACGAACAAATAAAAGAAAAATAAAATGGCATTTAAAGATCCAACAGATTACGCATTTGGTCAGTTAGGTAGTATACACGCTGCCGGAACAGAAGCAATAACAATAATAGGTGGAGATGACACTGACGCTACTCCTGCCGGTAACACAAATAGAATAACAAAAGTTTTTGTAGCAATAACTTTTTTAGAAGACACAGTATTTGATAGTGGTACAGATGGTTTAGTACCAGCAGACGCTCAAAACTTTCCTAGTTCTACAGGAACTTCTACAGATATTGACGCTGATGGTGGTGATGTTGTTGACTCTGAAACATTTCCAAAAGGTGTTACTATATACGGTAGATGGACAGGCTTTAAATTAGCTTCTGGTAGAGTTATAGCTTACGTAGGTATATAATGTTAGGGCTAGGTAACGGCATAACAGGCGGCGCAGCTTTAGACGAGTTTGATCTATCTAGCATAAGTAGTTTACAAGCTTGGTTTAAAAAAGGCGAAGGTATTACTACCGACGGCGGTAACGTTAGTTTATGGACAAGTCAAGTAGGAGACTTAGCGTTTGCGCAGCCTTTATCATCAACGCAACCTGTACACGACGCTTCAACTGATACAATTACATTCTCGCAAGCAAGGCAGATGACTTTAAGAAACGCCGCTAATACTGCTAGCGCTAGCGTTACTGGTGGTACTGGTAATGCTATTACTGTATGCTTAGCAATGAAAGTTAATGTTGACACTACTAGCGCTAACACAAAGTTTCAGCATGTTCTTGGAGAAGGAAATAGTTCAAGATTTACATTGTTTTTGCCTGGCGACTTTGCTTATATAGGAGGATCTAGCGGTACAATAACTATGATATTACCAAGTGGTACTTTTGCGGATAATGAGATAGCGCTGATAACTTGGGCTAGTGAAGGTGGAACTAACGGAAACGGTAGGGTGTTTAAAAACACAAGCACCACTCAGTTAAATGATCCAGACACAGCAACTACTGGTACTATAACATTAAGTCAATTTGGTAATGACGGCGCTGCAGGCGGTAGAGGTTTTTCAGGCGGAGCGATAGAGCTAGCTATATTTAACGAAGAGCTAACAGGTGATGATTTACAAAATGTATTAACAGACATAGCAACTAGAGTTGGCATATAATGAAAATATTTAAAGGAACATTAGAAGAGTGCAATGCTGCAATAGCAAACTTAAACACAGCGCTAGGTTATCCTAACGACAAGGGAACGCAGGCTGCAGCTGAGCCAATTAAAGAAGAAGAAACTAGCAACTATTGGTTTGCAGTAGACAAAGAACATATATACAACGCTTTAACAGAAGACGAAAAGTTAAAGGTTGTTGAAGAATAAATATTAACTAATTAAATTAAATAAAATGGCAAAAAGAAAAACTCCT
>JGI25127J35165_1000421_pt1 | contig 12774 bp, 13 predicted proteins | sample ETNvirenome_2_30_FD_35165 | JGI IMG/M metagenome (IMG submission 35165) | reverse complement strand
CTACAATATCATTATCTGCAAAAGCACCCAAACCGCTTTGAACTGTACTATTATCTACTGTAATTATGCCTGCATAAATAGAAATATCTATTCCGTTCCATTTAACACTATTTTTTATTGACTGATTAGTGATACCACAACGTCCACTTGCTGCTGTTGTAAAAAGAACTTCCGCATACCATTTACCACTTGTAGGGATTTCAAATGAACCCATAGCAAAATGATTTGTACTCAAAGAAAAATCTAAATTACCATTTGAAGGAACTTCAAAATTAGTTGTATAACCAGCTAGAGGATTTATTGTAGCAAAATTATTTGTTGGACTATCTAATAAAGAATCATTACCAGCACCAGCAGCTACAGAAAAATTATTTGGTGTAAAATTATTAGAGTTACCACTTGAATCTGCTCCTAGTGAAGAAGTATCTGAAAAATTTAAATAAAATCCATTTGTTCCGTAAGTAAGACTTGACACTTTTTTAGGATTCCATTGCCCAGTACTGGCATTTGTTTCAGCAAAATCGCCAGGTGTGTATTTTTGTCCATCACAAAGATAAATCTCAGTTAGATAGCCATTAAAACCTTGTCCTTTCCAAGAAGCCTTTCCAAGAACAAGTTGAACACCCGATTGGTTCATGGGATAATCACTATTGCCAGGATTACGACCAGAATTAAGTGTCATTTCTTCATTATTAATCCAAATTCTTTGTGTCGTATTTGCGGCATCTACTTGATGTACAAGATGAAACCAAGCACTAACATCTCTAAATTTTCTACTACTTACAGTTCCATAATTATTGCCTGGGGAATAATAGGTATGAATTTCATCATCTTGAAAATATAACGAAAAATAATCGCTACCACTATAAGCACCATAAACATAAGCTGCACTATCATTACCAGTGCCAATACATAAACTTTTCTTTATCCATGCACTAAATGTCCAAATTTTTCGATTACCTGTGCTTGAAGGAGTTCGAGTAAGATTAGTTGCACCAGTTGAGTTTTGATCACTAGGATTAGGTTCGTGAAACCTTAAACTACGATCTACAGCGTATCCTGTCTTCTTTCCTGCTAAAAAGAAAGGTGATGGACTTCCTATACTGCTCATTATGTTGGTACTTTAAAATCGCCAATAAACTGTGCAGAAATTTTAGTAGATGATCGAGCAACCCAGGCGATCATATCTACTGCTGCTGCTGTTGTAGATAAAACAGGTAGTGTTCCACCTGAAAACTCCCAATAGTTTTCGTATGCCAGTAATTTGCTACCGCCACTTCCTTGAGTNATAAACAAAACACCTGATTGTCCAGCAACTAATGTTGTAGGATTTTTTAATGTGCTATTGCCTGTTAAGGTCATTGAAAAATTATTTGCAGTTTTAAAATCTAAAGTAATATCACCTGTCTTATCTCCTAATGCAGAAACTTCTCCGATAGTTCCTTTTGTAGTAACTCTTCCGTTACCACCAGACGTTCCACCATTATCAAATACAAGGGTATTTAGTCCGCTTGTTTCGTGTTTTACGTTGGTGACTTTTAATGTGCTCATTTAACTAGGCTTTGGATAGTCTGATTTTACTTTAGCAATAGCATCTTTCCATGTTGTTGTTCCATTTACTTGATCCCAATACTGCATATCTAGTTGTTCTTGAATACTTGGGTAAGCCCCTTCCCTAGAGAATTTATATTGATTAGCAACTAGCTCTGTAGCATACGCTTTTTCTTCAGCATCTCTTGCTTTTTCTTCGTCTGCTGTGAAAGCGACTTTTTCACCATTAATATTGTGATAACGTGTCATGTTACTATCCCGTATAAAGTAAATATACCAGCCCTAATATTATCAGATGCCGAATATAGTGTTATTCCTGTCGTTGCAGTGCTTACTCTTACACCGCCAGCACCAGTTTGGTATCTAAAAGAACCTTGGTTATCAGCAAAAACTGTTTCGTAACGAAACTGAAATCTTCTACCAGCTACAAAACTATACATATACACAAGACTATGAGCCTCTTCATCAATATTCGCTCCTCCATTACTTGTGTCATTACCAATTCCGTTATAAGTTAATGAAACATGATTAGTATTATCGTGATTATAATTTCCTTGGTCAGTCATTCTACGAAATTGATAATTACTTGAAGTATAACTTCCGCTAGAATCTTTAATTCTCATGTTTAATTCATGCCCATCTACGACACCCCGATATTGCGTTACTGAAAGTGCATATACTTTATAAGTATCAAAAGCACCTGAGATTGAATCAGTAAATTCTACAGTGCTAACATCACTTGAAACTGTTGTTGTCGCTAACTTAACCCAAGTATTGTTACTCGCAACAGTGTCAAAAGATAAATTACCTGATCCATCAGTTTTCATAAACTGACCAGCCGATCCATCAGCATTTGGTAGTTTAAATGCTACATCTGCCTGATCTGGAGTGTTGGTTGGAGCGTTAAGTGAAACAACATTACCGCCTGAGTGTTTTAGTGATATTTTGCTCATGGTTTAGGATATTTGTCTTTAATAGCTTTGATAGCAGTTTTCCAACCAGCTACACCACTATGATAAATGGTATCTAGCTGATCTACAATAGGAGGATACTCTGCTGCTCTGTTTCTTGAATATTCAAGGGCTGCATATTCAGCATTTAATGTGGCTCGTGCAGCATTTATTTTGCTCTGGTCAAGAGTTACAGATTTACCATCTTTATCAAACGCTCCAGTACTATCATTTATAGAAACAACTGTCGGATGACTTTTATAAATAGCTTCGTGATCTAATGACATTATGGTTCTACCTCTTGTAAAACTACTGTGCTTGCACCCCTTGGTGCGTAAGGTGCAGCATATCCTCCACCTTCTCTATTAAGAAAAATTTCTTTAGTAGATCCAGCGTCATGTGCAGCACTAAAGCTATAAGTTACAGAATTACCTAAAGTATATGTTGGGGTATCTAAATATTTTAAAACTACATTCATCATCATGTAAGCATTTTCAGGCATAACAACAGTAGTAAGGCATCTATATCTACCACTAGCTTCATTTCCTATTGCGTCAGTAATATCAGCAAATGAACCCGAAGCTACTTTTCTGCGTAATCTAAATTGTATTAAATTACCATGACTACTTAATGAAGTTGATAAACTAAAGGTTACTAATATTTTACTACCAGCAGCAGTCGGGGTTATTGCCTGTGAAAAAGAAGAATCAAAATTTACTGCTGTGTTTTGACCCGCTGATCCAGAAGCCGTATCTGTTTTTACACTCCCAACAACTTTTAGAATTTTACCTCCAGCACCGCTTACACCGCTATCTGTAATCGACATTCTTTCAACACCACCTGTTGAAAATTTGATGGTATTAGCAGAAGGGAAACTTATTCCTGTGTCAGCATCATCACCAGTAATAGCTGGTGCGGACACAGATCCAGCTACTCCTTTGATCGCTGGTGTTGTTCCTGATAGTTCTAAGCTCATAATTAAAGAATAACAAGAGTTGCACCATTCGGCACAGTTACTTCAACATTATTATTTATTGTAGGCGATACTGTAATCGCATTTTTACCAGCCGTTAAAGAATAAGTAGTTGTAATAGTTTGGCCTGTCTCCAAGAACACCTCATCTGTGCCACCTCCAGTCGCTCCAGCACCTCCTCCAATAGCACCCCAAGAACTTGTATATCCTTCAAATTGGTTCGTGTCAGTGTTATATCTAAACTGTCCTGCTGCTGGTGTCGGTGCTCCAGATTGACCAGGTTGCTGTGCATTATTTCCTTTAGGAACAAGTAAAAATCCAGTAGATGACATCGTAACATCACCTGTCATCGTAGGACTTGCTGCTACAACATGACCAAAGTTTGCTTCGTTTATTTTTCCTAACACCACATATTGTGCTGTATCGCTTGAAACTGATGTTGCTATTTTTAGTTCATTAGTCGTTGTATTTATATGAGGCTGAAATTGAGAGATATTAGCTGCACCTGTTGGATCGCCACTTCCACTACTTATTGTTCTTAATGCTTGAAGTATTTCATTTAACTTTTGACGTACCTGTGCACCCGTTCCATTGGAGGTATTATAATTATTACCCGTTTCACTGGTAGTGCCTGTTGGTCTAGCCATTATCGAAAAGCAATTTTGATCTTATTCTACTATTGATTTCCAAAACCGACAGCCGTATATGAGAAATTCTTACTAATCGAAGCATTAGAACTATTTTTAAATTCGATTGTAAAACCTGCTCCACTAATATTTGTTACCTCAAAATAATCTCCAGAAGCTAAATTATTTGCGTTAATACTTATGGAAGGTAAATTACTGTTAACTCCTAACAAGGCTGCCGTGCCAGTGAAAAATGGCTTGTCAAAAGGATAGGCTGTAGCTGATGCAGGATTTGTTATATTAGATTTTTGTTCACTTCGTCTTTCTAATTTTGCTGTATATCCTAATTCAAATACCCTAATATCTTGTGCTGGATCGTTACTTGTGAGAACTGTTCTAAATTGAAATCCTCTTGCTTTAAATCTACCACTTGAAAAGTTTTGAAAATCAGTATATGTAGGAGAACCAGAAGGATCATCCTGTGTTGTCCTTACGAATAATTGAGCATCTACATCGTTAGCTTCAGAACCTTCAAAGTCTGTCCAAGTGTCTAATTTTGCTGTTCTTGAATCAAATAAATCTGATGGGTAGAAACCTTCTGTTTTAAAATGCCTTACTAAATCAAGACTAAAGACAGCACCTAAGTCTAAAGTATTTGCGAAATCATACGTTCCAGATGGTGCGATGCCTCCTATGTCATCTAATGATCCAATAATAGGATCATCTAAAGAAGCTCCGATACTAACTCCAATATCATCAAATAAGCCTACACCGATTAAATTTAAGGAGTCTGTTGTTTCATCTACAGCAGTATTAACTTTTGCTCCTTGAAACTTAGGTACATCTTGATCTTCTCTTCTTGTTTGAACTAATAATCCGTCTGTAGTCTCAGGTATATTTACGACAACACTTGCTTCTCCCTTACTAAATCTTCCTCCATCATCTTGAAACTTAAGGATGTATTCTCCAGTAATTGCAGGAACTATTGCTTCGGTTGAGTTTCCTGGAGCAGCTTCTATTAAATCAACAGCATTTTCAAATGATCCTGCACCTGTTGTTCCAGAACTATCATGTCTAATGTAAACAAATCCGCCATGAGTAACGTCAAGGTCAGTAGATTTATTCCATCTAAGTCTTACAAATCCACCTGGTACAGGTTCAGCCGTAAGTCCAGAAACATCAGCAGGAACAGCAGTCTTACCAGCAGCCGTAAAACTAAAAGTTGTCGGTTCTGCTGAAGGCTCAAATAACGCATTTAGACTAAATAGTTCAAAGTTATAAACACCTTGCAATGAATCTAATATTTGAAACTCAGGAGTTTTTGATCTTAAAGTTTGTGGATTGCCATCATCCACTACATATTTTAATTCGTATTCTATGGCTCTTGGAACAGGGTCAAAATCTATATTAAGTCTTGTTCTTGCATCACGTCCTTCTGTAAAAAATTCTTCAGTAACAGATTGACCACCAGGAGAGGGAAGGATTTGATTTAAAATTGTTATGTTACGGACAGGTAATGGAGATCCATCTTCTATAAATGCAAACTTTCCTGAATTATAAGCTGTTCCAACAATCGCATAATTATCCTTATCTTCAGTGACACTTATAACTCTCCATTGAGTAGTTTGTAAGGTTGTATTCTCAAGAATCCAAATACTATTACTGTTCGGAGCAGTAGTAAAACTGGTTGCAGTCGTTCCATCGGCTCTTGTAACTGAATTGACTGTGATCACTGCTCCATTTATTGAATCTACAACACCTTTTTCAACTGTGCCGTTAGGTAGAACAACGCTAACTGTTGCGTTATTTGTAGCATCTAAATCGGTTTCTGCTGTGTTATCAACAGTGATAGTTGTAGTTGTTGCAGAGTTGATCCGACCACCTCTTCTTACCCCTGCTCTTACTGGATCGCTTACTTCGATAACTTGCCCTGGTCTAACAACTACACCCTCTCCTATTCCAGTGGTAAAACTAATGGTTTCCGTAGAATTTTGCTCCTCGAACAAAATAAATCTTCCTAATCTTCTTGCTTGGTTTCTGGATGTGCAACCAAAACCTGTTACTTTTTTCTGAATAATTCCATATTTATTTTTAGCAGCAGTATCTTCAACAGTTTCAAAGTTTAATTCTTGGTTATCCATATCAAAATAAGATACAGATACAACAGTTGATCTTGTTTTTAAACTCGTACCAGAATATATAAATCCTTGAGAGGTTACATTTGACAGATTAAATAGATAACTAGCATCTGTAGGTCGATCCTGACTAATTGTAAGAGATCCTGCACTCCAAAAAGTCATCGCTCTCATTACAGAACCGAGAGCCATTACTGTTTTAAANGCATCTTCTCTTCTGTTTAAAACTATATTGCAACTAAATCTAGGTTCTTGGCCTCCCTGTCCATCGTCAACTAATTCTGAAGAATAAACAGAAGCACTATAAAAAGCATATTTATCTAGTTGAGCTTCAGTAATATGATCTCCTAGTCCATAACGACTTTGTGTGAGCAAGTCAAACAAAATCCATGCAGGATCAGAACACCAATGCGTAGTTGTAGTAAGCGTACCATTAAAAGTTCCCGTATAAATTAATCGCCCGTTTGTTGGATCTACAGTTGCATTATGTGGAATTTTAATTTTAATACCACGAATCCTATACACACGCCTAGGAACGCTAGGGAACTGTTCAGCATCAAAACGAAGGTAATGATGAGCTATATCAGGATAAGGTCTTTGTTCGTCTATGATTTTCGTCATAGATGACCACGAAAATGTATTAGTTACTTTGTCATCAGTACTATCGCCTGTTTCTCTACCAACTTGTACTTGAATTGGAAAGGATGTATTTTCTCTTAAGGTAATTCTAAAATCTCTGCTGTAATTAGTTTTCGATTTACCACTAACTCTAAATTGAGAATCTGTGCTTCTATTAAAAAGGGTCGTAGTTCCGTCATTTTCAGTAATCCTTACAAATATGTCAACTTGAGTTCCTATATTTTTTCCATCCTTTTCATTTATAGAAATAAGAGCATCAAAACGCACTGTTACTCTAATTGCATCAATATTAGACTCTGTTACTGTCCTAGTAACAGACTGTGCGTTAGTTACAGGAGCGTTTACACTTTCTTCTGTTTCTATATCACTGATAGCTCTTATAAATGTCTGGTCTGCTGTACCAAAACGAGGTTTGAAAGTGATGTTTTTAAAGTTAAAATCGGAACTTGAAATATTATTAGAATCGGCAGTTGGTCTTACAACAGGAGTTTTTCCTAAAAAAACATCTTTTAAAGCTGCATTGTTATAAGCATCTGTTCCTTTTGTGAGTCCTGCTGCGGAAGGAAAACCTTCAATTTCTCCTTCACTTAAAACTTCTATAACATTTATTGCCTGTCTACTCTGTATTGAACCTCGAACTATAACAGCAGTAGCATTATTATTCCCAAACCATTTAAATGGATTTAGCTGAATCTCTTTTGGCCCTGCTCCAGGATGTAATCCAGGTACTTTAAACATTATGTTCCTCCTGAGTAATCTTCTGTATCAATTCCTGCTGATACAACTATCGAACCAGTAAATATTTCTCCATAAACTACTGGTATGGCAACTCCAGCCCTTATTGTATTCAATATTCCATTAAACGTAAAACTATTTGGATCGTCAGAAGCACTATCGGGAGTAGGTGTAGGACTTATCATTTCTGCTGCACCTGACAATGCTAAATAGATACCAAAATTTCCTGCTGCTGCTAATAAACTTGTTCCTAATGTTGCTGTAGCTCCAGCTTGTAATCCGAAACCAAGTCCTCCAGATGCCCCAAATCCCACTCCAGCAGCACCCCCAGTAACTACAACCGCACCAATAAGAACTGCTCCCAATAAAAATCTTCCAAGACCTCTTCTAGCACCAATAGCTACAGGCACTATTTTTATTTCTTGTTGACCTACAGGAATATCTAACTCTTTATCGCTTATTTCGTAATCTCCAACTTTTACACAATAGTTTTGTTCTATCATGTGTGATTGTAAAGCAGGAAAATTTGCTGTTAAAAATCTAATCGCATCTACTGGAGAATTTATTTCAGCTTCAAAAGTACGTTGCCCAAGAAAACGAGCCAATCTCCCGTAAACTTTTACTTTACTGAGCATAACGATACCTCTTCTTTGTACATTCTATCCATTTCTGATCGTAAGTTTCTCTAGAACTAAGTCTTTTCACACAATGTTGAAGAATAGTCTGATCTCCTACATATAAAGCTACATGGTCTAATTTACCTGTATTAGTTGTGTCCATAAGTAAAACATCTCCAATTTCTGTCTCATCATTCTCATCTATCTCTACAAAACCTACTTTGGGTAAACCATATTCAAATAAAGGAGATTCAGAAAATTCTTTTGGACTGTTAGGTCTTTTCCAATGCTTTATAACTATATCTCTCTTTTGTTTATACCAATCAGTAATTAAGCTCCAACAGTCTTGAATATCCCATACCCATTCTCTACCAATTAACCCTTTTTCGTATCCAGAAGGCTCAAAATAATACCAATCTGATGTTTCTGGAGTAACAATATGAAAAGGTAAATCTAAATATTCACAACTGGCAAGATCAGCTTGACTAGGTGTAGGAGGATGGTCTGGATGGCTGTGAAATACAGCTACAATTTCTCCTTGATCCTCTGCATTTATCCAATCATCAGGATCTAAAATAAATTGTTCTCCCAACTCTTCCGCAAGATTTTTGCAGGGAAAATACTTTTCTTTCCCTTTATAAATAGCTACCAACCCACAAGCTTCATGTGGTGCATCCTCCTTTGCGTGTTTTAGTGCGTTATTTTTCCAGGTCATCCCACAAACGTACCAATACCAGGGAAAATGTCTCTAGTTGCTATTCTTTTTGGGATTTTTACGTTTACTAAATCTAAAGCAGATTGAGCTTCCCATGTAACTACATTTCTATTTTCAGTAACCTTTCTGTCTAAAAAATAGATTTCTAAGGGAAATTGAGCCGTTGGATCGGGTGTTCCATAGGGATTTGTATTTCCATCAAAATTTACGGCATCTAAATATCTAGCTAAAGTTCTAATTCTTGTAAATTTCGCACCATTCAAATCATTACCAACAGTTGTTGTATTAATGTCCTGCATAATTGCAGTAATTGTTCCAAGAATATTACTTACTGCGATTGTAGGTCTTGGTAATGTTCCTGTTGAGCCAAACTCAAACCCAGTACATTCAATAGGAAACCTTAAATAAGAATTACCAGCCCATACAACTTCTCCATTTGCGTTCATATTCGCACCATTATGGAAACGATACACAGTGTTTGAGCCATGTAATGCTGTATTTAGTTCAATCGTAAAAAGTTCGATGATTGAACCTGGATTTATTTCTTGTAATGCGGATACTGGTACTGTCATTAGGGTTCAAATACTTGCTCAAAACTAGCTGTTATCCTACTTCTATCGGAATCAAACATCTCTCTACCAAAACCTCTACAAATCCATTTATAGGTTGTAGTTTCATCAGGTGGTGACCAGTCAAACGATGCACCATCTTTGCCTCTTGCTTCTAAAAATGTTTCTATCGTATCTGCATCACTGTCTTTAACATTAAAAGTAAGACTCCAAACTTTAGGATCTTGATTTAATCCAAAACTTGTACGTTGTTGATAGCCATCTCCAAACTGTGTAACCCGTTGAATTGGTTGGCTACGTTTTGTAGCAGAATATTGTGGTTGAAAATCAGGGAAAGTAGCCATTATCTATTTAATAAACCTCCAGGTCTTTGTTGCTTAACAAGTTCTCCTTGAACAGCAACAGCTATTAACGTGCCAAGTTCCTGTCCTCCAGCATCATCGCCTTGAACATCTGAACCTGATGCGTCTACGTTAACAGTAACATTGTTATTACCGCCACCTCCAAGTTTATTATTTGGCACAATCGTTCCAGAAGATCTTGGTACNAATAGTTCTGGGCCTTTTTCACCTACGATTGAAGGTCTGCCTACTGGTGGTCGACCTCCTTTGGCGAAACCTAATAATCCCAACAAACCACCGCCTTTGTCGCCCCCTGCACCAAGAATATCTCCAAATAATGCCTGATTTAGTGCCATATCCAAGAACTTGTCAGCCACGTTGTTAAGCATATCGCCAAGAGTGGAAGTTCCTTTTATCAGTCCTGCTATGCCGTCTTTTATGTCCGTTCCAATACTTTGAGCTATGCTTTCAAACGCATCTCTTACTGCTTTAGCATTTTCAGCTTGTTCTTTTAAATTTCTGTTTGTTGTTACGTCATTCTTAATTCTTTCTAGCTGTAAAGGTGTTAGTTTTTCCATATCCAATCGCATTTCTTCGACTTTATCTTTTACAGCTTGTTTAATTAAAAATTCTTCTTCGTTTCCAGCAATAATAGCTTTATTTAAGTCATTTTCTTTCTTTAAATCTCCTAATCCAGCGTCAATTACTTTATTAGTCTCTACTCTTAGTTTATTTCTATCTTTTTCTAAAATTAAAGTTTCGGCTATTGCTAATCTTTCTGCTTTAGCAGCGTTTAAATCCCTAGTTTTTTGCTTATTTGCTGCTGCCCCTTTTGCTTCTCTATTTTGTATGCCCTCTATTCTTTGGTTTACATCAAAAAACGCACGATTATTTGGATTTTGGGCTACAAGATCCCTTGCTCTGCCTCGTACATTAGCGTTTGCTCCTGCATCTAAGGCTTGATTTAACAGTTTTGCTATTGCTGCCTGTACTTTTGTAAAGAATAATGTGACATCGTTTCCTAGTTTTTGGAAGGTTTCGCCAAATTTTCTTAATTCTTCTGCCTTGTCTGCACCTATTTTTTGACCCATCATTTCTAATGCTGCGTTAAATGCAGCTTGTTTGCCCTGATTCTGTTCAATTAGCTGAAGTCGTCTTTCTTCTAGCGTTCCAGATATGCCCATAGCTGTAGACATAGCGGAGATGTTTGGATTTAGGCGGTTCATGGCCGTTCCAAGTTCGCCTATGCCGTTGATTACGTTTTGGATTGATTGGACTGCTGCTGTGGCTGCGATACCTCCTGCAAAACCACCCATCTGGCCGAACATTCCACCAATACCACCACCTAAAGCTCCTGCTGCTGCTACCCCTGGACCTTGACCAAATAACAGAGGAAAACCACCACTTATCGCTGCACTTCCGAAGTCAAAACCTCTTTTCGCACCTAAACGAGTAGCTAACCCTCCGAGTGGGTTATTTAAACGAGTTCTTTTTCCCGTTACATCTCTTGATTGTCTGTCCGATAACCGAGTAAAAGGACCTTGGGGCGATTGAATTTGCCTTCTTCTTGCATCTGCGGTTTTATTTGCTGCTATACCTTTTGCTTTTTCTAGTCTTAGCTCTGCTTTTAAATTTTTTATGTTACTTTGGCCAATACTTAGTGATTTCTTTCTTCGTAATTCAGCCTGTTTTTTATTTCTTGCACTCCTCTTTTCCATCTCCTGTAACTTTCTCTGAACAGGAGATACAGAAGTAAGAGGATCTTGATTTATGGCGGCCATATTAGCAGCACTACCTATTTGTCCAGGTCTACCAAATACAGGAGAAGATGGACCAAGACCTCGTACATCTTTAATTTTAGATGCAGCTTCAGAAGTCTTTACTGTGGCAGCAAGAGTTTTTTCAGCCTCTATAACTACAGTTTTTCTTAATTCAACTTCTCTTCTTAAAAGGTCTATATCCCTAGTATCTTTGCCCCTACCTATATCTTCTAATTTAGAAAGAGCATCTTCTAGTTTAAAATTTTCTCCTTTTAATTTATTTTTTACTCTTATAGCTCTATTCGATTGCCCTAAAGCTGTATTTTGTAATTTTAAAAGAGCTAATTCTTCTTTTAACGGATCGGCTTCAGAACCTCCACCTCCACCACGGCTACCTCCTCCTCTACGGCCTCCTCCTCCTGTTCCCTTGTTTAGTGCATTTACATTTCTACTAATACTGGATAATTTAGTCTCTAATTCTGTGACCTGATTCAGATTCTTTACACTTACATTTATCTCAGCGTTATATGCCACGATCCAGTAAAAATTGAATATTTATCCTATTTTACATTAAATAAACTGATTAGCACTATCTTCTGCGTCTTATTTTTTCAAACTCTTTTTCTTGCTCTTCGTTTACTACTTGAAAGTATGCACTCCAGCCTATGAGTTCCTGTTCTGTCATTTCTCCTATTTCGTGGAGCGTTTTGCCTAATTCTTTGGCTACTCCAAACTTGAGCATCATCCAGTTATCTCTTTTTAACTGGCTGGCTAGGATTTTGGGTCTATTGTTTCTTCCTCCTCTGCATTTATTACTGCGAGCATAAGGGATTGAAGATCGCTGTCCTTGACTTCGTTTTTGAGAACGTCTATTTCTCCTGCGTTGAATAGTTTTGTTCCGTTTTCGTCTAATGCTTTGTTTATTAATAATTGTAAAGCAAAGCCATTTGAGTCATCGTTTCTTACTTGTCTTTGTGCCCTTTCACGCTCTGCCATTGTTAAAGGGGTTACATACATGACGAAGAGCGATCCATCAGATAGTTTTACTTCTTTTTTGATTGGGTCGAGATTCGCAGCTTTTCTAAGTCTGTCGAGAGCGTTCATTGTCGCCATAAATTTCGTATTGTTTTTATTAGTGTACTTCATTATGCAATAAAAAACCT
>JGI25127J35165_1000419_pt1 | contig 12793 bp, 25 predicted proteins | sample ETNvirenome_2_30_FD_35165 | JGI IMG/M metagenome (IMG submission 35165) | reverse complement strand
AACGGTAGCAAAGTTTGTAGAGCTTGATGATCCCTTCGAGAATGTCGGAGCGCAGATCATCAAACAAGCAGCAGCCAAAACCAATGACACGGCAGGAGATGGAACAACCACCTCCACCGTATTGGCCAGAGGCATACTTAAAAAAGCACAGAAATATCTTATGGCAGGGGTTTCGCCCATCGAACTCAAGCGTGGCATTGACCTCGCAGTGAGCGCAGTGTGTGACAATCTCAAGGATATGGCTGTACCTATTCAGTCTGAGGAGGACATTGCACATATCGCAACCATCTCAGCAAACAATGATAAAGCAATTGGCACTCTTGTCGCCACCGCAGTTGACCGTGCCGGTAAGGACGGCTCAGTGTTGGTTGAGGAAGCAAGATCCCTAGAGACCAGCCTTGACCTTATTGAAGGGTTTAGGTTCGACTCGGGATATGCAGCAACCGCCTTTATCACTAATGAGCGTAATGGTACAGTAGAATATGAAGATCCAATGGTTCTTGTGACAGATCAGAAGCTTGAACGAGTGGATCAGATTTTACCAGTTTTGGAACTGGCAGCGAGAGAATCTCGCCCTCTTGTTATTGTTGCCGCTGATGTGGTGGACCAAGCCCTTGCCGCCCTAATTATGAACGCAGTCAGAGGAACCATGAAGGTGGCTGCTATCAAGGCTCCACGCTATGGTGAAGAAAGACGCTCAATAATGAAAGATCTCTGCCTTTCCACTGGAGCCACTATGATTACCCGAGAAAACTCGTTGACCCTAAAAGATGTTAAATTAGCACACTTTGGAGGGTGTAAAAAGCTTTCTGCGGACAAAGGCTGGACGACAGTTGTCGGAGGCAAAGGAGACTACAATGAGATCGATAAGAAGATTGAGGCACTTAAAACAGAGATTCAGCAAACTGAATCGCTCAAAGCTTGCGAGAGAATACAGGAGCGCATCACGCGACTTGCAAGTGGCATTGCTGTTATTCGTGTTGGCGCTGCTACTGACGTTGAGATGATCGAAAAGAAGCACCGCATCGACGATGCCTTAGAAGCGGTACGCTCCGCCCAAGAGGAGGGGATAGTACCCGGGGGGGGCGTGGCACTCATACGAGCCGTCAAGAATCTGATGGTCGAAACCCTAAATGAAGAACAAAGTTTGGGAGCTAAAATTATTTTTGAGGCCATTGAAGAACCCTTAAGACAGATGGCTATCAATGCCGGAGAGTCTCCTGACATTATTGTCAGCAAGGTAAAAAACCTAGATGCATCGTGGGGTTACGATTTTTACTCTGGACAGGTCAAGGATATGTATCTCTCTGGGATCATAGATCCAGTAAAAGTTACGCGCTGTGCGCTACAAAATGCAGCATCAGTTTCCTCAACTTTAATCACCACGAACCATGCTATTGTGAGTCAGTAGTACTAGTTATTAGTGCTATGACTGATCCCCAACAACAAGAACTTAGAGAGATTATTTTAGAACTCAAGAACGACATTGAGCGCATGGCTGAACGTCAGGCTGAGATGAACGAGAATCTAAAGAAAATCAAAGAAGCTGTTTATAATCCTGATGAAGGTTTGTATGCTCGGATTAAAGCCTTAGAGCAGTGGAAAGAATCATCGCAAAAGATAACTTGGATTATAATGACAACGGTTGTTGGTTTGGCAACCACTACAATATATAAATTTATTATTGGATAACTTACTTAATTAACGGAGTCATAAATGAAAGTAAAAGTAACTTACGGACTTGAGCTATCGTCCGTACCTGTCTTGGTAGAAGATATGCTCACAGATACTGTTGTTTCATTGGAAAAACAATTATCGACACTACGTGGCCTTATGTATGCCATAACCAATGAGTCACTCCAAGCCGAAGTGCCAGATGGAATAGATTCGGTTCGCCAAGCGTTATCGTCTCTTGATCTATCATTGACCGATGCGGAATCTATTATGCGCGGATACGTTGATGTCATGAAGGCACAGAGTGCGATACCAACCCTTGAGCCCGAAAGCCCACAGCCTGACGAGTTTGTAACGCCAAACGGACAAACTGTGTTTAGTAAAAGGGAAGGCTATAGCACCGCACCCACGGAAGATGAAAGTGAGTAGTGTTGTTTTCTGCAAGGGTGATTTAGTGCATGTGCCACAAGCTACTGTTATGTACGGAACTAACACCAGCGGCATCTCAATCTACGTCAACAAAAAGCCAACTTTGGCCATTTTTATGGACTACAAAGATGATGGTATGTCTGAGGTAGTCATGAACGGAAGGAATTGGCTGGTAAAGAATAATCAAATTTTTTTAAATAGGGAGGCAGGATGATGTTAGTAGAACTTGTGCAAGTTATAAACAATGGCACAGGCTATTCCTTGAGTAAGATATATCTTAACCCGAGGCATATTGTTTTTATAAGTGAAGACCAAAGAACTCAATCTTTAATTAGAGAATCCAACAATCTCGGTCTCGCTCCGGAAACAACCTTTAGTAAGATCCGCATCAACGATGCAGGACTAAGCAGAGAGATCAGCGTAGTTGGCGACCCAACTATGATTGAGGGCAAAATCTTTCGTAAGAAGCGACAAAACATTTTGCGAGGTTAAGATGAGATACTTTGAGATATATGCATGGACTGATTGTCCTTATTGTACGCATGCAAAAGAATTATTGATTGAGAAAGAAGAGCAGTTTTTGTTTTGCTGCATAGATCAGTCTGATGATTTGTTACACCACATCAAAACAAAGTGGGGTTGGAAAACTGTCCCTTTGATTGTTGAGAAGAATACCACGAATGAGGCTGCCAAGTTTATCGGAGGCTTCACGGACTTACAAAAATACTTGGAGGAAAAATGAGAGTAGAAAAACCATGGGGTTATGAAATCCGCTGGGCTGTGAATGAAAAGTACATTGGAAAGATTCTTAGAATTGAGGGAGGGCAAAAGCTTTCCCGTCAGTACCACCAGCAAAAAGATGAAACAATCTATGTCCTCGAAGGAAAGCTCGTGCTGGAACTCGGACCCCACAAGGGTATAGACAAACCTATTAAACTTATTCTTCATGAAGGTGCAAATCGTCGTATAGAACCCGGCACTATCCATCGGTTCGCAGCACCTTCGGGAGGCTGCACATTGATTGAGGTATCAACACCAGAAATAGATGATGTGATTCGTCTGGAGGACATGTACGGAAGAATATAAAAAAAAATACTTGACAAATTTTCTCAACGTGTTATGTTATATAAAACGGAGGAAATATGTTTGTAGCTTACTTTGGAGGATTCAAGCCTCCACACAAAGGACATCTCGCAGTGGTAGAAGAGTATCTATCAATGCCTGATGTCCTTTCAGTTTATGTTGTGTACGGCAACAAAACCAGAATGTCTAAAGACCGAAAGATAAGGTTGAACGCCGATCATACGAAATCTATCTGGGATTTGTTTATTTCTACTCTTGACGACCCAACACGAGTCAAGTTGATTGAAACAGATGGCAACACGCTTGTCGAAGCAGCCAACTTGGCTTGGTCACCAGAGCTTGCCGGCTCGACCATCACTGCTGGATATGGCGCCAAAGAACCTGAGTATGGTAGCAGATTCATGAATGTTATACACTCACTGGAGTCATCGAGGGGTACACCACTGGCGACACCTGTCATGGTTCCAACATCATCTAATGAGCCAAGTATCTCATCAACAATGATAAGGAACGCACTGGCCACCAATAACACCTCCTACTTAGAGGGAGTGGTACCCCGTGGGGTGTGTGTCCGAGACTATATAAATATTTTAAGATAATACTTGACAAACTAAACCAAACATGTTACATTATATAAAACGGAGGACATATGTCAATAAACTTAGGATACGCATGCATCAATTCAGCATTGCAACAACAAAAGATCTGCTCAAACAGAGGCATGATCAAGCGCACATTCAAAGCTAAAGGTGTGCCATACGCTTCAGAGCTAGCACTTATCAATGTCACAGCACTCAAGAAGATCATCGAGTGGAACATCGAGAATGACATCTCGGTTTATCGTATGACATCGTGCTTGTTCCCGTGGATGTCTGAGTATGATATCTTCGACTTACCTGATATTGATCAGATCGCAGACACTATGGCCGCTGCCGGCAAGATTGCACAAGATGCAGGCCAGCGTTTGTCGTTCCATCCCGGTCCATTCAACTGCCTTGCTTCGCCAAACGAAGCCACAGTTGCCAAGACCATTGCAGAGCTTGATGCTCACTCGTTGCAGATGGATCTTATGGGCTTGCCTGTGTCACCACAGGCCAAGATCAACATACACGTTGGTGGCGCTTATGGTGAACATGATAATGCAATGGCTCGGTTCTGCAAGAACTATGCCAAACTGGCGCCATCCACCCAAGCCAGACTCACTGTCGAGAACGATGACAAGGCTTCTATGTTTTCAACTAAGATGCTGTATCGTGGTGTGTCCAAGCCAACTGGTATTCCCATTGTCTTTGATTCCCATCATCACGAGCTTGGCCCNCAGGACGCAAGCTACAAAGANGCTTTCTATCTTGCCCGTGACACTTGGCAAAAGCGTGGNATCAAACAACAGTGTCACCATTCCAATTCAAAGCGNAACTATGAAGANTCATCAGTCCGTGCCAATGCTCATTCTGATTGGTACTATACACCGTTCGAGAACTTCGGTGAACAAGTTGATGTTGTGCTCGAATGTAAAAAGAAAGAACAAGCACTGTTGAAGTATCGAAAAGATTTTATGAAGGAGGAAGTATGAGTCAAGGACAAGCAGAGTGGTACACGATAGTGTTACCGTTTATATCAATCCCACCAGTCGCCCTTGCGGCAATATTTATTTTTTGGATTGGACCTGCGTGGATTCGCTCATTTGATGATGCAGAAACCAACAATGGCAACTAATTACCATAGGAGGGAATGACTATGGAAAAATGTGAATGCTGCGGATGCAATCCGCCATGTAGCTGTAAATGCTGCTAAGCTAAAGGGGGCGCAATGGCTTCGACAGGGTAGTACAGGGATATGGAGTGCAAGTAAACGCTAAAATAACTGCAAACAATAATAATCATTACGAACAAGCCTTAGCTGCTTAGTCGGGTGGTCGTCTCAAACCATCTAACCAAGAGAGACTATGTGGGTGGCTCCACTGAAAGGAACAAAGCCACTAATGGATCTCCCCCTCAGGGGTGGAACGCCTATAACGGTAAGCGATGGTGGTTTTTCCGTTTATTTTTGTTTGTTTTAGAAAAAACAAACCAAACTTGTGGATGACTCTGTATAACTGCTGCTGTGGACGAGGGTTCGATTCCCTCCGCCTCCACCAATTTAGAAGGAAAGATGAAAGTGAAAGTTGGAGATAAAATAAAAATATTCAGCGCAAGAGATGACTCATACGAAGTGGGCACTGTTGTCGAGATACTTGAAGAAAGTATCAAATATAAACGTGAGGGCATTGGCGGACACTTCATAACTTTGAAGTCCCGCTGTGCTCTTTTGTTTTGCGAGGCTTGTGGGTGTGACCCATGTGATTGCCACTGGGGAACCCACTAACTATAGTAAAGCTAAGAACACACCTAATGCCAGCACCAATATACTTAATGGTATAAGGTTGGTGTGATCCATTGGATACCCTTTCCAATACAAAATATCACGCGCCATCCAGCCAAGAAAAATGGCGATGACTCCGCCAATAACGATACTAATCCACATATACAATCCCCCCCAAAATATATAGACATGGATAAAGACGATCATCCGATACTATTTATTTTATACACCTTGCGGGTGTAGCTCAGTGGTAGAGCGTCACGTTGCCAACGTGAATGTCGTGGGTTCGACCCCCATCACCCGCTTTCGATTTAATGGAGGACAAATGTTAAGTTTGTTAATGCTTCTGGCATGTGGCCCAGAAGTTGGTTTAATAGGTTACAGGGACAAGAACCCTGACACCGCAGTCACATCCGATACCGCGATGGAACCCTCGTCGGAGCCATCCTCCCCTGATACTGGGGTACCCCCACGGGCAGGCGTTTCTGGATACACATACATGCACTTGCGACAGGTAGCCTGCCCAGCTTGCGTTGGAGAAAGCCAAGAGATTAGAATCTCATTTGACGCAGAGTTTCATCAGCCTATCTCGGATAGCCATACTGATTGGCTGCCACAGTCAGGTGAGTGTACGAACTCGCTGGTTGGTGTTGATCCATCGACCATCCCAATGAATGTTGGCTCATCAATCACAGTCAGCAATCCCAACCACAGCTTCTCGGTTCCACCGATTGGCACGGGCTACTATCAGACCCAAGACGTTTGGGAAGGGCAGCTACAGCGGAGTGCTGTATATGAGGTCACAACCGACATGGGATCTTATGAGTTCATATCAAGTCGTGGGTTTGATTTCATTGAGCCACAGACTATGCTATATGTTGACCCATCGTATGCTTTCGCAGCACCAATGTATAGATCGGGTGCATCCTTTAGCTGGGCTCCGTCAAGTCCAAACTCTTTGTTTATGATAAGAGTTGCAGCCTATTCTGGCGATGGCTCGTTCCTGTTGGGGCATGCCACTTGCGTTGGACAAGACAACGGCTTCATGACAATCCCAGCCGAATACATCGGCATCTTTCCATCAGGAGCGTTGGCGGCTATTTACCTGTCAAGACATAAGATCGAGTTGGTCGAGACAGATATAAATAATTCTTATATCGAAACCCACATGGAATGGGAAGTCGTAGGAACGGGGTACATACAATGAACGGAATACTTAAATACATTTGCTTGGCATGCGTGTTTCTAAACATCGTCCTTGCCTTTTGGAACTTCTCAGTTGGGGCAGCTTGGTATGTTATCTTGCTGAACTTCTTCTTTGCAGGGTTGTGTTGGTATTCTTATGAAAACTCATGATTACACCAGACTAATCATATCAGATGTCCATTTGGGCAGCTACTATTCCAAAGAGGACAAGCTCTTGAGTTTCCTTCAAACTGTGGAGTTCGATGAGCTTGTCCTTGCTGGTGACATCATAGACTTCATCAAGATACCGCAGTTCACCGAGACAACAATAAAAATCTTTGATTACATCGCTAAGCTTGATAAAAAGATAGTTTATGTTGTCGGGAATCATGACATCGCATTTGAAAAGTTCATCGGTAAACAGTTCGCTCATATCGAGTTTGTTTCCAAGTATGAGTTTGAGTATGGAGACAGAACATATAGAATCCAACATGGCGATCAATACGAAACTGGCCTTGTGCATTACCGCTTTACCATGAATGTTATATCAATATTCCATGACATGCTTGAACGCTTCTTCAAGAAGAACCTTGCAGCATTGCTGGTCAAGATGTTTGTAAAGAAGAAAAAGATAAAGCGAATCTGGAATATCATCAAGTGGAATGATGATGTTGATGTGTTCATCATGGGTCACACCCACATACCCGAAGTGGTCATCTGGGTCGATCCCAGTGAGAACATCAGAACCTATGCGAACACAGGCGACTGGGTAGAACATTCAACCTATATCATACTAAAGGATAATAAGTTAAGACTTAAGAAATATTCAACTTAATACTTGACAACCATCCACAATGTGGTTATATTATAGTAGTACCGCCATACTGGGGTACACCTACAAGTCATTACTTGCTTAACATAGGAGATACTATTATGACTACACTTACACTACGATCCCCATCACTCATGGGACGCAATGCTTTCGAGCAGATTTTCGATCAGGTCTTTGGCGACCAGCGAAACATGATCAAACAATCAACATCCGGCTATCCGATAACCGACATCTATAAAGATGACAATGACAATCAAGTCATTGAAATGGCACTGGCTGGTTTCACAAAGGAGGACATCGTCATCGAGGTTAGGGAGAATAAAATCTCAATCTCTCATCAGGCTAAAGCATGGAGTGGAGAAGAAAAATCTCCAAGAAGAATCGCCAAGCGTTCTTTTAATAGAAGCTTTGTCGATTACCACAACCGCTTCAGCCTCAATAAGGCCAGTGCCACGTTTAAGAATGGTTTGTTGCAAATAACAATCCCACTCAAAGATGAGGCAAAGCCTTGTATGATTGCAATAACTGAATAGTTAAATATGGGTCGAAGTTACAAGCTTCGACCTTTTTAATATTTTCCCCCATAGTTACTATAGGGGGAACGAATTATGATATTAGGGGGATTATTACTAACACTATTAAGCTGTGATGTCAGCATCACACAGGATCCATTTTCGGTAGACATTGAGTCTTCGTCGGTTTGTAGGTTCAATCCGAAAGGTCAAAAGTCCGCTCTGAAGTCATCTGTGCAAATTACATTTATGATAGAAGGGCAACGAGTTGGTGGCGGCTCTGGAAACTATTTCAAACACAAAGGAAACACTTTTGTGCTGACTGCCGCACATGTCGCTAAAGTTGGAGAAGAGATCGATTTAGTTGTTGAAGAGGCCATTGGCGTTGGTCATACGAGAGCCAAGATCGTATACATAGATGACGCCTCAGACGTTGCTATTATGAAGCTTGAACAAGAGCTTTCGACTGTGCAGCCAATCAAATGGAAGCGTAAAGATTACTGGGAGATGAAGGTCGGAGAGGATCTCTTCTACACTGGTAATCCGATGGGTGTGCAAAGGTTGTCCCTTCGGGGGAATGTTGCTAAGATTTACAACGACATGGTTATCATGCAGGGATTTGCCATTGATGGTGCGTCTGGTTCCGCTGTCTTCGACCGCAGAGGAAATGTCATCGGTATCGTTTCAGCGATACCAGTGGACTTGGTTTTTGGCCAGTTTCCTCAGAAGATACACAGCTTGGTGATGGTTGGCATACTTTCTGGACTTCAAGATGATGAGTTGCATCATCTATTGGAGGGAACAAATGAATGAAATGGAGATTCAATATTGGCACTCTATTGGAGGACAGGGGTAACATATGTATGATAAAAGCATGGCTCCCAAAAGGTTGTGAAACTTTCATAGGCTTTGCAAAAATCAATTGGCGTGATAATTATGAATTGGTATACCCCCATTGCTCAAGCTATATCATTAGTGCTAACGCTTTGCACGGCCTTGTGGACACAGGCCAAATTAAGTTAATAAAAAATGATTAAATTGCTTGACAAATCTTGAAAATCGGTTATATTATAAACATGCTGGAGATGAGATGTTATTAGAAAAAGAAAATGATGTGATAAAAGCCATCGGCCCTTTCGAGAGGGCAAAGACAAACTTGGAAAAGTTTGCGTGGAACTACATGATTTTATACACTGTTGTGACCCTTGTTAAGACTTATGATCACCTTGATAAAGATGACAACGAAGACAAAATGATGCTCACTAAGATCACAGCAGACACAACTCTCAAGGGAGTGTTCCAACTTGTTTTGGAAAAGAATAATAACATTTGGGATTAGAAGTGTTTACCGATAAACACCAGTTTCTGTCTTTCCCAACTAAAGAAGATAGAAAAAGATACTGGATAGGTCGCCTCGTGCAGACAAAAGCACCAACACGGGTCGACCTTTTTACTGTGCTACCTGCCAACACTCTTGGTATGGTGGTTGACTTGGAGGATAAAAATGATGGATCTGCTTACGTTTTGGTTGTTAGGTGGGCGAATGGGCATACCTTTCCCTGTTATCAATATAGCATATATTCACACAATGGAGGAGAAGACAATGACAAAGTTTAGAAATAGCGATAAAGCTACAAAAAAGGAAGTCCGTGAGGCTCTTATGAGTTTAGCAGCGGAGTCAACACCCAACCGTTTCAACGTAAAGTTTGACAGTGATGGTTCTGGCGCATGTGTTGTGCTAATGGTTGAGCGAGATGCTGGTGAGGATTGTAATGGCAAGTCTCCATTTTCTGGCTGGCCAGAGATGCCGGCTAAATATATGGGGTGGAGGGTTGTTTTTATGCACGTTCCAAACAAATATATTGATGTATTTTATGACGCTGATGGTAATTATAAAGTGACCGCTGATGCTTAATGGACAAAAAATGTCCTCGACAACATGTCGGGACAGGTTATATTGTTAATACACTGGAGGTAAAAATGTCTAATAACAATGAAATCAATATTAAAATTAACGTATCTGATGATATGCTATCAGCAATCGCTAACATCTTGTTGCTGTCCAATGCACCCATGCTACACAAAGCTATGGCTATCCCGAAGCCTACTGCTCCCCTACCCCCCTCCTCCCCTATAGGCTTTCGTGCCAAAGGAGGCGATTGAGGTGTATAAGTACACAAACGGACAAGTCGTTAGGTGTTCTTTTTGTGGTATGCGGGGACATAATGTAAGATCATGCCCAGAAGTGGCAGTAGCAGCAGAAGATGAAGAAAACAAGCATTATGATGCTTATCAAGTAGATAAAGCGAAGACCGAAATGAGGAAGCGGAAGGTCAGAGAATCTAAGCGTAAAGCCCCAAGAAAAAAGCCCCAATGCGGATTTTGCCGGTCATCCAATCACAATCGAAAGAACTGCAAACGCATGAAAAAATTTAAGTCTAAGCTTTACAAGGCTAATGCAAACTGGAGAAGATGGTTTGCCCACAGAATACAAATACTGGGCGTAGGTCAAGGTGCTTTGGTTGAGGCAACAGGTGTTCCTGTTAATGTGTTTACCAAGTCAACTGTCAGGGACGCAAAAGTTAAGCATGTGGGGATTGTAAACAAATATGATGACGATCAGTTGAATGTTTTTTGTAATTTTGCTGGGGCTTATGACTATCGTTCTAATGCAGACATAACTGCTAAACTGATAACATCAGGAGGTCTGATTGACATTAGCATTGGCAAGTACATAGGAGAAGACTTATTTCATAAGAACGCATTTTTTCCACACTATGCCAGACTAAAGGTGGTTAACCCAAAACACACTAAGCTTTCTAATGAGTGGATTGGCCAAAAGGATATACCCATACTTGATTGGTTGCCACAAACTCATAGCTACGAAGAACTCGAATCGCTCGGTGTAGTACGATTTATAGAAGAGTGGACAAAAAATGTCCTCGACAATACTGAAGATTAGGTTATATTACTATCACAACTCAAACAACGGAGGTCTTAATGACCGTTAAAGTAACACTAAACGAACACTTAGTAACCCTTGACCAAAACTCAACAGTTTCAGACATTGAAAGGCTGTCTTTGCAACGCAGAGTAGCACAAAAGTTTAAGGATTGTGGCTATGAAGCTGCTTCTAAAGACCGTGAGCTTGTCAATGAATACATTGACATGATATTCAAAACCCAAGATTATCGCTGCACTCATTGGCTGAGGGTCAAAGAAGGGCAACTGAACGGTGTTTGGAATCGTCCATCCAAAGGATACCAAAACTGGAAAACCAAAGAGGTCAAGTATGAGATTGACCATGTTCATCCAAGAAACGCTGGTGGGGTAGACCATATAGAAAACTTTCAGTTTCTATCAGCTAATGCCAATCAGTTTGTCAAATGTTCTTTGACTTACGATGATCTACTTCGTAGAGTTGACCTGTCAGGTCGCTTAAAGCGCAGAATCAAAACAGTTCTCCGTAGGAGAGATAGGCTGTTCACCTCAAAGAAGTGGGCAAACTTCAAAGCCAGACTTGAGGCGAAAAAATAAACGGACAAAAAATGTCCTCGACAATATTCGAGAATCAGTTATATTATATTTGTATTCAAAAGGAGAAACAATGAAGTACAACATAATACAGTTACAGCACCAACCCACAGGTTCCGTGCATTGCTCCGCTGTAAGGAGCGAGGGTAAAGTCTTGACCTATGCAACTAAATCTGCCGCTAAAGAGAAGATCAATAAACTAAGGGCAACCGATGGAAGTGTTTCCTTTATTGTATCGAAGCATTGGAGGTGACACATGGAGGTGGGCGACACAGTACAGGTCACAAAGACCGGAATGGTAGGCGTAATAGTCAACAGTGTTGACGAGACTATAGGATCGCACATTGATAAGCACCCCCGATGGGTAGTGCGATTGGCATACACCATGCGACGACATATATTTTTACAAAGAGACTTAGAGGTAATATCCTCATACCCAGAAGGAGGGGTACACCATGAATAGAACAGTAAGACGTGCGGTTTCGCTTTCCAGAAAGAATAGCGAATGGTTCTCCGCGAACAAGAACAAACCTAAACTACAAACTCAAGAGGTAAATGATGAAAAGAAAGATGTATAAAAGAGTACACTGCAAAGATGGATTCTCAATGTCAGTACAAGCCAATGAGGGCGCGTACTCCAACCCAAGAACCAATACGGCTGAAGTCTATACAGAGGTCGAAGTTGGCTATCCAAATCGCATGGAGCCGCTATTAGAGCAGTATTGCGAAGACCCATCCAGACCTTGTGACACCGTATATGGCTACGTCCCAGCCCATGTGGTAAGTCTTATTATCACGAAGCATGGCGGTCTGATTGAAGGCACTGTGCCTAATGGAGTTTTGCTATATGATGCGGCAAGCAAGGCTATCGTGTAACCCCTATGAAGTGGGTGACTTGGTGATGGTTCATGGTGTACATTTGGCCATAGTTCTGCTATATCATGAAGCAGACAATGTATGGCTTGTGCGACTGATGGATGGAACCGAGTTGGCTCTATGGTACGATGACCTTGAGCCATTGCGCCCACCGGACAAAAAATGACCTCGACAATGTTCGAGGTCGTGTTATATTTAATGAACAACAAGGAGGAATACCATGAACTGGTTTCGTAAGTTATTCGGGTTGAAATCCCCTATTGAAAAGAAAAAAGAAAAGCTCGCTTCATTGCGAGAGAAAGCCTTC
>JGI25127J35165_1000417_pt1 | contig 12831 bp, 8 predicted proteins | sample ETNvirenome_2_30_FD_35165 | JGI IMG/M metagenome (IMG submission 35165) | reverse complement strand
GCTGCTGGAGCCACTGAAGAAGAACGATCTTCTGCCGCACTAAAAGCTGCCCCTATTGGCATCCTTGAAATTTTACCTATTACTAGGTTTGTCAAAGCTGTTGATGTACCTGTGGTTGGTAAGGTTTTAGAAAAACTTGGGCCGGATAAAGTAGAGACCATTAGTGAGCGTGTAGGTAATGCTCTTACCACAGGTGGACTTGAAGGCGCACAAGAAGCTACAGCAAACTTACTTCAGAATCTTGTTGAGTCTGGATATAACGAAGAAGTCAGTCTTCTTGCAGGCACAGCAGAAAACGCAGGGTATGGCGCAGGTGCTGGAGCTATCACACAACTGTTTGTTGATGCTCTTACTAAACGTAGGGGTGTTAGTCCTACCCCAACAGATCAAGCTGAACCTGATCCACAAGGTGAGTTGTTTGCAGGTGAAGACCTTGGTACGGCCCCCACAGCTCCTGTAGTTGCACCTGATCAAGGAGAGTTGTTCCCTGATAGCGAGTTAGGAACTGCGCCAGAGCAAGATACACAGCTAGATCTTTTTGACCAACGAGTACCCACTACTCCACAGCCAAGAGCTGTGCAACCAGATATGATTGAAGAAGCAGAGTCCGCACAGCTACGAGAGATGGTTGATGCTGATGAGACTGCACAAATACAGGCTATGCTAGATGAAGATGCCAAAGCAGAAGCTGAACTTAGGCAAGAACAAGAAACTCGTGCGGCTTCCGACGTTGAAACTATTGCAGGGCAGTTAGACACACAACAACAGCAAGCCACAGAACGACGACGCACAGCAATATTACAAGACGTAATTGAAAATACTCCTACAAAACAAGAAGATACACTAACTAAGAATTTTTCCCGTGCGCTTGAAGCTCAAGGTATCGCTAATACACAACCTAACGAGTCAGAAACTAACACTATCAAACGCGCAATAGATGTGCAACGGGCGGAACGTCCTGCACCAGTGGAAGAACCCGAAGCAAAACCTAAACAATTTCAAGTAGTAGAAGGTGAGAGAAAACCACGCACCGAAGTACCGTTTGTGCCTGAAAGGCTCACTGCTGCCCAGACTCGCAGCGTAACTGAAGAGGACATGGATGGTTTGGCTATCAAGCCTGCGTCGCCTCTCCGTAATCGCATTAAAGGTAAAGATGTTACCACGCCTGAAGTACAACAGCAGTTAAGAGAGCATGCGGCAAACCCTCAAGTATCTCCAGAGACGAAGGAGAAGATAAATGAGCAGCTCGATTTATTCGCATCTAGAGAAGCTGCGCCAGATACAGAGAAACCTGTTAAATTAAGAAAAACCAAAGCAGCAAAAACAGGAGATATGAGAGGTGGTATATCTCCAGAAAACGCAGAATATGTTGTAGAAAACCAACCCAGCATAGTGGTGCGAAAGCGTGTAGATTGGGAAGCTGTAGACACAAATAACGACAACAAAGTTATTGGGAAAAGTCCAGACTTTAAAAATTTAAAAGATAATCTACCTAATATATTAGCTGAAAAAACTGCGCCACAGGTAGAAACCGCAACTCCTACAAGAAGAACAGCAGGCCGCGCAACTCCACTAGAGCCGGTCACACCCACTGCCATCCCTACAGTTGAACCCATTGCTGAAGCACCAGCGGTAGCTATTGAGAGACCACAGGAAGCAGTAAGGGCAAAAGCTGCGCCACAGGTACAGCCACAGGTACAGCCACAGGTAGAGCCAGAAGCAAAGCCAGAGCCAAAACCAAAGGCAAAGAAAGCCGCACCTAAAAAGCCGACAATAAAGAAAGCTGTGCCTAAAAAAGTACCTAAAACTAAAAAAGAAATACAAAAATTAATTGCAGAAGAAATAAAAAGCCTGTCCAACATACGAAGAAAACAAAGAATAGCCGCAGACCCGACTTCTCCCGAAGCAGAAGCAGCGGACGTTAAATTTTACACTGGCAAGTTTAAGGAAGTGCCAAAGGCCACATTTATAAATAAGGATGGTGACACAGAATCTATATCACTAGATGTAAATACTACTGAAGCAGATGACACTAAAATACTTGAGTTAATAAAGACTGAAGTAAAAGATAAACAGACAGGGGAAAAGGCGAGTGTAACAAAAGCTAGAGCCGCAAAAACTTATTTTAGTAAACAAGAAAACCCAAACGATGCGTTAGAAGTTATAGCGCATGAAACAGTATTTGCGAAAGATGTATTTAGATCCACACCGGATATGAGTAAGGGCGAAAAGGAGTATTTTGCAAATACAGGTAAAAAAGAAGCCACTCGTGCTAGGCAATGGGTAAAAGAAAATTTAAGTGCAGAAACCAACGCGGCTGTAGATAAGTTAGTTGAAATGCACCAACAGTCGTTAGAAGATTCAATTAGACGACAGAATAGTAGCGTAGATTTTGTGGAGACTGAGCGTAAGAAAGCAAAAGAACAAGAGCTAAGAGATAAACTGATTAAAAAAGATATAGCACAAGAACGCCGTGCTAAAGCTGAAAGTGAGTTTCTTGAGTTTACACAAGAAGATTTAGACTTGCTTCCTGACTATTTACGCGAGAACGCTGTAGTAGGTCTCGACATACCGACACATCCTGTGATTGGTAACTTGTTAAGACAAGGTAAGTTAGTAGAAGCGCTCCGGGCGATACAGTCTACATCTCCTAGTGGGCGTATATCACAACTTGCAGGGGCGTTGGCTAAAGTTGCTGGCGATACAAAAGTGCAAGTAAGGCAGTTCGTTGCTGATGAATCTGGTAACCCTGTGGCTGGTATGTTTGACCCCGCGACCAACACAATAACACTCAACGCAGAAACTGGTATCAACCCACATACTATTCTGCATGAGATGACACACGCTGCGACATCACAGACACTGGCTAACAAGTCACACCCGTTGACCAAACAACTCACCAAATTATTTAATGAAGTGAAAGACTCATTAGACACTGCATACGGGTCACAGAACGTAGATGAATTTGTAGCGGAGACATTCAGCAACCCAGAGTTCCAACAAAAATTAGCGCAGATAAACGTAAAAGGTGAACCTATCAGCGCATTGCAAAGGTTCTTTAATTCTGTTGCTAACGTTTTACGCCGTGCCATGGGTATGCAGACAAAGCCTGTGGACTCTGCACTTAACCAAGCAGATAAGCTAATTGAAGCCATGCTTGCACCTGCGCCAGAATCTCGTGGTGCTGGCAGACTTTACATGCAAACCATGGTGCCAGATAAGGCTAAAGCAATCATTGATAACATGGTTAAGAATACCCCCACATGGGATGCTGCTGGCATAAAACGTGTAAAAGAAGTTCTTGCAGATAGATTCCCTGACAAGGCAAAGAACTTTATGCTCGGGTTGCTACCAATCAATGCCTTAGTCGATGTTGCAAAAGCCCGCATACCCATGGCAACTAAACTAGAAAAACTGACGTTTGAGGCAAGTGGCAAAGTTACTGAGATGAACAGTATGATTGAGCCAGTGGTCAAACGAGTGTCTGCGTGGGGCAGCAAGAATCAAGATAAATTAGACGCTTTCAATAATGTAATCTACAACAGTACATTAGAGCAGGTTGATCCCTCAAAGCCCAAAAGTGATTACACTGGAGAAAAGTTAGACGCATGGAAAGCCATGCAAGACGATTGGAACTCACTTGGTGAGGAAGGGCAAGCTCATTACAAGTCTATGCGTAATACCTACAAAAAACTCTATGACGAGATGGGTAGGATACTTAAAAGCAAGATTGACGAGGGTATTTCTGATGAGCCTACACGTAAAAAAGTGTTTGCAGAGGTATACAATGCTCTCTACGACAACGGTGTTATTGAGCCTTACTTCCCGTTAACTCGTAGTGGCGGGTACTGGTTATCCTATAGTGCGCGAGACCCTCGCACAGGTAACATGGAGTTTTATGTTGAAGCGTTTGAAAGTAAGACAGATAGAAGAGAAGCGCAAAGGGTTATGGAAGCAGACCCTGATGCAGAGGCTAAAGACTTTCAATCGTTCTCTAATCTATCAGAAGTCAGTTACGATAAGGCGCCACCTACATCATTTGTTAACGACGTGCTTCAGACATTACAGACAAACAATGTAGATGCCGAAGTCAAAGAACAGATAATGCGGTTATTTCTTGACTCTCTTCCAGAGCGGTCATTTGCACAGTCATTTAGAAATCGTAAAGGCACGCTTGGGTTTGAGCGAGATGCCATTGGTGCGCTTCGCAAGAGAACTAGCTCACTATCACGACAGCTTGTGCAAATGGAGTACGGACAAAAAATATCTGCCGTGCAGAAAGAAATAAAAGAGCATGTCAAGACTGTAGAAAAAAATGATGATACTTCTGTTCTTTTGGCTAATGAGTTAGATCAACGTGCAGACTGGGCTAAAAACCCTAACGTAGAAAACTGGGCGCAAGCACTTACAACTGGTGGGTTTGTTATGACCCTTGGCGCAAACATATCCTCTGCCGTGGTTAACTTCTCACAACTACCGATGGTGGTTATGCCCTACCTTGGCGGTAAGTATGGTTACTCTGAAACTATGAAAGCCACGGGTAGAGCCATGCGCATGTTTAAAAATAGTGGTTTTAAACGCACCTCAGAAACGATTGGCCCTGATGGTAAAATAAAAGAAACTACATCCGCTACACCATCACTGGACAATTATGATTTTGACGACCCCAACACACCAAAAGAAGTTAAGGAGTATAAGGTACTAGCTGAAGTAGCTGGGCGCATGGGGCAGTTAAACCGTTCAATAACTTATGACATGTTGGACATGGACAGAATAGATAGTCCAATGAGAAAGATAGGCGCTGTATCTGGATGGATATTCCACCACGGTGAGCGTATGAACCGTCAAGTAGCATTGATGACTGCATATGATTTAGAATTAGGCGCAATGCGCAAAGCTGGCAAAACTATAAACGATGCCGCAAGAACAGAAGCCGCAGAAAAAGCCATCTATGTAACAGAACTTACCAACGGCGGTGCCATCGCTACTGGCGCACCTAGATATGCGCAAAGGGGTATTGGTAAAGTTATGTTCTTGTTTAAACGTTTTGGTATATCCATGACGTATCACCTTGCCAAACTATCAAAGGAAGCAATCAAAGGTTCTCCTGCAGATAAATTAGTAGCTCGTAAACAGTTAGCAGGGACTGTGGGCATGGCAGGTATTATAGGTGGAGCGCAAGGTATTCCACTTATGGGGGCTATTGGTTCCGTCATAGACCTTATATTCGGAGATGAAGACGAAGATGACTTTGACACTACAATGCGTAAGTTTTTGGGTGAGGGCTTCTATGGTGGACTTGGTAACTATTTACTAGGTGTGGATGTAGCAAGTCGTATGGGTCTGTCCGATCTTATCTTCCGTGATCGCCTAGTCCAAAAAGATCAAAGTCTGTTTTATGATGCCATTGAAATGGTTGGTGGTCCTGTGGTGGGAACCGCGCTAAACATGGAGCGTGGTGTAGGCATGATAGCAGACGGTAATGTAGAGCGTGGTATTGAAGCAATGTCACCAGCAGCTATACGTAACGTCTTAAAAAGTTATAGGTTTGCTACAGAAGGTGCTAACACGTTACGGGGCGACCCCATAGTAGGAGACATTGGAGCAGGGCATGTATTCGGGCAGTTGCTAGGTTTTGCCCCCGCAGAATATACCAAACAATTACAAGAGAATGCACGTATCAAAAGAAAAGAGCGTGCCGCTGGCGAACAAAAAAGCAAGCTATATAAAAGATATTATGTAGCAGCAAGGCAAGGCGATACTTCCGAAATGGAAGCTATTATGAAAGAAATAATTAAATACAACAAAAGGTTCCCATCTACAGCAATTACAAATAAATCGTTCAAGCAGTCTATGAAAGCGCACCAACGCACCACTTCACGTATGCATCATGGCATCGTAATCAATCCTCGTATGCGAAATGAACTTATGGAAGATGCAGCAGAGTATGATGACACCATAACGCTGTGGCAGGATTTAGGCATCGCAGATTAAAGAATCCCCCCGCCGAAGCGAGGGGCTAGTTAAGGGAGAACGACAGTCAACGAAGGAAACTGTCCTATACAAGTTATCACGTCATTCTCCAAACCCGCAAGCCAAATTTATTATTCTCTATTGTAACACGGGTCACTATCTCCCAACCCTTTATTAATGCTATATTTTTTACCTGTTTTATAGCCTTGTCAGTGTCAACGCACGGAACAAATATAGATGCGCTGACCACCATGTTATCCCAATTTACCACAACCCGTACTCCATCAGGGTTAAGATCATCAGTCTTCAGAACTCCCTGCATGACCTAACACCATCGTAGGTTGGGGGTAATATTTCTTATGTATATCATAGTCAGCTTCTGGATCATCGTCTGCAAATGCATCATTAGGTAAATTTGATTTAACCGGCGCGAACATTTGTTCTCTTTGTGCTTTATCACGCAACTCTAGGCTACCCCAACATCTGTCACTTATTCTTACGTACTCACGCTTGTATCGTTTCTCCATCTATCCTCTCCACTGAACAATCGACAATAATTACATCAGTTGGCGGTAGGTTCATGTGCGTACCTTTACTCAAACGCATCTTAGACTTACGCGCCCCCAACTTAGATTTAAGATCGTATACAAACGAGTTATAGTTTATCTGTTGTTCACCACACCAAGCCTTCAATGGCTTTGGCACTAGATATGCACGTTTTAAATCTGTTTCGTAACGAGCAACCAGCTTACCTCTAGGTAGTGCTTCTGGGATTACAACCGACTCAGCGTCTGTGTTTTGCTTGCGCAAATCATCTGTACTCTTGATCCACAGTACGTTACTCCAGTGTTCATGTATATAATCGTTAAGCACTTCTTCTACACCTACACTCATGTCCTCGACTTGGCGTTTGTTTTCTTTAAGCTGCTCTACGCCCCATTTAAATACTTTCTTAGTATTATAGTTCACAAGTCCTGCACGTTTTGCAAGTATAAGTCCTGTTACTGTTGCTGCTATAAGCACAGACCAAAACCTGTTTTCAGCAGTAAGGTTGGCTTCAGCGTCCACCCGTGCTTGTACTTCTGCTAACAGTTTCTTTGCGTCCTCTAAATTATTCATTAGGTATTGCACGTATTCTATGCCTGCGTGTCCGTAATTATCTTGTATTGCAGCAGAAAATTTATCTGTCTCTTCCTTTGTTTCAAAGTGCATACGTTTTACACGGCACTCCAAAATGCGCTGTGCTTCTGCTTTGGGCATAGCCTTTATAATACTGATACGCTCAACAATACTGGTGTTGCCTGTGGTAACGGATAACAAACTCCAAGCCTCACCCCGATGTCGCTCTGTATTGCTACCACTAGCCATACGACCACGCTGCCTACCACCAGTAAGTTGGTATGCAAGGTTACTAAGTTCCCTGCCATGTGAGTTGGTCAACTCGTCCATATATAACGGTAAGTTATGATACACCTCACCTCTGTTCATCTTGGTGTTATATGTGTCACGCTCTGTGGTAATCAGGTCTTCGGGCTTACCCCACACGGAAACCCCTGCTTCCATGGCGGTAGTCTTACCTACACCAGAGTCCTTGCTGTATATATGCAAGGCCGCACATTTAATTGGTGAGAACTGCATAAGAGCAGAACCAAACGACGTGCCTACTACAAACTGGTGTAGTTCAAACCCATCACGATTATAAAAATCTAAGGTCTCTTTCCATTTCTCCATCGTGCCTCGCGGCTCAAAAGAAGCAAACAACCCTGCTGTCTGATTAGATGGTGGATTGAACTCGACTTTATCTTTAAATATTTCCTGATTACCAAGCACAAAAGAACCACCGTCTTCGTTAGTCCAACCGAACTGTCTATGTGCTTGATCCGCAGTGCTGTTAGCTTGTAGCTCGTTCACCCATGTTGTTGTATACGACATAATTTCATCCATCTTTGTTACTGCCACGCCTTGCATGGACATATATTTTCGGAACTCTTCTCTAGAAGTAACCGCAGTTAGCGGCAAAGTAAACTCACGCACACCATCTCTAGGCAAATGTAATCGCATTACAACAGCTTCACCCAGCTCCACGTCGCGCAGTCGTCTAACAACGTATAAGTCGTTATGGTATATTACTTTCTCGTCAGGATCTCCATCGCTGTTAACAGTCCTGATGTACACCCCACCGTTTGCACCACGGAAGTATGGACGGGGATATGCAGGGATTACATACTGGTTTACGGGGTTGTTTGGGAGGTTCTCGGCTGGAGCCTCAACAATGTTGTCCTCGTCCGTGGCTTCGCGTATACGTTTACCTAATGTTATAGGTGATTTTATCTTGCCCCAATGTGGACATTCGGTGCATATACCTGACTCATACTCATCAAATCTAGCGCACAAGTACGGACCTTTTATAAGGTCTACCTTCTTTTGTGTAGCGCTTGCTGTGTAATCTGGATGCTTTTTTGATATTGCATGTATAGCTTTATCGGCATCTGTACAGAACTTAGCTATGGATAGCCCCGCTCTCCACATGGGTTCGATGCACTCTTCTTGATTAACCATTATGTTTCGTAACTGTTTACAACCACGTCCTTGTTGTGTCTTGCGTAGTATCTCACGAAACGTACTTTCCATATTACTGTTGAGTGTAGTCGTGACTGCATTGTTGCCATCAGGAGTATAACGCTTCGGCACAGGTATAGGATTGTTGCCTAATAGTTCAGAAAACGCATCAAAATCCACTGGCTTTATAGCAGTCTCGAAGAAAAAGTTTACTGCTGTAGGAGGGTCATCCTTGTGATTATGAGTTGTAGGTATACGCAACACACGAGCCGCATCTGCAGTGACCGCAGGATCAGCCAATAAATTGTTGTCAGCGCACAGTTTTTTCAATCGCTCTGCTACTGGCAACCAATCATCTAGACCCACAGGTTCGCTCAACATCCAGTACACATGCACACCGCGACCAGAGTTTACCATAACAGGTTTAGGTAAGGACAATCTCTTACAGAAATGCTTCAGCGCACCAATAGCATCTGATTGAGTCGCATAGTCCTTGCTTGCGCCACAGTCTAGATCAAGAAATAACGAGTTTAAATATTTAACATTATCTACTTTGCGTGACCCTGCTTCTTTGAATGTAGCGAGGGCGTAGTACGCATCATAACCTTCCGCATCCATATTTTGTGCGGCGTCTATTACCTGATCTATCGACTCATAAAATTTTTGTATTCTACGATCATCATGGGCGCGAGAAGCAAAAACACAATAGTGTCCTTCGTTTGCTAGTGCTGCCCTTAAAAAAGTTCTTGTTTCCATAATAACTAACACCAAAACCGAGAGGCACTGCGGCAAGGGTGTCGGTACACACCCAGTTCAGCCATAGCCTAGCCGCAGTATTTTTGGTTATTAGTCGTCCCAATCGTCTATGATAGAACTTAGATCATCACTACCCTTTTCTGGTGCAGCAGGTGCAGTTTTCTTTACCGCCTTCTTTGGTTCATCTACTGTTACATCCTCAAAAGGGTTGTCGTCTTCTTTTGGACTATCTTCAAAACCCTCTACCGCACCAAACGGTGATTGTTCTTCCATAGGCTTAAGGTCAATAACCTGCACCGCATCTAAGCGTAAGGATACTCCAGCACCCATCGCCCCATTATACGGAGTAAATACGACAGCAATGTTAACTGTACTTCCGTTGGTCAGCAAGAAATCATCGTCTAGTTTCTTATTAGATGCAGAATATTGTGCAGGTTTACGAGTAGCTTCCGCTCCATATGCACCTTTTAGTTTTGCTTTGTGGGTAAATGACCCATCATCATCTTTCTTAAAAGGCATTGGAAACTTGTCAGGCCATTCAGAATTTTCTGCCTGTTTCGCAGCATAAGCAGTTTTCATACGCTTATACAGTTCTTTAGCCTGTGCCTCAGTCATACGGAACTGAAGTGTGTACGCTGCACCATCATCAAACGCATCACATGGTACAGATTTTTTCTCTTTCGCATCAAACTTATAGGTGCGATTAATACGAGGCCACATAGCCTCTACGTTTTCTAGAGTGTATTTTGTGTTTACAATTTCAGACATGTCATTCTCCCGATGTCTTATTGATCTTCGTCAAGTAGTTCTAATAGGTCAGCATCTTCATCCGTTGCCACCTTAGACCCTACTGTTTCTTCCTGTGTGGACATTTGTGCAACAGGCTCTTCTACAGTCTCAGTCTTCTTCGTTGTTAGTGCTTCTGATATATCAGGAATGCAGAATCTGTAGGTGTTACCAACACGAATGTAAGTATCCTGTGGAATCTGATCCTGACGAACCCAAGCACGGATTGTCGATACAGAAACACTAAAGTGTTTAGCTACATCTTCAATAGGCACATATTTTGGTTCCATTATTTCTTCCTCACAGCTATTGAGTATTCAGAGTCTATATTCAAGCCTTCTGGCTTTGACTCAGGGTTTTCTTCTAAGAACTGTTTAAGATTTGTCTGGTTCAAACGTTTCTCTAATAACTCAGGCACTTGATGCTCTTTAATAAACTCGTGCATCTTCTCCCAATCATTAGTCCAAAACTTTTGCTTTACAGATCTATAAAACAATCCTTCGGAAGTCCTTACACTCTCGACGTTATGTGCATTACAGTAGTCGAGTAGTCCTTGTTTAATTCTCTCTAATTGACGAGAGAGAACAGAATCCTTGTCTTTAAATTCTGCCGACAGCTTCGCCCGTTCTTCACGGATTCTAATGTAAGCCTTGGTCAGCTTATCTGCGGTTATGTCGCCCATACCGTTCTCCTTAAACGTATTGTTTCATACAATGTAGTGACGGTATGTGTGTTAGTCAAGTAGTTCTTTATAAAGGTCGATCATTTTTGTGTGTACGTCTATTCTGTTATCTAACAGTGTGTAAACACGTTTCTCTACGGGTGATCCGTGAAGCTGAACAACGGTGCATTTGTGTTTCTGCCCTGATCTATGAACACGAGCGTTAGCCTGTGCATACGTTTCTAGAGAACTGGTTGGCCCCCACCAAACTACAGTATTCGCTGCTGTTAACGTGACACCATGTGCAGCAGATTGGGGCTGGATGACAAGCACCCGTGGGTTCGGTGCTTCTTGAAAAGTTTTAAATATCTGTGTGCGGTTGGGCGCAGATACATCACCACGAATTACCTCTGTGGTAATACCATCCTTGCGTAGTTTTTCTGTAAGTATATCAATCGCATGTTTGAATGGTACAAATACCAAAACTTTCTGGCTNGACTCATCAATCACTTCGCGTAACACTTTGTAACGATGTGATATGTCAAACTCCAGCACATCACTTTCGTCTGTATACACAGCCCCTGCCGATATTTGCAGTAGCTTACTCATAACTACGGCGGCATTTACAGCAGTGATCTGTTCACCTGTGATCTGCATAACCAGCTTCTTACGTAGTTCTTCGTAGTATTTCTTTTGTTGTCTGGTTAGTTCAACCTCACGCTTTACATACACCATATCGGGTAGGTCAAGGCACTCGTCCTTGGTAAAACGTATGGCTGGTTGCAGTGCGCGGAACACAGTGTCAGTTGCTGTCTCTTTGGGTATCCACTTGAAGTTGGATATCTTAATCATAATCTGATCGCGGAAAGAACTAGCAAAACGTGGCACAGATGTCGGGTTGACCAGCTTTGCCAGACCATAAGCATCCATAGGGCTTTGTGCTGCTGGAGTGCCAGTCATCATCCACAACCACGTATCAGGGGTCATAATCTTGTTGAGTGTCTTCCAACGGTTTGTCTGCGCATTCTTGTAGTGTGTGGCTTCATCAACAATAATTAAATCAAACCCACCGTTTGCTATCTCGTCTTTAACTATAGCCACACCATCGTAGTTTATGATTACGTACTCAGCACCTTGTTCGATTATCTCTTTACGTTTCTTACCACTACCATAAGCCACATCTACAGTTCTATGCGGTGCAAATGTAAACAAGTCATCACGCCATGCACTATCCATGATCGAGAGCGGGCAGATAACTAGCACTCGTTTAATTACTTGTTTATTAAGTAAAAAATCTGATGCCCATATAGCGCTGGCGGTTTTGCCTGTGCCTTGCTCGTTGAAGCAGAATGCTTTTCTATTTAGTGTAAGAAAGGCAGAGGTAGTTTTCTGGTGTGCAAATGGACTATGCGTACCTGTCCATTGATATTGTTTTTCTATGGGTGAAGGTGCTTGAATATTTAAGTTCTTAAGCACTTGTGTTTCATCAACACCCCATTTAACCAAAACCTTGTTATCGGATAAAGCTTTACTCTTGGGTATGACTTCCGTTACCTGTTGTGGGTTCCGTAACCGTAACAACAAGGCTCTACCATTTTCAATAATTTCCACTGCGTTCTCCTTGTTAGTGAGTCACTAACTTTTCTTTTTATAATTGCGGCTGCGGTTTTTCTTTGGGCTTTCCAGCTTTGTACCGTCTTTATTACTACCGCCTTTACTTAATGCTTTATTGTGGCTTACATCTTTGCCTTTGCGCTTAATGCCTTTCTTATCATATGCACGTCTTGCACGTTGGCGTTCCATTCTGTCGGGATGCTCCCCACGCTCTTTTTGTTTTTTATACTCTTTTTTATATGGTCTTGGTTTTTTGGTGTAGGGCATCTAGTTGCTCCCGTTGTGAACACACTCCAAAACAACACAATGTCGCTTGCATAGCCCACTTGGATGGGCGTTCCATACGTTTTTCTCATGTGCTGTTTCCATGCGTTTATAGTTAGCCAACCACTTAGCCCAAAGAACTGGCATCATGTCTCTGGTATAAGTGTCCTTTACAAGGTCTCTAGATATTACAAACAATAACCCTGCACGTACAGTGT
>JGI25127J35165_1000411_pt1 | contig 12940 bp, 21 predicted proteins | sample ETNvirenome_2_30_FD_35165 | JGI IMG/M metagenome (IMG submission 35165) | reverse complement strand
TAGGAAATTGCCTAATTCCTCTGTCATGCCATGCAGTTCTAGACAATGATCCGTAGTACCATGTTTTTTCTAAGTAATTATAGATAACATATTTGTCATTTTCTTCTGAACTAGCAGAGGCATAAAACCACCATATCTCACCCCATTTTGAATTTACGCCTGAAATGATTTTATCTGATTGTGCTAAATTAAAATCAAGGAATACTTTGTCTCTAACTGTGCAAGGTATCTGCGCTGTCTGACCAGCGTACACATAAAAATTATCTTTACCCATCCAAAAGACCGCATCCTCCACGGCAACTGCTGCTTTTGGACTTGCGATTGTAATGTTCTTTGATAGTTCTTGAAGACCAAAAGTAAATGGAGGCCCGATAAATTTCATTGCAAATAAACTTCTATCGGTAAACACTAATACTTGTTGTTTTGTTTCTACTGCTTGAACAAAAGTAGACCCACTACTTAATCTTAGGTCTCCCGCAGTATTTGTTGCAGTTGGTGTAAAATCTGTTATGGATTCTTGTGATCCAAAACGAATAAGTAAAGGATCTTGTGTTGTTGTTCCTAGTGTATTTGCTCCAAAAACAATGACATGCCTATCAATGTCTGATACTAATACTTGCTTTGCTACTGTAGGAGCGTTTGAAGAACCTGCTAAAGTTGTTATGTTTACTGCTGCCGTGCCAGTGCCGTTTGATTTATCCCAGTAAAAGATACCACTATCTCTAGGATTTATAAGCAAATCTTCACCAAAATTATCATGCGACCATGATCTTATTTGAGCAGTTGTTCCACTTGCAGCGGCTTGTCCCCAACCAAAAGTTGAAAGATCTGCGTTTACACCACCAAAACCACCAGCACCCCAACCATTACCGCCAACAGCAGTATTCAACCCTACGTTAAGTTGATAAACTCCGTCTACACCAGAGCCACCGTTTCCACTGTCCGAGGCATTGGCTGTTACACTTACTGTTATTTTGTAAGAGTTAGCGTTTACTACAGAAGTAATTTGATGTTCTGCATTAAGAATACTTGCTGTTACAAGACCGCCTAAACTTACTGCACCAGATATTGTAACAAAATCATTTGCTACTGCACCGTGAGTGCTATCTGTAACTGTTATAACATTAGAATCTTCAGTTGCTGAAAAAGTAATAGAATTAGTAGAAGTTTTACGAGTAGGTGTTATGTCGTTAAAACTACCACTTTCTTCTATGTAATACTTTAAGTGTGTTCCAACGCCCATGTAATTAGAGCCATCTAGAGCTAACCAGTTATGTAATGCTCTTGCCGTTCCTTGATAAGTGTTGTCAGATTGTTTAACCCAACCCCCTATTTTCTCTGGAAAGCCTGCATAAAATCTAATTTTCTCACAATCAAAGAACCCACCTTCGTTTGAATATGAAGTTACTTCTCTATTTATTCCTGGTCTAAATTTTAAACTTGTAATAGGCATGAGTTATAGTACCCTAAAACATAAAATTAAACAATATCCCAATTAAATCGTCTAATGCACCTTTACTTATTTTTATGCCTTCTGATTATTTTTAAATTGTAATGACATATTGGCTGAAAAAGACCTTCTTTCACCTTCTCCAAAAAATGGGTATGCAGTATGCAACAATGATGATGGAAACACATAAATATCTCCTACTTCTGGCTTTCTTGTAAAACTACATGGCGTACAATATCCATTTGAACCAAAAATAAAATCAATATAACCTTCTGTTGCATGTCGTTTTTTTGTGTTTCTAAAATTGGTTTGACCTATTGATGGTGGTACTTTGGTATAAACAACACATGAAAAGTCGGAATGGGTATGAACATGACAAGGGTTATAGTCTCCTTTATAACTACGAACAAACCAAGCACCCAATATATTAAGTCTTTCTATTTCGTTATTTTCTCCGCCTCTTTCTATAAGATCATTGTTATATAAAGCTGAACAAGCTCCATATAATACATTTCCTAATTCTCTTAATAGTTCATCGCCAATTTCACAATGTAATTCTTCTGCTACATGACCAACCAAATCTTGTGATTTATCATGTTTCTTTCTTATCTCATCTCCTTGAGCAATAACATTGTCGCAATACTTATTCATATTATCAACAATGTGCATAGGTAATTTAGCCACAGCTACTCTGGGCCCGAAAGGTTTTTCTAATTGTAATGGAATTTCTTTATGTTCACTCATTTTAAAAACCTAAATATTTAAATAAGAAAGATTATTTTCTTTTGTTTTGGGNTCACCTTTAAAAAAACAATTAAAGGATAAACTAACTCTTTGTGTGTCAAATCTATTTTCTTCTACAAAGTGTGAAAGAACTGAGGGGAATAACACTATTCTTCCTTCTTTAATTGGCATATGACAATCTCTTGAATTGAATGAATTAGATTCATTAAAATCAAATTCAAAGTTTTGAAATGCCTCAACATCTTTACGAAATGTTATTGGTGTGTCACCTTTGATATAATATACACCACTAAAAAAAGAATTAGAGTGGTGATGAAGATGATGTGCTTCACCTTTCGCATTAAAATTACACCAAGACTGTGAAATATAAAATTGTACTTTTTCTGTTATCTTAAAAAAATTATAACCATAATTATTAATATGTTTTAATATATGATTTTTTAAATCTAATAAATAATCTTGTTCTAATATGAAATGGTTATTACTTGTTTTATTACCACCAAGATTTGTCAAAGGCTTATCAAAAGATTCCTTAATCAATTTATCTTTAATTTTTTCATCTAATAAAAAGCCATCACTTACATAAACTGGTATAGGAAAAACACCATGTACCTCAAAATCATCTGCCATAATTATCAGCTATAAAATTTATTTGCTATTATTACCCACTAAGATGACTTGGTGCAACATAATCAGCAATAGTGCCATAATCACCAGCCTTTGCTTTTTCAAAAATTAATCTACCATGTTCCTCTGGATCGTCTCCTTTAGCAGTAAATGGTAGATATCCATCATTAGCTGTTTCTCCTATAGTTTCATAATGAGAAAATTTACATTCTATAAATATTGTTGTTTTGTCTGCATCCCCCCATCTAGGATTTTTTGCACCAATAAGTTTTGAATCTGGTAGTGATTTAATTACTATGTCTGACATGTTTTTCTCCTATGATATTCTATGTGCCACTGCTGATTTAAAAGGAGCATTAGTTTGACCAAATGCCCTCCAAGTCCCAGGCGATGAGCTACCATAGTGATTATCTGAGCCAGATGCTCTAACACCAGTACCAACATTAGCACCCCAACCAAAGCTACCATGGTCGTCATATCTAACACTTGCAAAACAGCCCACTGCTTGACTTGCATAAATAATGCTACTTGGACTTGGCAAACTTGTTAAATTTGCTCCACTTGTAGTGCCTAAAGTACCACCTGATATTCTTGCACCATCCATTGTACCACTTGTTATTTTAGAAGCCGCAAGATCTGCAATCCTCGCCGCCGCAACTGTACCGCTTGATATTTCACTACCGTTTAAAGAAGTCAAACTTGCACCACTTATTGCAGGTAAATTTCCAGTTAATTTTGTTGCATCTAAAGTTTGAGTACCCGTTACTTGTACTCCACCTACATACACAGCCATTATAACATCTCCTCTAATTTAAATTTATATTTTTTGCCATTAAGTCTGTTTAATATAAACAGATCATCTTCGCCTTCTTGAATAGTCCAAGAACCTCTTGTTCCATCAACTTCATTATCTCTTGTTTTAGTGTTGTTTAAATTTATATCACCAGTATATATATCTCGCCATTGTTTAGATGCAGAGCCTAAATCAACAGCATCATCACTAGAAGGTAATACAGAACCACCAAATACTGCTCCAGAATTAAATGTTGCTAATCCTGCCTCACTACCATCTAATGTAAGCATTGTAATATCAGAAGTATTATCTGTGCCTTTAAATATAATATCAGTGTCATTTGCAGCTGCATCAATAGTAATATTGCCAGAGGTTGTGGTTATATTAACAGCTGCATCACCAGCACTAATATCATCTGCGGCACTAGATACACTACCAAAAGATAATGTACCAGAGCCATCTGTTTTCATAAATTGTCCATTAGAGCCATCACTTGTGGGATAAGTTAAGCCACCTGCAAACAGAGAAGGTATATTTAAATCTGTGAAAGCATCAATAACTGCTGCTCCACTTCCTGCACCATCTAAATAAACAGCTTTAGTATGTCCATTTGGTATTGTAACATTTGCACCACTACCTTGTGATATAAGTATGTTTTGTGAACCACTAGTTGCATTTTCAATAATATGTACTCTTTTTAAAGTATTTGGACCTATTGTAATGGTACAAGCACTATCTAATGTTCCAGTATATTTAATAAACATGGCTCTACCTGCATCAGAAGAACCATCTGCTATCGTTGTTGCATGAGTATCAGCGTTTGTTGTTATGGCTTCAGTGCCATAACCTAATGCCTCACCGATAAGTTCTAAATTTGTATTGGTAGATGCACCCCATGTGCCAGATTCATCACCAGTTCCTATTTCTTTTAGTCTAAGATTATTTACATATGTTGCCATTATGCGACCCTTTCAATCCAGTTAGCAAGTTGGTCTGGTTTTATTAAACTATAAACTTGTTCTTCACCAGTAGCTCCCGTGCCAGTAACTCCGGTTAAGGATAACACAGATGTACCAGTTAATGCAAGAGTTCCTACAGAAATACTTAAACCAGATAAAGTGACCTCAAAACCAGCACCCCCAGTAACACTTTCACTTCCTAAAGCAGTAGTACCAACAACATTTGTTACTGGTGCTCCAGTTGTGGTTGCTATTGTAAATATTATTGGAGTATTTGCTTGACCACCCATCCCACTATGAGCTGTGCAATAATAATAAAGAGTTGGAGTATTTGTTGCTACCGCTATTTCTGTATAAGCACCAGAACTTCCAGGAGTTCCGTTAATTGTTACACCAGTTGTGTATTCATCACCACCTCCCCATACGCCATTAGAGGTAGTGCTAAAACGAAAATAGTGACCACTATTGGTACTATCGCTTTGGTCAAATCTGTAAGTATTTCCTTCGAATAATTCTAAAGTAGGTTGCTGTACGCTATCAATAAAATATTTATTAGAGCCACCCACATCTTGAACAGTAACCGTTTTTGTAACAGTAGAAGATTCGTGACCACTTAATAAAACAGTAGCCGAAAGACCCGTTTCTACAACAACACTTGTTCCCGCAACACCTTCATCACCAACTGCACCAGTTGCTTGAAGACCAGTTGCAGTAAACTTCATTTGTGCAACTACTACTTCATTACCAACGGCAGAAGTTCCTGCGTTACCCGTTACTGAAAGAATACCAGTACCAGTGACTGTGGATGCACCTACAGCTCCAGTAGCTACGGCAGAAGTCGGAACAATATCTTGTCCAGGAATAGCGGCGACACCACCACCCCATACTCCTGCTCCCCAAGTTCCATGACCCCAATTAGTCAGAAAACCAGTTGTAGCAGATACGCCAGTTACTACGGCAGTGATAGGTATTTTAGGTAAGACGTTACCAACGGCTGTTGTTCCTACAGCTCCAGTTGGAGTAATAATATGAACGCTACTAGCTGATACAGTGCCAACAGAACCAGTGGCTTGAAGACCAGTTTCAACAACTGTGCTTGTTCCACCGACACCTTCATTACCAACGGCTGTTGTTCCTGCAACTCCAGTTACAGCGAAAGAAGTATTACCAATACCTCCCCAACCAACAGCACCCCAGGTGCCTTGTCCCCAACCGTTAGCCATAACGGTTTACTTTAAGCTATACGAATAATAGCGTTTGAAGCGTCAGCAGTTGGAAATTGTACTGTAAAAGTTCCTGATGTAGATGTTTTATTAGAGCTAAAATCTAACACACAAACCGCTTTATCACTATTCGTGTCATTATATATTAATGCACCCATAGCTGTAATTGTTGCAGTTGTAAAACTTATATCAGCAAAATCTGTAAAAGCAGTTGTTCCAGAAGTAGAAGGTGCTACTTTTGTTAAAGCTCCACCTCCAGCAGTGTAACTACCACTATTAGCAATTTCTCCAGTTGTAGTGTAAGCTGTTGTTGCCGCCCCTAATGTAGCAGTAGTAGAAGATTTTCCTCCACCACCCTCTGCATAAAGAGCTAATTTAAAAGCATTTCCGTTAGTTGCAAAATTATGTGTGCCTAACATTAACTCTTGTTTAAATGAAGTACACATTGCTTGTGCTATAGCCATGTTATAATCTCCTTATATATTCAGCCGTTTCTTTTTGACCACTTGATCTCAAAGCATGGATAATAGTACCACGCTCTTCCTTTCTTGCCAAGAGAAGATAATGATACAAGACTTTTTTCAAATGTTCTCTAAACTGATTCGCTTGTTGCCGTATATGAGGAGGAGCTTGATCGGAGATACTGACTATCTTATCTACGGCTAAATCTGCTACTTGCTCGTTTGTAAGACCTCCTTGATTTGAGGTTTTTACATTTACACTTCCCACTGTAGATGTACCTAATTCAAACATTTTTTTTCTCCTCGTAAGTTACTCCTGGAATGTCTTCTCTCCCAATAAGGTTAGGTTTATTATCTATAGGGTTAGGAGGTTCTAATTTTGACTTTCGTGTTATCAACATACTACCTTGTGTAACTGTTGAAACAACGGGATCTTCTAATCTATGATAACCATACAGTTTTTGATCGTCTGGAACATTAGTGTCAAGTAAAGAAGAGCTGTGTGCTATATTTATTTTAATACCTTTTGATGTTGCTATAGCTAACCAAAACTCGCAACAAGCTCTTCCAGCTTCAGCAAAAGCTACATCTTTATGTGTAAAATCAATACCATACAAATGCAACTCTGTTACTTCTTCAGCAACAGCATAGGCAAAAGAGTAAGCAACTGTGTTATTTAAATAAGCATATTTTGTTTTCTGTAACACTTCTTGTAAGGGAAACTCTACAACATCAGGGCATCTTTCATCTAACTCACAAGAAAAAATAGGTACATTTAATTTTGCTTTTAATCTTTCCGCCATAATGTTTGTTTGTTTACCGGCATTAGGAGTATCTAAAAACCTAGAAGGAGGATCCATCATAAAGCACTTATCATGATAGATAACAGCAGACATAGCATTGATTGCCCACACTTCATCAAATTTTTCGCTTCTTATTTTAGCAAGAATATATTCATTAAAACTATTGCCAAGAGCGACAATAGCGACACTTTTGTTTTTCATATGAGATATTATAGACTATATCTTATAAGTGTCAAGACCTTGGAATCTTTATCAACCCGTCTCTGAAGGCATCACTATTTTCTTGTGCCTCACCATAAACCTTCAATCTGCTTATTGCCTCACCATACCTAGAAGAGTAAAGCTGTAGTAGATCAGTCTCGCCCTTCATGAAAGTATATGCTTCCACTAAACAAGCATATAACAAAGCGTCTGGTGCATTTGTGCTTATCCATGTAGTTCCAGAATCATCTGTTGTGATAGAAGCAGGACGATAATAATAGTGAAGTTCAACAGAATAATTAGAGTCTGGTGTCGGAGCTACTATATAATTATCAATATCAAAAGAAGCATAATATATTGGAGATCCAGTTGTTGTTGGATTAGGGGTGTATTCTTGTATAAAGTTTACATCTTTTTGTAAAAGAAAAACATTTTGACTGCTTGAATTTACATAAGATAAAGAAAAAGTAGATAAATAATCAGAAGGTTTCTGTAAAAATTTATTTCCAGAAGTCATATCACCCGTAACATTTTTTCTAAAAAAATCTAAATCAACTGATTTTAAAATTCTTTCTTCTGCATTTTTAATAATAAAATCTAATTCATTTACAAATGTTGTTTCTGAATTTTGTGTCCAATCTTGTATAGATTGCTTTAATGTAGTTAATGTAAAACTCATGATGTGCTCACCGTTACTGTTCCAAGACTAGTTGTAGCTGTGAAAGCTGTCATCTTTTTTCCTATTATACCATCTCCTGCGTTTGTGTATACTACAAATGCAGTTAAATCTGTGTCTTGATTTGGTCTTGGCTCATACAATGCAGTAGGATCCGGGCCTGGATAATTAGGTTCTAGTTGTGGATGTTTAGCTTCGTATTCATCAGGACCTACTTTAAGACCATTCCATTCTTTTCTCATTTCACGCAAACGATATCGAAATCCAGATCTATCTGAATATCCCCATGCTAATCTACCAGTTGCGTACCTAGCCATTAGTAACCCAAGTACGAGATATTAGGTGTTAGTTTAAGAGGTGTGCTACTTGCATCCTCTGCTGCGGCTCTTTGAAACTCTTCTTCATAAATACTTTTTAATATCTGTATTCTATCGGGTGCTCTTTTTATAGCTATGTAGTAAGCAAGTCCTGCCGCCATACAAGGTAAGAATCTAAAAGGTGCATCAGTTGTATTAACTAAAGTATCGGCATCTTCGATTCGTCTCACATAATAAAACACCAAGGTATAAGAAGCATCGGGAGTTGACCACAATGTAACTGTTGGAGTTACTTGTCTATCAAAGAAGTATTGACTTGGTTGACCAGAATTACTTTTATTAGGTATCTTTAAATACTCACTACGGCTCATTTGAGTTAGTGTGAAATCTGTCCCACTACTATTTCGTAGGACTACTTCGAGTAAATCTACAACTGTACTATCTACAAGAGTATAAGAAGCAGTGCCCGAGGTTACCGAAACAGTGGCTTGTTTTACTGTCCAAAGATTTAGTCCTCTGTTTGCCCAATCAGCAAACATGAGATTTAATGAACGTCTAGCAGTCTTTGCATCATAGCCAGTTCTCATCTCTAAGCCACATCTTTCATATGCCTCTTCAATGAGTTCTGCTACGTCTAAATCAAAATCTCTTGAACTTGAAGTTGCCACTAGACTTTACCGCCTCTTTTCATTCTTTTACCGCCGCCACCGCCAACTATTTTTTTACCCTTGATTGGAGTCTTAACTCCTTTTGTTGGGTTCATAATTTTCATTTTTTGTTTTTTCTTTGTGTTAGCCATCATTTTTTCCTTTTTCTAGTTAATGATTTTACTCTTCTCGGCTTACCCGCTGGTTGACCCAGTCGATTCTTTTGATTAATTCTACTTCTTTTTTCTTGTGTTGTCATCTCTGATCTTGTTTTAGGTGTTTTAGAACTAATTCTTTTAGTTGGTCTACAATAAGGAGTACCTCTCTTTTCTCCTTTTTGACGACCACAAGCCTTGCCCGTTTTGACATCTTTCCAGTCTTCCTTGAACCATCGTTTAAGAGCTAGTCCCGCTTTTGTCTTTCTAACTGCCATTATCTATACTTTGTAACCTTACGTTTCTCGTTCAAAACTACGCCACATCCCCTTGCTATATTTGGGTTTTTTGACTTTCTTTTTGTCATTCGTACAACTTTACCTTCTTTAGCTTTTAGTTGATTTTTTTGTGGCGGTCTGTTGCCTTTATGCACGGGCATCTTTGACATAACACCTTTTTTTCTGTCTTTAAGTTCTTTATCCCTCGTTGCTCTCAAAAGTTGACTTTTAGCCTTACCTAAGACGTTTTTTGGATTCTCAATACCTTGATCTGACATGGTGGTTTCATAACCACCCTTTTTTTTCTTTTTTGATTTTCCGTAATTAGCAGCACCTACTTTACGGCATTTTGCAATAGCACCTCCAGCATACGCAGAAGGAAAAACTTTAAATCTAGCTTTTACTTTGTGGTAACATGCGTCTTTGGGCATTTTTTCTCTCCTCTTTGTAACATCTACAAGACCATTTTTTTCTTCCACAGTCTGGACAATATCTAACTGGTCTTCCTTTTATTATTTCTTTTTTCTTTACCATACCCAACTAATGTATGACCATCTAGTACCACTAGTAACAGGCTCTACCCTATGTGGATATAAAAAATTAGATGGAAATATTAATAAGTCTCCTTTACCAAATTTAATAGTCTGACCTCCAAAAAACACAAGTTCTCCACCTGTGTAATCATCATTTAAAGAACCTAAAACTGAAAGTATTGGAATACCTTTTATTTCTCCATCAAATAAAGAATGTATGTGGTCGCAATGCTCTGCCATTTTTCTAGTTTCTTTGTACCTATGCCAACGAATATCAGAATAACCCGAACAGCCATCAAAATAAGGTAACTTAAGATAATCTTTTATATAATAATGTAATCCGTGCCAAATTTTATCCATAATTATAGACTTTGTTGATGTATCACATTCTGTAACGTCTAACTCTTTGTCGCCTGATAAAGTGTTTTGTGATTTTTCGGCAGGATTATAAAAAGTGTGCTGTGTAAATTCACTATCTTTTATTAATAATTCATTTACCGATTTATCGCAAATATCATTGTCAATAAAACCTTCAAGATTTTTTATGTAATAACTAGTATCTCTGTTTATCATATTCATCTACTTGACTTGTTATTTTTTTTCACCCTTACTAATTTTTTTATTTTTTTCTTTTTGTTCGGTGGCTTTGAAATTTGTTTACTCATTTGTGATCTACTCATAGCCATTAGAATACTTTCTCCAATACTGCTACGCCTATGATAACACCATATAAACCCCAAACTCTACTATCTAAAGATTTAAGTTTATCTTGAATCTCTGCGTATCTTTTATCACATTGAGCTTCATGTTTTTCTAATAATTTTAAAACTTCTGCTGCTTTCATTTTAACACTTCCATCTACGTCTTGCTTGTCTTAAACGGCTATTAGGGTTTTTTGCAGCTTTCGGAAATTTTTTCATCTGTCCTGCTGATCGTGCACAAAATGATTTGCGTCTATTTGCAGCTTTACTACCGGCTTTAACTTTACCAGTAACAGCTGTTTTTAACTTACTTCCAGGGTTGTCTCTTCTGTACTTGGCAACACCTGCCTTTGTCATTCCCGCTCCAGATTTAGTGGAGCGGAAATACTTTTTAGTTTTAGGTGGCTGTTTGTCTCTTGTCCTTGTCATTACGATAAGAATATAGTTAACTTATTACCACTGCCAGTGAACGCAGACAGATAAGCACCACTCTCTGCCAACATACCATTGTCTGGAATATTGAGAGTGTGTAATCCAGTTGGAAAACTTTGTGCAATCAATGTGTCTCCACCATTGCCGTCTGTTATAGTAAGAGCACCAGCAGAATTACCAAATACGACTATTTGTCTTATTCTAGATCTTGCAGGCCCTACCACAGCAGCGGAGGCTCCTTGATTCACATTAAAGGCTTTTACGTCAGATCTTGATCCTGCCATATTAAACTCCTATTAGTATACAGAGTATTCTAATTCAACTGTGAATCTTCCAGCAGTTATATCAGCGTTCACTGTAGTTGTTGCTCTTGCATACAAATTAACATTTGCAACAGCAGCAGTTATGTTAGGTACAAAGATATGATAGTTACCAGCAGTATCGTTAAAATTAACATCAATTTCTGTGATTGATTGTGTAGCACTTAACTGTTCGTTAAATGATGTTACACCTGCACCTACTATTTCTGTACCAGAAACAGCAGCGTTTGTAGCAGTTCCACTTGTAGAACTTAATGCTAAGTTACCAGCTAGTGTTTCTCCAGCAGCAGTTGTAATACCAATCAAAGCTCTGTGTATGAAAATTTTACTTGGTGTTACTAATCCATCTGGAGCATCTACATTTAATGTTCCTAATTCTACTAAACAGTCATTGTCTGCATATGCAGTTGCTGCAGCGTTTGTTGACGCTAAAGTACCTACAAAAGATTGAATCTTTCTTGTACCCATAGAAACAAGTTGTCCAGTTGAGTTAACTGAGAATCCAGTTTGTGTAATAACACCACTTGTGCCGTCTTTATTGATTACGTTAAATCCACCCTCGGAACGGACTGGACCTGAAAAAGTTGTATTAGCCATGTCAATCTCCTTGTCTTGGCAAATGTCGAAGTTAATTCTTCGTCAAGGTTGTTTTTATTATACATAAAAAAAGGGCGACTGCAAACAATCGCCCTTAAAAAATATTTTATTTTTTTACGCTCCTGGAGAACCGAACACGGCACGAGGATCAGAGAAGCCGAAAGAGTATCTCTCTCTAGCCTTATATCTCATGTTTCCAGTGTCGAAATCAGGATCCATAGCAGTAGACATAGCCATTCTTTCGAAGTGCTTAAGACCATTAGGTGCGTCTGTCTTAATGAAAAACGCATCTGTGTCTGTCAAGAAGTCATTGATGACATAACCTTGAGGTAACATTCCCATGTTTCTCATAGCATTAGCATCATTGTCTGCTGTTCCCGGTCTTAGATTAGAGTTCATAATTCTCTCTGCGACAAACTGTAATTGTCTAGGAATAATTAACTTCATTCCTCTTAGAGCGATTATTAATCCTCTTTCATCTACGAATCCAGCGATCTTGATTAAAGCATCTTCTAAAGATGTCTCGTTAAGGTCGGCTGCAGTTGAAGGCTCGTTAGCAAACGTACCACCATTTGTTAATGGATGATCTGTTGCCAACAATGCTTTACCGTCACCACCAGCAGTTGCTCCAGCTGTGAACGCATTGTTTAATACATTCGCTGCTTTCACTTGCTTAGTATGAGCCATGGATCTGGCAAGTGCTCTCGTATAACGAGCAGATAGCTTGTCGTAGAGATTATCTTCTACAGCTTCTTCTGTTATTGAAAACGCCATTGCGACAGTTTCATGGTTATACCTTGAAGTGTAAGCCTCGTTTGCATCATCAAATGCGACACCAGAACCTTCTTGCTTAGTAGGCGCTGCACCGAAACCACTCAACATAACCTCTTCTTCAAAGGCTCTATCTGAAGCCTCTGTGTCAAAGATTTCTGCATGTTGACCTTCATACCTATTATACTCCATACCAAAGAGAGCGTTCAAGCCAGGCTCTAACTCTTTGGCGAGTTGTGCTCTTGAAATAGC
>JGI25127J35165_1000410_pt1 | contig 12946 bp, 20 predicted proteins | sample ETNvirenome_2_30_FD_35165 | JGI IMG/M metagenome (IMG submission 35165) | reverse complement strand
ACATACTCTGCGATATCTTTTGTGATAACTTCTCTGAATGATTTTGAGTCATAAGTCTGTTCTTCTTTTTGCTCAGTTTTAAGTTCCGCCAACTGTGCTTCTAGTTCAGCGATTTTTTCTAGTCTGTTTACTTCTTCGTTTACTTCTTTTTTAATTGTGGTTGCAATCGAATCATCAGCGTCAGACTCTTTGATTGCTTTTGTTATGACTGATTCTGATTTTGGCTCTTCCGTGATCGACTCAACTAATTTTTCTGCTTTTGCTGATACTTTTACAGGCTCAACGTATTCTTTTATTCCTGCCAGTTTTGCGATGTCAGCCAATGAGATATCTTTGTCATCTAACACTTTTGGTGCTTTGCCCGCCGCTTCCATAAGTTGTGCTCTTTCTTCTTCTGGAGTGACATTGTTCATAGCATTCAAACGAGCTACTAGGTCTCTGAAACTTGAATCTGCGGATTTGTTTTTTGCCATATGAGTATTTATATTTGTTCTAGTTTTATTTAAGTTGTTGATTTANTTGNACTTGAAGTCTTGATTCGTATGCCAACCCTTCGGTCTGTATAAATTTGGCATATTTTTCCTGCATCGCCTTAACAAAATTTAAGTCTTTGCCGCTATCTAACCTTACCTTGACTGCGGATATGTCATTTTTGATGTTTTTAGCCAATTCATCATTGCCGGCGTCCATGGCCATTTCGTACGCTGTGTTCATGGCCTTGACAGCAGGCACGGTATTGTCTATTGCATTCTGTATTGATCCCATTCCTGCAACTGCCCCAACGATCACGCCAGCCGCCGCTAGGTTTCTTGCCCAATCTTTCAGGCCTTCTTCTAGATCCTCAGCATCTTTTAGATGCTTATCTTTAATTTTTCCAATCTCTTGGTGTGAGGCTCCTTTGCCTGCCGCACTCTGTATGGCCTTCATGCCCGCCTTACCGTATTTTTTTACGCCTGCTCTGTACAGGATGCCGCTTTCGTCTGTTTTTTTTCTTGTCTCTTTGGCAATCTCTTTTTCAACTTCGTTCACCCTCTTGGCAAGTATCCTCATCATGCCTGGTTTTGTGTCGATGTCATCTAGTTTTGTTTCTTTAGATAGAATCTCGTCGATGTTTTTCTGTACCACCTGAGCGTGTTTCTGCATCAGAGACGCATCTAATTCTTCTCTGTATGGATTCAACTTTTGATATTCCTCATAGTTGTACACACCCTGTAGGTAGTCTGCGGCCTTGTTGAGTTTGCTCTGCACCCAGCCCTCAAGGTCATCACCCGGCTTGATCATGTCCATCAGTGCAATCGCATACTTGGCAGTGTGGTACAATGTGCTTTTGCTCATGTGTCCTTCGCCTGCGTCTTCCTTCACGCCATACATGGTGCCTGTGCCCTTTGGCATCTTTTTCATCTCTGACATGCCACCGTCATCGTATAGTCCGGCCTTTTCGCCCTCTGTGTAGTTGTAAACTTTCTTCACGTAGTCGCCTGCTAGGTCGATCTTCTTTGCCACCCATGACTCCATCTCCGCGGCATCGTCGATCATGTTGTGCAGTTTGATAGCGTGTTTGCCAATCCTCATCAACTGGTTCAAGGCCATTGATGCCTCATATGTGTCAGGCTTCACTGGTTGGTGTTGAAACTCTTTGATCTTCATCTTAGTTGAATCCCACGTGTGTNATTTCTGGATGTTCTTTTTTGAATCTCTTTGCTTCTTGGTCATACANTTCTACTTCGTCGTAGTATGGANTGTCCTTGTCACNGACATTCATCCTGAGGTACTTGTCAGTGGCCTTTAAGAAATCATCTATCGGTGTTGAGTCTGTGTTCTCGAAATCTGGATCCAGTCCTATCCTTGACAGCAACATCCTTGCGTTTGCGTTTGATCTGTGTGGTGTCTTAAATTCCATGTCATCCGGATACGTCATTCTTTTTCCTGATGGGTCTTTTGGATCTCTGTAATAGCCGTAAAAACTTGCGCCTTCTGTGATTTCGTATATCTTCATATCAATATTTATGCGGCCTCTTCTTTGTATCTACTCTGCCTACACACCTCTATTTGGTGCTCTCTGCCGTCATAATCTTTCTCTGTTCTATATAGAATACCTTCGTGTGCGTCATATCCGCAGTTGAGACATTTAACTATCCATTCTTTTTTTAACAAAAGGGGTTCCATTATCTCTTGACCAGTGGACCACCCATGAGATTTACTCCGGGCAGGTTGTGTGCGCCTTTGGCAGTTCCATCTGGATTTTTTGGTTGCACTATTTTTGGTAATCTTGGGGCTCTGGTTCCTGACTTCCCAGGTGAACCTGAGTAGGCTTTGGAGAACCTATCTTTGCCTATCGCGATATGTGGTGAAGTCACTGTGGCTATGTTGCCTGCACTTGTGGCACCAGCAGTGGCCTGCTCTTTGATCTGGCGTGATATGATCTCAAAGATTTTCATTGTAAAGGTATTTATCGAACATATTCTGGTGAACCATGCTAAAGAATTTCTGTGATATGTAGAAACCAGGTCTTTGTGCCACTATTTTCTCATTTTGCAATTTTAAAATTTCCGCATCTTTTGGATCAAACAACACCGTGCCTGATTTTTTTGTTAATAAATTCATGGTTAACTTCCCACTGCCGCCAAACTGCCAAGTGTCAAGCGGTTTCCCGTTCCAAAAAATGTCATGTGCAAATGGATAACCTTCGATTTTCTTAGCGAACATATTTTTACCCAAGACACCGTTGCTGACAACACCTTGTACCATATAGTACCTTTTTTCATTTGCTATCTTGAAATTGTTATCCTCTATACCCTCTGGATCAAAATATCTGTCACTGTCAAATGCATCATCAATAATATCTTCATTGAAATCTTTCCTTACTTTATAACCCTCATGGTAAAAAAATTTAAGATATTTTAAAGGAAGCAGAAACGCCCTGAAATCTAGCAGGGTTGATTTTGTCATGAATCCGTTGGTGTAATTGCTGTCAGAATTTGCTATATCGATTACAAGTTGTTTTTTATGTTTTAAGTGTGCTTCATCGATGACATACAAGTTAAATTTTTTTGGAAAAGTGCCCCACATTTTGATAGACAATTTTTCCCATGGTTTTGCATGATTCATCCAGTCCGTAAATGGTGCCTTGTAGACCCATGGATCGAGATCCTGCATCCACTCTTTATCATGCTCAGGGTAATCACTGACAGTGAATTCGTCTACAAACCTGTTGTCTATGCTTACTCTTACTATGGGATCTTTTTTATATTTTTGTGTGACTGCAAATCCTATGCCTAACAAGTACTTCATATAGAAGTAATTATTTCTTCTTTTTACGTCCTGACTTCATGTTGGCACACCAGTGGTACATTTTAGCACGTTCACCTGATGCCTTTTTTGCCTTACTCCTTAACGATGTCACAGATCCTTTGCAACTTGCACCTGCACGTTTTACACGTCCTGGTCTGCTTTTGCCTTTAACTTTTTTGTCTGCAAAATTTTCTTTAAACTCTTCCCATTCTTCTCGCATGGTCTTTGGCTTCCCTTTGCCTAGTCCCAACTTCTTGACGTTCATGTACTCACCACCAACTGGCACATCTTTTGTTGCATTCTGCTTTGTTACTATTCCGACACCTGCGGCTTCTTCTTTGACACAGTTAGGGACCATCCTGTTGCCTTTTTTCTTGTATCCTTTTTGTTGGTATCCATGCCAACATGATCCTCTCGCTTCATTTCTCTGCGTTACTGGCGGTACCTTTGACCTTTGTTTATCCTTTGGATCAGTTTCTCTGGCTCCTTTCTCCTTAGCGGCCTTGGTAAGACGGCCTTTAACGAGGTTTCCTGTCTTTGTGAAATAAGTGCCGGGTGGTGCCTCTTTGGTTTCTTCTAATTCATTTGCTTTGTTGTTGCCAACGTTTTTGAAACCAAATCTGTTGTTTGGACCAACACCTGGTTTGTGTATCAAACCCATTTTGTCCGCTGTGTGAGGCATTATGATAAATTCTTTTATCTTCATTTCTTTTTCTTTCTACCTGCACAGTGGGCCTTTTGTGAGAAGCCTTTTGGATTTGCACAATTGATTGACTTTTTGTACTTCCTACTCCATTTTTTGCCTTCTACCCTGTAAGGATATGCCATCATTGAATGATATCCCATTGTTGCTCTACCCTTTGCCCTCTTTTCATATTTTCTAAGTATTTTGTCAACGTCAGGATGTACGTACTTTGTGGCAAGTATTTCTCTTATTTTCATTTTTTCTTGTTCTTGGCTTTTGTTTTCTTCTTCATGGAGTTGATGTATTTCCTGTAGATGGCCGCTGGGCCTGATTTGCCTGCCGCCCTTGCTCTCTGCTCCATTGCCACTGCCGCCTGGATCTTGTGTGCGTGTGATCTACCACTCTTTCTTATTTTTGCAACACTTGATCTTGCTGTGGCATCGTCTTTGAATCCCAATCCATGTATTGTGCCTTTTGGATCTTCGTCTGTGTATAGGTCACTGTGTTTTTTAGACTTTGCTTTTTGTCCTTTTTTACGTGGAATCCTTTTGCCTTCATTAAGGTCGTCGCTGAATGCATAATCAGTTTCGCCACCCACTGCACTTACATCGACTGTGCTGTGCCTTGCCTGTTTGCTTGGATTGCCTTCTTTGAGAATCTTTGCCCACACTGTCATGTTAATAGCACAGTTTTTGACCTGTGCCACAGTGTCGTCGTCTTTCAATATTTCTTCCATGCCCTGTGCTTTTGATTCGATGTTGCAGTTTGGTGGAATTGTGAATCCAAGGTTAGCCGCAAAACTATAACAATTACCGTGTATGTTTTGGAATCCGTCACCGCCGCCAGAAACGAGTGTACCGAATACTTTGTTGTAGAATGGTTGATACTTGTTGTCTTTGGACCAACTGTAGATTGGATCCAATCTTTCGAACATGGTTTGAATGTAACTACCATGTCCACCCCACCATATTGGAGTAGCAAATATTACACCATCGCAATTGAATATATCAATTATGTGAGGTGCCAATTCGTCTTTTACATCTTTAGTGGCTCTTTCATAATCAAGCTCTCGTAGTGTAACCACTTTACATTCCTGTCCTAGTTTCTCGAATGCAAGTTTTAACATCTGCACAACTTTGCTAGTGTTTGATTCTGCGTCTGGTTTAAGTGTTCCGTTGAATATTATAAATCTCATTATTTCATCGCCTGCTTTGTTGCTGTGGCATACATCACCGCTTCTGCGTCTTTGCCATATCTTTTTTTGAAACCTGCTTTGTCTTTCTTCATGCCTTTGACTATTTTCTCTCTTTTATTCATTTCGCCTTTGGTCATGCTTCTTCCAGTGGTTGTGTGCTTACCGCCGTGAGCCTCTACTATTTCTTCAGACCTAGCAACAATGACACCACAGGCCAACCTGTCACCTGCGTTTCCTGTCTTTAGACTTTCTGCGTCACCACCTTTTCCGAGATCATCCTCGTCACTGTGTATTACTAGACCTCTACCAATTACAGATCGTTCACCAAGTAGATCAACACGTTTCGCTGTGATACTGAATTCTGCTACGCCAGATTCGTCTGCTAAAACGTTTCCTAGATCGCCCACATGGCCCTTTTCAATGTCTCCATGGTCAACACCATCTGGGTTGTAGTGTCCACCCATTGACTTACAGCCTTCACTCATGTCTCCGAATTCGTGTATGTGGAAGCCGTGTAGTCCAGGTTCGAGTCCTGTTATTTTGCCTTTGATGAGAGTTGGAGTGCCTGGCGCCTGTATCAGCAGGATAGTGCCTTTTACAGTGTCTGAATGCTCAAGCATACACTGAGCCACCGTTGTCTGCTCTGCTTCAGTGATGCTTTTAACCTTGCTACAAGAACATTCTTTTGCTCTTGTTCGAGGGCATTTTGTTTCTGTGAATTCAATGGCTCGCATATTGCGAGTATTTATTTGTTTTTAGGCATTGGGTTTTCACCAGTGAGTTTTGGTCTAGAGAACCATAACTGGAACCACTCGTCTGTACCCGGTTTAATGTTGTGTTTTCTCTGATATTGGGACTTCTCAGTGCCTGTATATGAAAGATTTTCTCCCATAGAAGACCCCTGTGTCTTACCCACACCTGCTAATTGCTTTATTCTTTCCAGTTCGTCCACTAGATTGTCCAATCTTTCAATTGTTGCTTTGTGGGTTTGTGTGCTTTGACTTTTTCAACCTTACCACCCTTGGCCAGGAATGCTTTCATCTTGGCATCCAGTTCTCTCTGTTTTTCCTGTGGAGTTTTTTCGATTTCTCCTGCCGCATATGGTCTGTTTATTCCGCTAAACTTTGGCATATCCTTCTAGTCCTTTCTTCACTTTATCCAGTGAATCTCTGTTTGCTTGATATAGTATTCCATATCCACCTGCGGCTTGCCACTTTTGTATGTTAATAGGTCTGTCGTCTATCAATATATTAGGAGTGCCAGTGCCTTTGTCTTTGGCATATGATTCTTTTCGTCCTGTTACTATTATCTCGTCAGGCTGTTCGATGTTGTTTGATATCCAAACTTTTTTGTATTTTCCTGAATTCTCGTGGTCGCCCCGCAATGGAGATGTGTTAATACTAAATTTTCCCCCTGTAAACTTTTTAACCATATTGATTAGTTCGTCCGAGGACGGAAATTTCGGCAATGTAGCAAAAAAGTCAGTGCCTGTGATCCTGTCAATAACTTCCTTCTTGAGATCTTTTGTTTTGTCGTTCGTTAGTTGTTTCCAATGTTCAACACCATACATCTTTTCAACCCCACCAAAGAAGTCTGCTAGGACTCCATCCATGTCAAGATATACAGTTGGTTTTGCGTCTTCCATGTTTTCATTATACAACTTCTTGTTGTTTTCGTCAATCTGCTTACCAAGTCTGTCCTGGATAATATCATACAACTTTTTACCAGTATCCCCACCCATGATAATTTTGGAAAATTCATGCTCTTGACCTTTGGCCGCCAGTTCTCTTGCCTTGGAAGCCGAGGCTCCGGAAGCACCTTCTTGATCCGGATCTCTTTCACCAGCACTGACAACATCAATGGAATCAAACTTGTATAGGTCATTACCTGCTTTGTCTGGTTTACCGTTGTATTGGTTCAATAGTTTTGCAAATTCTTCAACTCTGTCTGAACCCGCAACCATGACAATTCTTGTCCGACCTTCTGCCTGTATTTTTTGCAGTGCTTGTATGATTGTTTTTACTCCAGCATCACCTATTGCTAGTTGAGGATAGAACATTTTAAGATAGTCTTGCTTCTCTTTGAAATTCAACGGATCTGTTTTATTGTTTTGTTTCTGTGAAAGGAATATGTAACCCTTGCCGTTGACCTGTTTGGTCATTGCAATTACTTTTTCTAGTAATTTTTGGTGTCCTATTGTGGGAGGATTGAATCGGCCAAAGGCAAAAACTGCGGTTGCTCGATCGTCCTCTCTAAGAAACAGTTCCCGGAGGTGCATCGTATTCGCCTTGTTTAATATTTTCTAATTCTCTGTCGGAGATATTCCTTGCAACTTGCATTCTTGTTTCCTTTGGAAACATGTTGCTGACATCATCTTGTTGTGAACCAAATTCTTTTACATATTCTTTCGCGGCATCATCAACCAAATACATCCACAACTTCTGTGCTTTTTCGTGATCATACACATTCTTGGCCAGTTTTCTTTTGATATTCGAGATTATTGGCATAAAACGTCTACGATACAGTTCCTCACTGTTCATTATGTAGGTATCCAGCTCGTTTACTGCGTCTGAGTCTATTCCTTCTTTGATAAATTGTGATGCTCTCATACAAGCATATTTATATTAATAAAGGTTCTCAAGAAGCCACATGTAAAATGGCGACTGAAACTTGAACCTCCAGACCCCGTTGTGTCCCATGCATGTTACATTTTTCATTGTCTTTTGTAACACAACACCTGCTTCTTTCTGTTGTGTTGCCCATGGTTCAGGATACGTTGGTTCGTAAACACCCTCATATACAAGTCCACCGATGTCTATCTCATCGATTTCTATGCTCTTAATATTAAGCAGTTGGTCATTCAAAATGTCACCCTTTTCATTGATGACTGTCTCATTTGGACCTTTTCCTGATCTGTGTATGTCTAGACTGTAATTTTCTCCCTCGTTCAGCTCGTGTTCGAACTCTATAACATCAGGTTTATCTTCTGTGCCGGTTATATCACCGGAATAAAAACTTTTATCATTTAACTTTATTTCTACATGTGGTGCTTTGTTCCACATTGTTGCGTGTAGTTCTAGTTTAAATTTTAATTTTTCGGTTGCCATTCGAATTCAAGTCCTGCAGTGTGTCCTGTATAGGGTATATTTACATCGTCCCTGAACAATTCAATGAATATCTGAGTGCCAGGCACTTGAACCTTCATGTACTTGTCGTTACGTTGCAGTACTTCTGCCTGCTTTGTCCGGTCATTGTTGGTGCATGTGATTGTTATTGTTTCCATTTGTACATCTTTTCAATTTTTTCAGTTATCTCTATCCTACGGCCACCCTGTGCTTCGAACTCACTTATGAATCTATCTATGAGATTAGATGCCAGTCTTCTGTACTCAGGTAGAACGTCCTGTTGTAATTTGGCTACGAAACTTTGTGGCACTGTATGCACTATGGAGCCTTGCGGTATCTTATCTATCCAAGTGCCTGCAACACACATGTCGTTCTGTATTTTGTGTAGTTCCGGTGTTGGCTTGAATGTTGGCAAAAGTTTCCGTGATTCGTCCACAAGTATGCACATCAATGTGCCAAAGTAATCTTCCTTGAAAATATCCTTTTGCATTATTGCAATAAACTACCGACCACAGTCGCCCCTATGAGAAATGATAATAGGTAGTGCGTGTAGGCTGATGTTTTTTTAAGAACTTTGTAACCGTTTCTTCTAAGGCAAATCACATGGGCGTCGATCGACTCCGCTGTGATGTTAACATTTACTGTCTGTATCTGTTCTAAGTCTTTGTCTGTCATACTTTAATTGTACTACAGATTAGGTATATGTCAACCAAGTTGATCTGGCTTAAGAGTTTACTAATATGGAACTTATTGTACCGGCAGTGACTGATGTGGCCTTTGCTCTGATCCACACAAAATTTCCTGTGAAGTTTGCAGTTGAAATCAGTGTGCTTTGATCTGCGGTAAATGTCGTGCCAGTGATGTCGAAGTAATCATCTTCTGTGGGCGTTGTCGCAAGTGAGCCCTGCATCTTAATGGATCCTGCCATCGTGCTGTCTACTTGGTATGCCACCGTGTGTACACCGTCTGGTTTGTTGTAGTAGCCATCTCCCTTGACTTTGGCACTTACAAATCCTGTGTGGTCTAGGGTGGTGGTAGTAGAACCATCGGAAGTTTCTGTTGTAACCACTTCTTCTACAAGCAACTCGTTAGCAGACACTTCCGACTTGACAGTGAATGTGCTGTTGTTACTAGAAGTACCTGTCACTGTGATCAAATCTCGCACATTGAAACCTGCTAAACTTGTACTGGTAGATGATATTTTGTATTCAGTGCCTGTGGCTGTGAAACTGATATCTGTTCCAGTGACGTTTGCTAGATGCGATTTTGACGCTAGTATTATGTCGCTTTTCTGTGCCATCGTTGTTATTTATTCAGTATTTTTCCTTTTGAATCTTGCGGTTTTTGGACCAAGTCCATACACAGCGGCCAGCTCGTTTGGTTCCTGCCCGTCAACGGTCAGTATGTTAATGTATTTTATTTTATACGCCTTTCCGTCCGCCTCTCCAAGTTCTTCACAGACACAGTGATCATCATCCACTTTCTTCACCCTTAGGAGACTTCTCTTGATCACAGGTGAGCCCATCCAGTTTTTCTGTATCATGCTTTCAACTATGCTTTGATCGTTGAATATCTTCTTATCTCGTAATTTTTTTATTGCTTCCATTTTTTACCTTTCTAAATTGTATTACTTTTTCTATTGCCTGTTGTGCCATCATGTAAATCGGACTAAGGAATTTTTCTTCTTTCACGTAAAAATATCCGCCATAGCAGAATGAAGATTTGTCCTCTAGATAATCTAAAATGTTGTAGTTGGTGACCAGACAGTTGTCCACGTTTCTTTCTATGAACTCTCTGAGGCTTGATTTTTGTGCGTCTGTGATCAGCAGTTGTGCGTCCTTCTTTAGGTATATCTGGTACTGATATTTGCCATGCGGTAGTCTTGTACAACCAACAATGTTCTCACCAAGTTTTCCATGTTTTGGATCCACTGTTTCAGACTCTATCCAAAAGTCCCACAGATTATCTATTAATTGTTGGGTCAACTTTTTATCTGCATAGAACATTGATCTTCTATCTTGGAATCTAAATTTCATTTTTTTCCTGTTTTTAATGATAAAATCCGCTAAAAAATTAATGTTAGGCACGTTAGGATGTCTTTGTTTAATTTGTTTTAAATGTTCGTCGGTTGTAGGGTAAAAAATTAAACTGCCTGGCATTTTAAATACAGTTTTATTTCTATACCGCCCGTAGTATAATTTATTGTGGTTTTTTCTCATCAGACATTTTAGTTTTTTCTGGCTCCATTATTTTAGATGCTTTCTTGGCCTTGAAATTTACTGTCAATTTTGGAACAATGTCATCTGTAAGTCCAACTTCTACCATTCCGCCTTCTGTAAGTTCACCGAACAACATCATTTTAGATAAAGGTTTTTTAATCTCATCATCGATCACACGTTGTAATGGTCTTGCACCTAGTTTAGAATCGAAGCCCTTCTTCATTAAAAACTCGATCGCTTTGTCTGTGGCATTGACTTCAACATCTTTCTCAATAGTCATTGTGTTCAGTTCAAGCAAGAACTTCTTGACTACAGACTTCATAGTGTCTTTGCCTAGTTTATCAAATTTAATTACTGCGTCTAGTCTGTTCCTAAACTCAGGTGGGAAGAATTTCTTAAGTGCTTTGTCGTCCTCGCCTGTTCTTTCACTCTTCCCAAAGCCTATATTGTTTCTTTCATTTTCTTCTGCGCCTAAATTGGATGTCATTATTAGGGTAATGTTTCTACAGTCTGCTTTTTTACCGTTAGATCCAGTTACGGTACCGTAATCCATCACTTGTAGTAGCATGTTTGACACATCTCTATGTGCTTTTTCTACTTCGTCGAATAACACAACTGCATGTGGATTTTTTTCGACTTCGTTAATAAACATACCACCACCCATGTTTGAATCTTCATATCCAACGTAACCGGGTGGCGACCCAATAAGTTTAGCAATAGAATGTTTCTCTTGATACTCAGACATGTCAAACCTGATCAATTCAACTCCCAATGTTTTTGCCAGTTGTCTTGCAGTTTCTGTCTTACCACATCCTGTTGGTCCCAAGAACAGGAATGATCCAACTGGTTTGGTCAGACTCTTTAGTCCTGCCCTTGCAACCAATATCTTATCAGTGATAGTGTTTATTGCTTTGTCTTGTCCAAACACCTGCAATTTCATTTTTTCTTCTAGTGTTTTTAAATTACTTGCCTGTTTCTGAGACAACTGTTCTATGCTTATGCCAGTCATTGTGCTGATCTCGTGTATTATTTCGTCATGGTCTATCTTACCATCCTTTACCCCATTCAGTCGCAACCTAGCACAGGCAACATCTAACACATCGATTGCCTTGTCTGGCAGTTTTTTATCTGCAATAAATTTTGTCGAATAATCAACCGCATCTTCACATGCCTCATCTGTGATTGTGCATTTGTGAAATTTTTCGTAGTACTGCTTTACGCCCTTTAAAATTTTAACGGCAGTTTCTTTAGTGGGCTCTCCTACTTGTAGTCTTTGGAATCTTCTCATCAATGCCCTATCTTTTTCAAAATACTTTCTGTATTCTTCCCATGTAGTTGAAGCAAGTACTTTAATTGTGCCTTTTAATAATGCAGGTTTAAGCATATTTGCCATGTCCATGTTGTTACCTTGTCCTGTGGCTCCAGCACCAACGATCATGTGTGCTTCGTCTATGAATAAAATAGACTTGCCTTTTTGATCAAGTGCGTTAACAATTAATTTTAATCTTTCCTCGAAGTCACCTCTAAATTTACTGCCAGCGATCAAACTGTTCACATCTAGACTCCACACTATGTGATCTTTAAGATACTCAGGCACATCATCTTTGTTTTTGGCTATTCGCCTAGCAAGGCCTTCAACTACTGCTGTCTTACCTACCCCTGGATCACCAACTATCAATACGTTGTTTTTATTTCTCCTTGCAAGGATCTGTTTAAGATCATTTGTTTCTTGTTCTCTGCCTATTACGGGATCTATTTTCTTATCAAAGTATTTTTGGTTAAGGTTTTCACAATAGCTCTTTAGTATCCTATCTGCTTGATTAGGTCTTAATTTTTGTTCAGGCCCACCTGGTTGAGCCCCTGCGATCTGTGACATTCCTTCGTCTAGTATTGTTTCAGTTGAAACTAGATCGATCAAGTCTTGTTTGTTGACTTGATGTTTTTTAAGAAAGAATGCCGCGTAACTTTTTTTCTCAGAAAATATAGATATTAAAATGTCAATTGAACTGACATCCTGCCTGCCTTGGAACAGTGCCTGGGTGAACGCTCTGTTCATCAGTCTTTCCAATGAAGCAGTTTTCCTTGGTGTCATTGGCTCTTTGCTTTTTGTTATGATGTCATTGCACTTTGTATCGAGATAGTCTTCGATGTCTTTTATTAAGGCGCCAACCTGTATTTTGAAGTCATGTAAGACAGTTCCGATTGATTCATCCTTTATCAATGCCAGTAGCACGTGTTCGATTGTTACATACTCGTGTTTCCTTTTCTCTGCTTCTTTGAGAGCGTTCTCAAATATATTTTCTAGTCCTTCGTTTGCTTCTAACATCTTTTATCCTTTTCTTGCCATGTCCCATCGTAATTTAGAGACTCTTTGATTAAACGTAATACCATTAAGGTGATCGAGTTCATGCTGGAAACATTTTGATTCCAT
>JGI25127J35165_1000407_pt1 | contig 12974 bp, 14 predicted proteins | sample ETNvirenome_2_30_FD_35165 | JGI IMG/M metagenome (IMG submission 35165) | reverse complement strand
ATTCTCCTGTCTTGGCTAGTGTCAGTCGCACCATGCGACTGTCAGGGATGACATCAGAATAACACATTATAATAAAAAAGAAAGGGGCAACCGAAGCTGCCCCTGTAAGATAAGTGAGGTAAATAACCTCTCTATACCATAAATTATGCTCCGGGTGAACCGAAAACACATCTTGGGTCTGAAAACCCAAATGAATAACGCTCACGAGCCTTGAAGCGCATGTTGCCAGTATCGAAGTCAGCTTCCATACCAGTAGCCATCGCAGAACGCTCAAAATGCTTAAATCCATTTGGTGCATCAGTTTTGATGAAAAACGCATCTGGGTCAGTTAAGAAGTGGTTAACAGTGTAACCCTCTGGCAACATACCCATGTTGCGAATTGCGTTGATGTCATTGTCTGCAGTGCCAACACGCATTGTTGATTCCAACAAACGATCTGCAACGAATTGCAGTTGTGGTGGAATAATCAATTTGGTGCCACGAAGAGCAATGATCATGTTTCGCTCATCAACGAATGTTGAGATGTCAATAAGAGCATTCTCAAGTGAAGTTTCGTTGAGGTCTGCAGCAGTTGAAGGCTCGTTGCGGAATGTGCCACCACCAGATAATGGGTGGTCAGTAGCACAAAGCTCTTTGCCGTCACCGCCTGTAAAGCTACTATCAAACGCATTGTTTAATGTAGCAGAGGCTTTGACCTGCTTAGTGTGAGCCATTGAGCGAGCTAACGCACGAGTATATCGAGCGCCAAGACGATCATAAAGATTGTCCTCAACAGCTTCTTCAGTTAGAGCGAATGCAAGTGCAACTGTCTCGTGTGTATAACGAGCAGTATACGCTTCATTTGCGTTGTCAAACTCAACGCCAGAACCTTCAGCTTTAGTTGGAGCATTTCCAAAACCGACAAGCATTACCTCTTCTTCAAAGGCGCGATCTGATGTTTCAGTATCATAGATCTCTGCGTGTTGATTTTCGTACCTATCGTACTCCATGCCAAATAAAGCGTTTAGACCCGGCTCAAGCTCTTTGACAAGTTGTGAACGAGAAATAGCCATAACTTATCTCCTTTCTTACGCCAGACCTGCAGTGCCAGCACTGAACAGGTGGTTGTTGATTTTCACGATCACATTAGTGTTCGCAGATGAAACATCGCTGTTCTCAGGATCTTGAGAAATGTCTATGGCCTTCAACGGCAAAGTTGCAGTTGTTGCACCAGTTGTCACATCAAGCTCCAAACGAGATGTACCAGAAGTGGTATCACCTACAGGAGATTGATCAACAATGTCGAAGTTACCAGCCAAGTCAGCCACAGGAAATGTGTCATCAGCTTGAACTTCAAATGTAGCACTTGGATCATCAATGACGTTTGCCATGATGTCAGATGCTGAAATGCTACCGGGGTAGCTATTTGAGAAGGTTGGTTTGGAAGTCGTTGGGTCCGTATAGAAGCAACCGTTAAACACACCGAGGATAAAACCTGATCCTCCTGCGGCAACACGCTCAATACCACCACCAGTTACCATTGCAACTAAGTCACCTTGAAAGATAGCGGTGCTATAGCCTGAAGCAATTCGATAACGGTTTTGACGCTGTGAGCTAGTGCTCGTGCGGACTGGACGAAGACCAAAAGAGGCATCTTGATTAGCCATTTTTAGTTTCCTTAAATGTTATCCGTTNTTTCGGTTAGCACCGAATGAAACAGAAGATTTACGTTGCGGAGCAAGCTTCGGCATGGCTGGATTATTTTCTTGCATCCANTCATTATCCACTGCATCCATTTGATTTTTAGTCACACCTTTNTAGTGACTTTTCCGCTGCTCAACCATTTCGACNGGCATACGTGCGAGAACAAGACCACCATTACCGATGATACCAGCGTTACGCCCTTCGTCTACTACAGGTCCAATCCAATCTGGGTGATCCTCTGCGCGAACGAGGTCCCAGCCTTCTTGCCGTTTCTTATGAACGTTAGTCTTATCATCGTATTCCATCACAGATTCACGAATCCANCGATGAACATATCCGATGGGAGGTTCAGGAGCATCTAGGGCAGAACCCGGACGCCATTCCATATTGCGCTCTGTGCGCTCCCGCGATTCAGTCTCGCGTGGTGTCCTGTTAGCCATGTTAGTTTCTCCTGTTTTGCTCTAAACGAGCTACTTCTTTCGCGTACCTATCTAGGGGTATGCGCATTTTTTTGGCAAATGCCACTTGACCGGGTGTAAGTTCCACCGACTTTTTCCGCCCTGATTTTACTGACCGTCCGTTTCCAGACGCAGGAGCAACAGTCTGGGCGTTGGACCGCTTCTCCTTAAACTTGTGAGGCATTTCTTGACGCATACGAGAGTCGATTTCTTTGTAATAATCATCTGTCGTAGGATCAAAGTCTTCCTCTANCACTAATGTTTCGTGAATTGCTTGGGCTGCACGAGTCATTATTCTATCAGAACCAAACCACTGATTTTTCTCCATCCATTTTTCTAACTTTGGATCACGTTGAGGCTGTGGTTGTGGCTGTGGAGGGGCATATTGCTGTGGTTGGGCCGCAGGCTGTTGATTTTGTTGTTGATTTTCTTGTTGAGCGTTTTCACGAGCAATTTTTGCCTTTTGAGAATTAACTTTTTCTTTTGCAACTGCAATTTTTGCTAAAGCTTGTTGCGCTTTTGCTTGTTTTTCATAATCACCAGACTCATTTGCTTCCTGTAAAGCGCGAGTAGCCTGACTTTCTTGAGCTTTTAAACGACTTTCAGCTTCATTGTTGTATGCACCATTTAATTGTTGCAAACGCTTTTTCATTTGCTGATTTTCAGACACAACTTGTTGTGCGTATTGAACAGCAGCTTGCGCCTCTTCTGCTGCTTGCTTACGTTTTGCTGTTAATTGATTAATTCTACGCTGAACAGATTCACTATAGGCATCTAATTCGTCTTCATCAGAGGAGTCTTTACGAACATTTGTTCGGGTTTTAACATCATCAGTAACTTCAACAGCATTTCCAATGTAAGCTTCAGAGCCTGATGGCTCATCATCTTCAATCTCAACAGATGTAGCTTCTTCTATGTCTTCGCTTTCACGAATGTTTTCAACCATAGTCATTTTTCCTTGCTCTCCCATGCCTTATACATACGAAATATCTTTCGGGTCAAGAATTGTTGCGATAATATTATCGTCATTTATAATACGAACTTCAAGATTTTCCACTTTGAACCTATTTCCAGCATATCTTCCTATAAGAACCCAATCTTTTTCATTACACCAAGGACCATTTGGGAACTTTTGGGAGTCTTTATATGCATCAGGACCCAGCTTCACAACATATGCCGCTACAGTTGCAAAAGCTTCTCTGTCCCTAACTGCGTCAGGAACATAAAGACCNCCTTTGGTTTGGGCGCTGGGATAATAAGGAATAATGAGAACACGATAGCCTGTCGGCTGCGGTAATCTCTCTAATGCAGACGGTTCTATTTTAGATGGATCGTCTTCATTTTTATTTTCTGCACCTTTACCAAAAGCATTTTTTATGGGTTTTGATAACTCTTTGTTTATCTTTCGCTGTGCTCTCGCAACGTGCTCTGGCACGACTAATTTATTAGTCATCTGCGTATTCTATGCCTTTCATCGCGGCCCTAATTTCTTCTTCAACATGGGCCATGCCGCGTATTACACCCACAAGATACCGATACTCCTCAAAAGTNTGTATCGAACCATCCGCAAGCTTTTCTTTAAAACGCACATCACGCTCACGTATGTTTTTTAGCAAATATTCTGCAAGATTTAGTGCGTCCATGCCGCATATAGTATGCTAATATACGGGAAACACAAGTACAATTACCAAAAAATCAGAAAATACCTTGGAATCTCTGGGGTCTAGCTATTGAACTAAACTTTTTTACGGGGCCTCCCGCGTTTTTTCGCTGGGGCTTTTTCTTCTTTGGGCTTTTCTTCAACCCACGCTTCATTTTCTGGGGTGTTTGGGTCGTCTTTTTTGTAGTGGCCTTTTTTCGTCCTCGCTCGGACCTTCTTGACTGCTCCAGTGCTATTGCCACTGCTTGCTTTTGCGGACGCCCCTCCGACTTTAGTTTGCGAATGTTGCTGCTTATTGTCTTCTGACTTTTCCCCTTCTTGAGCGGCAATTTCTATCTCCCTTTGAGCAATTTTCTTAGCTTTCTCCTGTTGAGCCATTTTTTCTCGTATTGATGAAGCCATATTATTGTCCTTTCATTGTAGCATTCACCGCAGCAATATCGCGCTGGGTCTGAATGCGCTCTTCTGCAACGCGAGAACGCTCATCAATAGCTTTTTCTTGATTATCAATGCGTTGCTGCGCNATTAACACATCATTACGCTCTTTCTCACGATCCATCTCTTGACGTGCATCAAATTCATCTTGTTTACGCTGCATATCTGCTGCTTTTAACTGCAATTCCTGCTGTCTTATTTCAACAAGCGGATCTTGACCCTCTTCCTGTGGAGTTACAGCTTGAACAAGTTGTTCTGTCATATCTGCTGCAATTTGTGCCGCTCTTGCGTCTATTTGAGGCTTCATTTGCATCATCATCATTTGCATTGGATCTTGCGGCATTGGACCTTGTGGACCCATTTGTGGAGGAGCCATCTGAGCTTGTTGTTGCATCATTTGCATCTGTTCTGGTGGTATTTGAGCCATGATTTCTTGCTGTGCTTGCGCTTCTGCCAATAAGCCTATGTGCTCTTGAATGTGTCCCTGCAGCGCCACAATAGCCTGTGGGTTTAATTGCATGGCAGGAGTGGACATAACAGCCATATGAGCCTCAATATGAGCCTCATGATCTTGATCTGGAAAAGCTTGCAAAGGTGCGCCCATCAAGGCGTTTTGGTTTTCTTTTGATGGNTTCANAGGCTGTGGTTGTGGAGGTGCAGGTAGTATAGCATCAATATTAGTTACACCAAGTGCCTCATACATCTTACGATANGCAGCGTACAATCCCTGCGGTCCACCATGAACTTGTGGATTTGATTGCACCAATTGTAATTCTGTTTGCGCCAAGGCAATGCGTTGCGACATAGAGAAAATATTTGGATCACTAACAGGCAATACATCAACTTTTGCATTAAAATCTTGTGCAAAAATTTCAGGACCCACCTCCATGCTAGGTGGATATGGATATGCTGGTACTGTTTGAGCAAAAATGCTTGCAAGAAGTTTAAATTCTACCTTTTGCGAATAGTGCAGCCTTTTATGAATTGCAGACATTACTTTTGTGCCGCGCTCCATAATCGCCATAGTTGTGCCAACAGGGGTTTCACCACCCATCTCACCAATCTTCAAATCAGCCATAGATGCAAATCTACGTCCTGCATCTACTAACGTTCCTAGAAGATTATAAAGCGTCCCTGAAGGCTCTTTGAAGGGAAGGGGCATCAGAGAGCCTTGCAGGGTGCCTCCAACAACATCAATGTCGCGGAACTCACCCGGTTGAAGNGGNGAATCTTCCTCACGAATACGAGCACCACGAGCCTTAAAGCCTGCTGGAAGATTGGAAAGTGTACCTGCATCAATTAGTTGACGTAAAATAGATGTTGAAGCTTGAGCCAAACCACCAATCATATGCGTCAAACCAAGGCCATAAAAACCNAGACCGGGCAAAAATTTATAATGCACGAAATATTGCTTCGCACTCTTAATTGGATCAGCTTCCATGTAATTTCTACGAATAGATAAAACATCTCCACTATCAGCAATGATTGTAACAATGTAAGGTANCTTCAAACCTGTTGGTTGACCGTCAGGACCCATATCTTCAAAGTTTTCAATATCAAGACTTGTATGAACNTCGTAAAGAGTTAAATCCTCAGACGGTCCAGATGGATGTACACCCTGTACTTCATCAATCGTTTCTTCAACCTCATCAGCCTGATAAGTGCCGCTTTCTGAACTGCTAGGTAAATCAATATCACGATAAAAACCCACCAATTGCATTTTGCGAACTTCATTTGAGTCCATTGTAATTCGATGCGTAATTCGTGGAGAAGACAACAAATCAGTCGCGCCATACGGTACAATCAAGTCTTCTGCATGTATAAATTTACTAACTGCACGTTGTTTTAAAGGGTCAAAGTAGACNTTTTTAAACGTAGAACCCACAACAGGAAGATAGAATAACATCTGATCTAACTCAGGATCATATTCCTCCATTTCATAGGTAATCATGTAATTCATGTAATCTTTAACGCGCTCTGCCTGCTTCACAAGCATTTCATTCTGAGCACCAATCGCTTGTGTTCTTACAGGTCCAGTAGCAGGCAATAACTCACGATAGGCTTGCGCTTGAAACTGCGTAACACTCTCAGCCAACAAAGGATGAATAACGCCAGAAGAACCCTCAAAAGGCTCTGTACGCTCTTCAGTCTTCATGCCAAGAAACTCAAGACCAGTTTTGTATGTATCTTCCCAATCTTCTCTGGATGATAAATCATCCTCAATCGAACCAACTAAATTAGAAGAAATCAAATTTAATTCAGACTCATCAATAACCTCTGCTAAATTACCATCAAACGGCACTTCAATAGGTGCAGGGACTTCTTCTTGATATTCACCAATAACAGCACTGCCATCGTCAAACTCTGTAACTCCGGGCTGTGCAGGTAAATCAATAACGTTTTGCAACATGGGTGCTTCAGGAGCCATAGGCTCTTGAGGTAATCCCCCTGCTCCTAAACCACGTTCTATAGCCATTTAATCTTCCTCAATATCTTGAGTAATTACTGAGCCACAAGTGGGACAAGTGATAGTAATTTCATCAGGATCTTCTTCAGTTAAAACCTCATCAACAACTATAACCTCATCTTCAGGCATTTCTTCATAAGGCAGATGAACATCTATTGTGATTTTAGGCATCACTTNACACCTTCGAACTTAAGACCCTTGATTGCAGCACCACCACCACGACAGACAACACCGCCATCTTTCATTTTTATCACTTTGCCGCCTTTTTTCATTTTAACGGACTTCTTTTGCTTTGCAGCAGTTTTCATAGGCTCAGACTTATCGCCATCACCATCTAAATCTAAAAAATCAGGTTTACTAGCCATTATTTCAATCCTTTAAATTTACCGCCACGACCTCTCATGACGCAGCCTTTTTTTGATTTTCTTTTAGGCTTTACAGCGCCACCATTTTGATAACCCCTAACCGCACCACCACGCATCATGCCTAATTGTCTGCGTAAACGAGATAAATCTGCATCAGACATACCCATACCCATCTCACCAGCCTCAAGGGCCTGCAACATGCCAGCACGATCCATCGCACGTTGACGATCAACATCCGACATTGTTTTTCCAGATCCTCCAAGCAACTTCATGCGTGAACGATTTTTATTTGCCAACTGTCTAAGAATTTGCTGAATACGCGCACGATCAGCATCTGATATGGTTTTACCTGCCTCATTCGGAACTGGCCTCATACCACCCCTTCTTGGAATTTCCATCATGCCACCCCTTCTTGGAGGAGGCTTTGCCGCTCTACCCGCAGCCGCACCCGGAGTACCACCCATAGCCTGCATAAGTGCTCTCGCAATGTCTCTCTTCATGTCAGCCATTATGTTATTCCTTTAAATTTCGGCCCACGACCAGCCATAACGGCACCACCGTTATTCATTTTTTCATAGGAGGTAAATCAGTGCCAGTTGTCATCCTTCCCAAATCAAGCATAGCTCCTCCACCTCTACCTGAAACTCTTTTAATACTTTTAATCTTATGTCTGGCTTTTCCACCCGCATCTTGAACATCAAAATCTATTCTTTTATTAACAAAATTTTATCTTTTAATAGTTTTGGGTGTTTTGCAGCTTTTTTCGAGCATCTGCTTCATCATCTGCTGTTACCGTAAGACCCGTGTTTGCATAACCAGAACTTTGATATTTAAAATTACCCGTTCTTTGATTGCGTGAAGCAGGTTGCCGTATCTCGTATTCAATTTTAAAATCTGGCATCAGTAATATTCCCTTTTTTTGCGAGTATATTGCATGAAATCCTCATCATCATAATCACTCGGAGTGACAATAAAACCACCCTGCCTAAAACGCAGTATAGCTTGAGTCATCGAATCCGCCAAGTCATCATGTTCACCATTAGGAAATGAAGCACATTCCTCCATAACCTCATCAGCAAAATTAGTATCAGGACACCATACCATGCCACTCTCAAAAACAGGCGCACAAGCGTGCATTCGCGTAAACTTATCCGCACCACGGCTTGGCGTAAATGGAGTCACAGGAATACCCATCCTACGCAATTCCTGCGTTAATGGCATACCACTCGCCTTCTGCTCAACAAGAACCATATCAGGTTCATATAAATCATAAAGCTCATGTGCCTGCTGCTTTAACTCAGGAAACTCCCAGCGACCTCGAACAGCGTCTAAAAGAACAATATGATCCTCTCGCGTTTCATCATGATGAAAAATACCCCAAGTCGTAATCGCACTGTAATCCGCTCTATTACCCTTGCTAAAAGCAGTGTCATAGCTTTGAATGACATAAGCACAATCAGGCGGATCTTCTTTTTCCCATATATTCCACCACTCACGCTTAATTATCGCACCCGCTTCCGCAGTAGGGTTCTGCATATATTGAGCATTCCACTTGGATACAGGAATAGAAGCCTTAACACCCTCTAATTCCTCCAAAGACCAAAACTCAGGCCATAAAGATGCCCCAGATGGCATAATCGCAGGAAACTCTACAATCTCCCACTTATCAGCGCCAACCTCGCTTTGCTTCTGTAAAACCTTCGCAGTTAAATCACGAATGCTCCACCGCGTCATAACAATAATTATCGAACCACCCGGCTGTAAACGCTGCCTTGGACCAGAAGTGTACCACTCGTAAATGTTATCTAACGCACTTACACTTAATGCATCTTGTTCCGAAACCGGGTCATCAATAATCGCCAAATCCGCACCACGACCCGCCAAGGCACCACCAACACCCACCGCGTAATACTCGCCGCCGCCGTTCGTACTCCATCGACCACTCGCTTTAGCGTCTGACGCAAGACTAACATTAGGGAAGACATCTCGAAAATCCTCACTATCAATTAAATTCTTAACCTTACGACCAAAACCAACCGCTAACTCAGCCGTGTGCGTTGCCTGAATAATCTTTAAATCAGGCTTTCTACCCATTAACCAAGTAGGAAACAAATAACTCGCAAACTCAGACTTCGTATGTCGAGGCGGCATGTTAATAATTAAACGCTTAATCTTACCATCAGCAACAGCCTGTAACTTCTCAGCGTAAACCTTATGATGCCTGCCCTCAATAAACTGAGGCCAAACATGCTTTACAAAGCTCATAAAATTATCATGCTTCTCTGTACGATTATCAAGCGTCTTTAAACGCTCCAACATAGGAGCAACTTTCGCTAATTCCTCGTCAGTAAGGTAGCTGGAAAAGTCACTCAAATCATTCATATCAACCTCTCAGAGATTGCATAAACCTATCAATGTTAGGCGTTACAATACCACCTTCAGCAAAACTTGGCCTGCGAAACGTCAAACCAACAGCCTCTGAAGGCTCTGGATCTGGACGTGGCGTTGTAGTAGCAGTCGGCCTTCTTACATCAGTAAAACGAGGCGAACCTATCGCGGCAATGCTCTCATCAATCTCATCAATCGGCACACAAAGACCCGTTTCAGGATTACGAACATAACCATCAGGGCATCCATCATCATCATCGCCTTCGTCCTCACCCCTGTCTCTAGGCTGTACTACAACACCATCCTCAGTATTTTCAAACGTGTTGTTAGAGTAAACAATATCAATATCATCAACTTCAGTATCATCATCAGCGTTTTCGTTCGTAGACTCAACATCCGAAACATCTATTCTACTAACAACAGAATAATTCCCATCCTCATTAACAGTAATAACCGTATCGTTCTCACCATCTCCATCAGCATCATAATTAGGTGTAGCAATGCCAACTACAGTACCAGCACCGTCATAAACAAATGTGCCGCCATTATAATAAGCGTTTAACTGCTCTTGAACATAATCCTCATTCATACCCGCAAACGTATAATCCTCTCCAAAAATCGAAAGAGGATTCACAAATATATCAAGAAGCTTCACAATAAAATCTTCAGCCGTTTCGCCAAGTGTCTGCTTCACAACAGGATCACCCGCCTGATACATCAATTGACCCTGATTAGGATTACAATTAAATTACCATCATCATCCCTAATAAACTCCCGCTCATCAACAGGACCATCTTTCTCATGATTCACATCACGCAGCAATGTCTGCAAATAAGCCGTTTCAGCAGCGTTTGGAACCTGACCACGAGCACCATATAAAACACGCTGCTCTTCTTCAGTTAAATTCTGATAATCTTTCTTAGCCGCATCTAAATACACCCTAGATGCGCTTATTTCATCATCTAAAGCTTCACCTACCACCTCATCTGCACCACCCAATGGAAATAACTCAGAATCCTCTGCTTCAGTATCTCCTGCTCCTAATCCAAATACCGCGTCCGCAGCATCACGCTCCTCTGCCGTAGCGTACTCATCACCAAACATACCATAGAAAACTTCCGCTGGCTGATCATCAGCAACATCCGTATCTTCAATTATAACAGAGCCGTCACCAACTAAATCATCGCCCCCGCCAAGAAGAGTATCAATAGACGTAGAAGAATCACCAAAAACACCCTCTACATCACTCGTATCACCAAAATCACCAGAACCCGTTATAGCAAAACCGGGACCCTCTTCATTAAGACCCAAAGCATCTCTTACTGCATCATCAATCGCACCTTGATCAGTATCAATAAAATCAAATGCATCATCAGGTAAATCACTTATATCAACAGTAAAATCTGGTCGGGTCGTTGTACCCGCCTCTTGATCACCGTCATAAGTAATTGGAACATCATCCGGAATAATATCAGTTAATGGAGAACCAGATAAATCAGCAATACCCACAGACGCTAAATCCTCGCCAAGAGAACCATACATGGCCTCCGCATTAGACGCATCTATGTCATCCTGTGATATCTCAGTATCACGTAAACCACCCTCTCCCCCACCAAGTATCGTATCATNGTACAACTCACTACCAAGTGCAAATAACGCACCTATATCGTTTANAAATTCAGTTTTAGTGTCATAGTCATCAGGAGTATCCCCTAAATCCAACATATCCTCTCTATTAAGAGCAACAAGAAGACTCTGAAGACCATCATCACTTATATTTTCACCAAGTATTTCACTAGTATCACCTAAACCAATCTCTCCAACNTCTCCAGAATCTACACGCAGATCAGGCAATCCTGCACCCTCTAACTGAGCAGATAAATCAGCAGCCGATGGTGTGTAATCCTCACCAAATACATCCTGAGAAACATCAGCGCCAGAATTAACCAAATCAGCCATAGCAACGCCCTCAGTGGCAACCTTGCCATCCTGAATAGCGCCCTGACCATAAACACCAGTAATCGTGCCAAAACCACGCTGTAAATCACGAGCTAAATCAGCAGCAGCAGCACGCTGAACAGCCGTGAAATCCTCATCACCAGCACCAACTAAACTAATACCAATCGAATTGGTATTGTTAACATCACCAAAACCATCCCTTAAATCACTGCCCTTAATATGATTTGTACGAGCGTCTAAAGGCGCACCCTGAACAATAGAACCGTCCTTGCCAACATAAAAATGATAGCCAAATGTACCACCACGATCCTCATCAAAAGTCTGACCATAGTTAACCTGATTCGCAAGAGGATAATTATTCCCAGTATGATGAAATACAATATTCGAAAATGGCTGCGCATTCGCAGTCGCATTAATCCCATATGTAATATCATCACTGCCACCATATGAAAAATTATAGTCGCCAGTGTAATTGAAAACATTCGGATCTGATGAAACTGATTCCGCTGGAAGAGAAACATCCTCACTAGAAGTGTTCGCAATGTTTATAGACTCAATTAAATCCTCAGTTACAGCATCATCCGATTGAGCAACATCCGTAAAATCCTCACCACTCCCAGTCTGGCTAAAATCAACAGCCTCTGTCGCACCCGGTGAACCCGCGCCAGACTCATAATACTGATCCGCTAACTGCTCAACTGTCTCCGCATCAAACGGATCTAAACCAGTCATAAAATCATCAGTCGTGCCAGTATCATAACTCAAATACTGCTCTTGCGCAAAATCCTCTAAACCAGTCTGATCAGGATCAGTAACAGTGCCAACTAAATCAGAACCAATAGTCGTTCCCACTCCATCAATAGCACTCTTAAATTGCTGATATTGCTCCTCACTGCCAAAAATAACGCCATCACCCGCATGATATTGACCAGTAGACATAACACCTATTGGAAGATCCTCTGCCCTAACAGAAATAGAATCACCGTCATCATCTGTTGAAAAACCGCCCCCCTGCTTCAAAAAACCCGCCCCGGAAGCAACACCAGTTACATTAGGAAGATTTGTTTGCTCACTATCGTCACGATCAAAAAAAGAACTCGGTAACGTATCACCAAAAGCAATGTCACTGCCATATAAACCAACACTAGCATTACTAATCACATTAAGATCAGACTGATCAACTACACCGTCTTGAGTAACATCATAAGATAAATCTACATCATCTAAACCAACTAGCATTCTTTGTATTGGAAGAGTATCAGATATATCCAAAACATCCTTTAAATTAGCAGATAGATGAACAACATCAGGATCAATAATACCACTGAAATCATACAAACCACCGCGAATAGCATCGCTTTCCTTCGCCCTCGTTAAACCAGTAGAACCCTGATACGCCGTGCCAGCATCATCAAAATAAACAGGCCGACCAGTCTGCAAATCATAAATAGGCTCGTACTTATCCAAAGTAGATGGATCAGGTAAAGCATCACCAGAAAATGTCGCAGCACCAATAGGAATAGTAAAAGCAGGCTCATTAGACGCTAATGTAGAAACAA
>JGI25127J35165_1000404_pt1 | contig 13051 bp, 12 predicted proteins | sample ETNvirenome_2_30_FD_35165 | JGI IMG/M metagenome (IMG submission 35165) | reverse complement strand
GACGAAACATCAGAAACAATTGATGTTACGGCATTTGGAGATGCAAGTAGATCTGTAATATCATCATTCAGAGGTTTCACTGGAACAGTAGACGGTTATTGGGATCAAAATGACACAAACATTGGTCATGATTCTGATGCTATCGGTGCAGGTGGTGACTCTGGAACTGACCTTGTGGGAACAAGTCCACTAATCAAAGCTGGTGACAGAATTGATTTTGAATTGTATCCAGCAGGAACAGGTGCNAATAGTGCATATTACGCAGGTGACGCGATCGTTACAAGTATAGCTAGATCAGCAAGTTTTGATGGTGCGGTAGAATATTCTATCTCATTTGATGGAACAGGTGATCTATCATACTCAGCGGCATAATAAAACATTGAGGTATTACGGTGCGTTCTAGTAGTGCAAAAACTATATTCAACCATATAGAAAACAAACTAGAACGTGCCGTAGACCAGCTGTTCANTCAGCTAAATACAGATGCACGGAACATAACCCCAATACGAACTGGGCGTGCAAAAAGAGGTTGGCGAAAGACCTCTACATATAGAATAGGAGATAGCAAAGTGCTAGTAGAAAACAAAGTCCCCTACATTGGTTTACTAGATCAAGGCAGAAGCCGTCAGGCTCCAGCTGGAATTATTGTTCCTGTTCTATCAAAGATACTTAAACAAAGGCGAACAATAAGATGACAAACAAACTAAAATTAATTGACAAAGCAACAGCACATTTCAAAGAAGTGTTAGCTGACGGACTGAAAGGTCCAATCCTTGTGCCAGAATGGGACACGGAAATTTATTATAAACCAAGCACTACATTGGCTGAAGAAGCTCAAGTGGTTGAACTTACACAAAAAGGTAAGTCAACTGAAGCATTGGTTATTACGCTTATTATGAGAGCCAGAGACAAAGACGGTAATCCGTTATTTGATCTAGCAGATCAATATAAGTTAATGAGAGGCGTTGACCCTAAAGTTATCCTACGTGTGGTTACACAGTTTAATGCAGATGCAGAAAAAACTGACGAAGCATTGGGAAACTAAAGGACAATCCTAACATTCTGTTTCTGTATCGTTTAGGTGCAGAGTTAGGACTAACAGTCAAACAGGTAATGCAGATGAGTAGTGTGGAAGTTCAAGGTTGGGTTGAATATTTTGATTATATAAACAAACAAAATAAAAAAGCCCAAAAGAGGAGACGTTAGATGGCAAATTCAACGTATGAGTTGATTGTAAAGGCAGTAGATAAAACTAGTGGTCCTTTACGTAGAATAGAAGGTAACTTAGGCAAACTAGAGCGTAAAAGCAAAGGCATTTCGCTTGGTATGGGTAAGATAACTGCGGCTATTACAGCCATTGCTACTGGTGGTGCTTTACGTAGCATTGTAGCCACTACTGCAAATTTTGAAGACTTAAATGATACACTAGCCAGTGTTACGGGTAGTGCTGAAGCAGGTGCTAAAGCATTTGAATTNATAACCAAGTTTTCCACACAAACTCAATTTGGCGTAGAAGATCTAACAACAACATTTATTAAACTACAAGGTGCTGGTATTACACCAACACAAAAACTACTAACAACATTCACAGATGTAGCGGCTGTTACCACAGACCANGTGGGAACACTAACAGCTATCACAGACTTATTTTCAAGAACTACATCAGGTGGTTTAGGTCTTGAAGAACTAAACAGATTGGCTGACAGAGGTGTTCCAGTATTCAAGATGCTGGAAGATCAACTGGGTATTACACGTTTAGAAATATCAGAATTTGGTAAAACATCAGAAGGTGCTAGGCAGATAACCGAAGCACTAACAAGAGCAATCAATCAACAATTTGGTGGTGCAACAGAACAAAAATTAGATAACTTATCAACTGCGATGAGTAACTTTAAGATTGAAGTTGGATTAGCGGCAAACAAATTGGGAACACAATTTAGACCACAACTTACACAAGCAATTACAGAAGCAACAGAATTTCTACAAACAAATGATAAACTAATTGAAGCATTGGGTAGTGGATTGGGATCAGCTATTGTTGGAACAGCAGACGCTCTCAAATTCCTAGCACAAAACTTCGAAGCTATCAAAAACGCGGCACTAGGTGTATTATTCATACAGGGTGCGGCATCAGCTATTACATTCTTAAAATCAATCAACACACTTACCGGTGGTATGGGTATTGCGGCATTGAGTTTTGGCAAAGTAGCCAAAGGTATAAGAAATGTTATTTTTGCATTACCACTTGTTGGTGGAGGTTTGAAAACAATAGCAGGTGCGGCAGTTAGACTTGGTCCATTGTTGGCAAATCCATTTATTGGAATACCAGCCGCAGTAGCAACTGCATTGACTGCTGGATTATTCTTATTCAGAGATGAAACAATTAAGATAGGTGGTATCACTGCAACATTGGGTGAAACAACTCGTGCAGTATTCCAACTAATAGGTGGATACATCAAAGACGTGGCTGACTTTTTTGGTAATACATTTGGTTTTGTTATAGATGAAATAAAAGGAATGTTTAGCACCCTTGGTGGTTTTGTTGGTAAAGCATTTACAACCATAGTAGGACTAGCCAAGAACGGTCTAAACAATATATTAAATGGATTTGTAATTGCATTTGAATACATTAGAGGTATTGTATTCTCATTACCAAATTTCTTTATAGGTGCATTCAATGCAGTAGCTAGTCTAGCAAGTAATTTTGCTAGTGGATTGATGGAGATCTTTAGTGGTATTGGTGATGGTTTAAAACTAGCATTAGAAGGTGACTTTAGAGGTGCTATGGATGCCGTTGCTAATGGAATGGCTATGGATTTTGGTAATGCTTTTCAAGAAGCATTAGATAAAGTTCCACCAATATTACCAGAGGTAGATACATCAGCTATAATGGGAACAGACAGATTAGCAGTTATGCTAAAACCATTAACTGATGCAATTGAAGGTCAGATTGTTACAAATCGTAAAGCAATACAAGTTCAACAATTAAAAACACTAAAAGACTTAGAAGCCGCACACGGTGCCGCTTTCTTAGCAGAACAACAAGCTAAGGCTAACGCAGAAACAAACGCGGCAGTTGATGGTAATCAAAAATTAACAAAAGAAATAGAAAAACGTAAAAATGCAAGTGCAGTATTGATTGAAAGATTGTTAGAAGAAAAATTACAATTAAAAGATCTACAAGCGGCATTATTAAACGTATCAGACATTGCAAGACTAACAGGTCTAAGTGAAACAGAACTAACACAAGCATTAGAAGATCAGATTGCAAGTTTACAAAGAAACAAAGAAGCAGTTGATGAAAATGGTAAAGCAAAAGAAAAACAAAAAACAACTGTTGATAATCTAATAGAAAGAATTAAACAAGAAAACAAAGATTTAGAGTTATTGAAAAATGCACTAGCAGAGGTAGATAAGATTGCTAAAGCAAATGGCTTGAGTCAAGCAGAACTTACCAAAGCATTGGAAGAACAAATTGAAACACTTGAAAGAACAGGTGATACAGCAAACAAAGTTGGTGAACAAACCAAAACATTCGCTGAACAAATCAATGAAGCAATCAAAAAACAAGGTGATAGTTTAGCAAATAATCTAGCACGTAGTTTAGCACAAGGTAAAGCAAGTTTGGGCGATTTTAAATCCTTCTTAAATCAAACACTTGAAGACATTGCTACAATGATTATACAAAAACGTATTACACAACCTTTTGTAGACAGCATACTAGGTTCATTAGGGGGAACCAGTGGTGCTGGAAGTATCGGAAATATCCTAGGAAGCATCGGCAGTGGTGGTGGAATGGGCAATATATTTGGTAGTATAAGTAGTGGTGTAGGCAGTATCTTTAGCAGTATTGGTGGATTCTTAGGATTAGCAAACGGTGGTATTGCAAGAGGCGGCCAAGCATATATGGTTGGTGAACGTGGACCAGAAATGTTTATTCCAAACACTACAGGACAAGTGGTAAGTAATGAACAAATGGGTCCAGATCGTGAAACTATTGTAAACTTTAACATAAATGCAATAGATACACAAACAGGTATGGAGTTCTTATTAAAGAACAAACCACAAATTATAGGAATGGTTAGCCAAGCACACAATCAAAGAGGTCGTGCTGGTATAACCGGTTAAGGAGTCAACAAAATGGCAGATTTAAATGATGTATGGAATTGGCCCAACAATGGGGCNAANGGATACGCAACAGATTCAAATGATTGGAAAGACGACAATAGTGCAGGATTAAGTAAACGTGTTAATGATGTATTAACATATGTATACAAACCAGCACAAACAAATAATTTAACCTACAGCGGTTTAAGCAGAACAAGAGATCAATTAAATTTAGGATTCGCGGCTTATAAACATTATCATAGCAGTTTCAGTGATGATGATAATCCAACTTTCAATATGTTGGCAAAATATCCAGAAATGGAATTCAACATTCAACCAAATGGTAGAACAATTGGTGGTATACACCATGAACTAAACAGCAACAATATGCCACATATTAGANTNCAGTTCACACACGCACACGAATTTGGTAATGGTGAAGAAATAGAGTTTTTTGGATTTGATAATGATTCAACAGGAAGAAATGATAGAGCATTCAACACAAAAAGAGCATTTTGTCAAATATTAGATGGTTTTAATCTAGTATTATGTGAAGACTCAGGTCTTACGCAATTAGAACAAATATCTGACGCAACTTTAAATCATCAAGGTGATTTCTTTTTAACAATGTTAGATGATGGAACAGGATCACAAGATGCAGTATTGCATTTTGATGGATTCCAAGAAACATTTGTCACAGGTGATGTATTACAAGTAGCTATAACACCAGCAAACCTAACAGGAACAATGGCCGCTTCAAGTGGAACATTATTGTATTTGGAAAAGATAAGTGGATCAAACAGTTATCTAGTTTACACAGATTCAGGTAGAACAACACACGCAACAATCACAAGTGGACAAGGTAAAGATAAGTTCGCATCACCAGCCTCAGGCGGTATTCCATTTAGTATAGCAAGTAGTGGAAGTGCCGCGGCAATAGCTGTAGATATAAGTGATAGTAGTTTTAACTCATTGCGTGGAAATATAGAATCACAAAATATGACACCTAACACAAACACTGAAGATGAAACAAACATATTCAGAGGTTTTTGTAGAGTTCAACTAACAGCAGGAACTGGAACAAGTAAGACTATACCAAGCAGTATGGATGACACAGCTTTCTTTGGATACAAGTATACAAAAAGCACAGGTAATTTAGAAATACTAACAGATCCTACAGGAACATTTGGTGCCAGAGATAGTAGTGTATTAACAGCAACAAATGGCAGTGGTGCTATCACAGGTAATATTAAGATCATTGACTTCTGGAGTTACAGAGTTGAATCACCAGGATTATATGGCACAGGAACAAGTAAACAAACATTAAAATGTCCAAGAAGTGGAACAAATGTTGGTGGATTATTATGGCACGGTTCATTGAACGATACAAGTTTAACACCAATATCACCGTTAACACATCCACTAGCAAGTGAAGCATCTACATTGTATAGTGGAAATAAAACAACAAATGATGATAATCAAAATTTTGATAAGTTGATATATCAAATGGCAGGTAATAATATTAGAAGTCCAGGCAGAAACAGTTATTTCTATCAAGATACTAATAATAATTCACAACCAGGTGCTGTATATGACTTTACAAAGTTTTGGAGACCAGGACAAAGCAGTCATTTCACTCCAACATATATTACAACGCCAACAGGCACACCAAATGTAAACAGTAGTGGTTTCTTAACTGGCACAAGTGATCTAGAAGGTTTTCCTAAAAGAGGATTGTTTACATTAGCAGGACTTGGACTAACAAGTTCAGTTAATATTGAAAATACTGCTATATTAAGTGGCAGTCCAGCTAAACCAGCAACTCATGTTATAGAAAAAGTTGGGTTATTTCCTATCAACGCAAAAGCAGATGAATATGTTACACCAACACCATATGCACCAGATGTATTTGATACAGATGATGAATGGGTTGATACAGGCTTTACAGATACACACAAACTGTGGCCAAAACACGTGACTCCATCTAGTATTCAATTTACAGTAAATCAACCTACAAGCACAGCGGTATCACAAAGTGGTATCAAGTATGCTAGAACAAGTGGTGTGGTCAAATATCAATTGGAAGTAAATTATGCTCCAATGTCAGCCTCAGATTGGAAAAAGTTTGAAGCACTAGCATTAGCGGCACAAGGACAAAGTATGCCTTTCTATTTTGATTTAAGAAATTATAGCAACAATATGGGATCAACAGTTCATTTATTCTACAATGAAAGAACAGATTCACAAAACACAGCAATTACTAATAATTTAAGAATAAAAGATCCAGTAAGTGCTGGTGGTAAACTAATATTGCTTGAGGGATTACAAGCAAGTCAAACTAAAGTATTTGAAAGAGGTGATGTATTGATTGGCCCAAGAAATGGTAATGGTAATTTATACTATGTGATAAACGATAATCCAACAAGTAACAAGTTTGGTGAAGTAAAAGCCAGAGTTGCATATGGACCAAGACAAGCAAAAGATGGAGATACACGAATGTTTAGAAATCCAAGTCACGTTGTGGTAACATTGGGTGAAGACAGTTATGAATTTTCAAAAAACGCAGATGGATTCTACAGAGCTAGTTTCAGATTTGATTTTGATGAGTTTAAATAATGACAACAAGTAGATTTAGCAGTGGTAATATTTTTGATGCCCTAGGTAAGAAAACATTGAGATGTTTTGAAGCACTAGCAATAGAGCTTCGTAAGAAAAGTGATAACAGTCTTGAAAAGATTTATATTACAAATGCACCACACGATGTTGAAATAAGTGATACAGATAGTGCAGGAACAACAGCTACAAAAACATTTACAAGTTTAGGTGGTTTTTTAGGCTTTAGTCAGATATCAGAAGAAAGATTATTTACAACCAGTGAAATAACCATAAGTTTAGCAGGTGTTCCAGCATTTGGTAAAACTGTAGATGATGGTAGTGGTAATAGTGTAACACTTAACTTTATACAACAATTTTTAAATTACAATTACGTAGATCAACCAGTAAGAATATACAGGGTATTTTTTGATGAAGAAGTAACAAACCTTGGATCAATGCTTATGTTTGATGGAAGAATAAGTGCACCAGTAATTGAAGATGATCCACAAGATACAACAACAGTGGCGGCAACTTGTGCTAGTCATTGGCAGGATTATGAGAGGACAAATGGTGTGATTACAAATGATAATAGACAACAAAGTCTCTACGCAGGAGATAGAGCTTTTCAATATGCCAGCAAACTTATACAAGATATTAAATGGCAAAAACCGTAAGGAGTTAAAATGGAATTACAACAACAATTAAAAATGGGTTCGTTTATTAGTAAAAGAACAGGTAAAGCATTTGAATGGAACGTAAATGATTGCAACACTTTCTTTATAGAAATGCATGATTACGTTTATGGAACAACAGATTATGAAGATAAAGTAAAGGGTGCATACAGTCACAAAGAAGGTGCAAAAGAGTTTATGAGAAACTTAAAAATAACACCATCTATGTGGTTGCATCTCAGAGATTACAAAGAACTAAAAGCAAAAAACCCACAATGGGAAAATGGTGATGTAGTAACAATAGAGAGAGGTTACTATGCCAGTGTTTATGTTTATTTTGAAGGTGCTTTCTGGACAGTTCCTGAAGGACAAGAAATAAAAGGATATCATCCTAAAGCATTTAAAAAATTAGAAAAAAGAAATTGGAGAAAGTAAATGGGTAAGGCTGTAAAAAGTTTAGCAATGATTGCGGTAGCAGTATTTGCTCCGTATGCCGCGGCGGCATTGGGGTTAAGCGGATTTGCGGCTACAGCATTTAGTTTCGTATTACAAGCGGCCGCTAGTTCAGTATTAGGACCTAAACCAGGCGGTGGTGGAGCTGGTGTTACAGACAGTGGCTTCTTGCTTAACAAAGGTTCAAACGTTGCGGCTATTCCAGTAGTATATGGTGATAGACGTATGGGTGGTGTTCGTGCTTATGTAAACACCAGTGATGGCGATGGAAATGTTAGTGATGATAATGATACAGAATATTTACACGTTGTATTAGCAGTAGCACAAGGTGCATCAGGCACAAGTGCAAATGCTATTGATGATATAACAGCAATACAATTCAATAACACAGAAGCTTGGAGTGGAAGTGTTAAAGGTCAAAGCGGAAGTATAACCAGTGAATTTAGTGGTAAACTAACATTGAGAATGTGGTTAGGTGCACACAACCAAACAAGTGCAAATGATAATGTAAGTGGAACAAGTTTCACAGTAGGTAGTTTCAATAAAAGTGTAGAGTGGACCAGCAATCATAATATGAAGGGTATAGCTTACATATATGCTATTATGCAATATGACAGAGATGTATTCCCAGGTGCTCCTACTATTACAGTTGATGTAAAAGGTAAAAAAGTAAAAGCAGTAAGCGAAGGTGGCACAGGTGTTCATCCTACTACATATGTAAACACAGATGCAGAACGTAAAAACCCAGCAAACATAATATATGATTATCTTACAGATCCAGTTTATGGAAAAGGAATATCAACAAGTGATATAAACATTGAAAGTTTTAAAACAGCTAGAACTTGGGCTAACACATTGCTAACAGCTACAATAAGTGGTGTAAGACAAACAAACGTTACATTTAATGGTGCGTTAGATACAGCTGATACACTATTCAATAATACACAAAAACTATTGACTTGTGCTAACATGAACTTGGTTTATGCAAATGGTGAATATCAACTCAAACCAGTAAAAGAAGAAAGTTTCACAAGTGCATTTGATTTTAACAAAGATAATATGTTAGGTAAAATTACTACTAGTTTAGGTAGTAAAAAATCAAGATTTAACAGAATGAAAGTAAACTTCTTTAACCCAGATTTAGACTTTCAAGCAGATAGTTTAATTGTAGAAAATTCAACATACCTCACAGAAGATGGTGGTGTAGTAAATGAAAAGAGTGTGGACTTGCCAATGGTAAGTTCAACAACAGATGCAAATGATTTAGCAACACGTATAGGAACATATTATTTAGATTTAAGTAGACATCAAACTATTATGCAGTTTAAAGCAAGTCACGAAGCACTAAAACTAAACGTAGGTGACCCTGTCACAGTGACACACGAAACTTATAACTTTACAGCAGAAAAATTTAGAGTAAATAGTATTACATTGTTCCCAGATGCAACAGTAGATGTTATATTAGAACAATATGCACCAGATGCAACATACTTGGAGAAAGATTAATGAGATTAGTAGGTTTAGACGGAAACATAGTATCACAACCAATTGATATTGAAACAGCAAGTGGTCTTGATGTATTAACAGATGTAGTAAATGACACTAGCCCTCAGCTTGGTGGAGATCTTGATGTTAACAGTAGAAGTTTAATTACAACATCAAATGGTAATATTGTATTAGCACCAAATGGCACAGGACAAACACAAATCACAGGTGGAAGCACAAATGCCGCTCCGTTGAACATTCAATATTCAAATGATGGAGCGTTAGTAGGACCACAAATGAACTTAACAAGAATAAGTGCAAGTCCAGCAGACAATGATGTAATTGGTGGTATTGAATTTCGTGGCAGAGATAGTGCTGGTAATACTGATACATACTCAGGTATAAGAGGTATGATTGGTAAGCCAAATAGTGGTGCTGAAAGAGGCCTTATATTATTTCAGGCTATGAATGACGGTAGCAATGAAACAGTAATGACTATGAGCAGAAAAGGTCTGTTTATGAATGCCAGCAATGATATATATTTTGAAGGTTCTACAGATGATGATGTAAGAACACAATTAAGTGTTGAAGATCCTACATCAAATAGATTAATCCGTTTACCAAATTTAGATGGAACATTATTGATTGACGAATCGGATAGTGGATTGCTAAAATTACAAAAAGCAGATGATGGTGCGGCCGCAGGTCCAGAAATTGTATTAGAAAGAACTAGTGCAAGTCCAGCCACAGATGATTTGCTAGGAACATTAATATTCAAAGGACAAGATAGTGCAGGTAATATAGATACATATGCAAATATTGAAGGTAAGATAGAAAGAACAAACAGCGGTAGTGAAAGAGGCAGAATGCAATTTAATATTGTTGCAAATGGCAGTATGGAAACTATCGCAACATTCAATAGAAATGGATTGTTTTTTGGTGCAGGTAATAAAATAGGTTTAGGTGGTGACACAGACAATGATTTTTTCACAAGCATATATCCAGCAGATCCCTCACAAAATAATACCATTACATTACCAGACGCAAGTGGAACAGTATTATTATCAAGTGGAACAAGCACACCATTAACTGGTGATTTTGATTTAGGTGGTAATAAGATTATAACAAGTGCAAGTAATAATAATATACAATTAGATCCACACGGAACAGGTAAAGTTGTTCTCACAGGTCCAGTAGATATTGAAGGTGTCAGAACAAACAGCAACAGTATGTTTATCAGCACAGACATGAGCAGTGATCTAACAGATGATCTACACAATGTTATTGAATGTCAAAGTGATTACACAGGTTCTACTATTGGTAGTGGAACTAGACAACAAAGTATTACATTCAAGTTCAAAGATGATGCAGTAGATAGACAAGCAGGTAGATTTAACTGTGAATTTACAAGCACAGATCCAAGTCAAAACAAAATGAAACTTATTGCTATTGATAATGCATCAAGCAGTCCTACAAATGGTCAATTAGATGTAACTCCTAAAAGAGGTTCTATCAATGTTCCTTTTGAATTACCTAGTTATACAGTAGCAAACTTACCAACATCAGGTATTGGTGCAGGTGCTATGGCATTTTGCACAAATGACGCAGGTGGAGCAGTTCCTTGTTTCTACGATGGAAGTGCTTGGAGAAGAGTAACAGATAGAGCAGTAGCATCAACATAAGAATAAAATGAATAAAAGCAGACCCCCAAAAAATCCAACAGATGTAAGTAGAAGATGCAATGGCTTCCTAAGAAGTCACAACATAGCAACAGAAGCAAAACATTTTCGATTTATGTTTATGACAAAACATCCACAGGGTTGTCCCACAGGATATGAAGGTGCCTATAGTTTTAGACATTGGTGTGCACCAGAACATTGGTTCATAATGACCAGTTGTTTAAAAACAGAACTAGAAAATTGGGAAAATTACCAACACGTTGAACATCTAAGTTATAATCCTTGGGCAGTAATAAGAAAAAAATCATACCTACAAAAAAGGTTTGGTGATGATCCGTGGGTATGGGTAAAACATTACAGTCAAAAAGATGCTACCAAATGGAGCCTAAGACCCAAATATCACGATATACAATACAAGGTTATAGAAATGCATAAACAAGGTTATACCAAGAAAGAAATATGTTTAGAACTAAACCTTATCAGACAAACTGTATACGGACATATAAACCGATACGAAAAGAGCTTGACAAAATCAAAATAATATAGTATAAATACATATAGTGAAGGGTTTGCATTATATCCTTTTGATGTTGCAATTTGCATTCCAATATCATATTCTATTTCCAAGGTAATATACGCTCATAGCATTACCCTTCACTTACAGAATTCGATAACGAGTGTTATCAGGTTGCGAGTGCAACCATAAATAGTTTTGTGCAAGTGCTTTCTTAGTATTTGCACCCATTACAATCTAAAAGTTGACATTTAGTATTGACGACAGCTTATCATCCATGATAAGGCTCCTTTCAAAATACTGCTCTTAGAGCCCATTGCGTCAATACAATTTATTATAACAACTATCTAGTTCGTTTGCCAAAACAATTGATAGTTTTTTCATAAAGGGGTCAGAATCACGGTTTTGACCCCTATCTTATTGAAAAAACTTGACTTTTTCATAAATATAGTATATACTAGAACAGTATTTTAATTAGAAAGGTGGATTATGAGACATTCATACAAATACAAAGATATAAAAAAAGATATCCAACACAAATATGCTGAGTGGGGATTTAAAAGTCCGTTGTATCTTATTGATAAGATATGGCGAGATTATTCTAACCAATCACCCAATGGTTTCTATACACTAATATTTGTAGATCCGTTTAAATTAAAAACTTATGTTTCATATTTAGATGTAGATAATAAAAATTATTTAGACTGGAAACATATTTGTGATGATGAAAACAATTATTACAGTTTAACAAATCTAATAGAAGAAGTTAAGCGAAATAAACCAACAATTTCAAAAGCAGGTTATGATCACGTGGTAGATGCTGATAGCACTCCTATTACTGATAGTATGGCAAGTCCTGATGATATGCGTAGAGCAGTTATGGAAGTAGTTCAGGATTCATTGAAAAAACAAGAACAAGAAGAACAAGAACAGGAAGCAAAATCTAAACCAGAAGGTTATGAGGCTGGTTTGTTCTATGAAGTAAAGAAAGGAAACTAAAATGGATAAAAAAGATAGATTGAAAAAACTNATTGATTCAGCAGAAGAAGGTAATATTGCTAGTCAATTANAAGATAAAATTGCCAATGATAAGCAAGAGCAAAACACAGAAATGTGGAAGAAATTAACCGACTCAATAAAAAAAGCAGANGTTGATGAAATGTATAAGGAAAATGAAAACTTAGAAAAATGGGTTTTAGATAATTTTGAGGATACAGAACGTTACCAAGTGTCGGCTATGTATGCTATGTTAAGATTAACTAGAAGTATCCGTTACAAGCATCATAAAGAAGCAGAAAAAGAAATATATGATATTATTGAATTGCTTCAAGAAAGAATCGATAATATAGAAGGAAAAGTATAATGGATAAGTGGAAAGTATTGTTATACAAGCAAGTAAAGTTAAGAGAACATCTAATAAAAAAAGGTATAGATCCGGACAATAATCCGGATCCTACACTATATGAGGAAGTGTGTAAAACTATGACTGATATGGGTTATGATGTTCCAAAACTAGTAAAACAAGCCAAAATGAGGTTAAATTAACT
>JGI25127J35165_1000402_pt1 | contig 13094 bp, 14 predicted proteins | sample ETNvirenome_2_30_FD_35165 | JGI IMG/M metagenome (IMG submission 35165) | reverse complement strand
GTATTGCTTCTACAAATCCTACATCAGACTCTAATAAATATTTACCTTGAAGTTTAGATGCACGTTCAGCAGTTGCATTAGCCTTTGCTTGCATTTCATTAAAATAATCAGGTTCTTTTTCTTCTATTTTTTCAATTGAAAACTCTAATGCTGGCATTGTAGGAAATAAACTGTTTAAAACAGGACTAATATTATACTTTTTAGAAAAATCAACAAAATCTTTAACTGCTGATGGTGATGATTGAACTATAGCTTTTAAATTTAATCCGAATGATTTTAAACTATCTGTATATATATCATCAACAGCTTTTCTATTTCGTTTATTTGCTCGACTAGCTCTAGCTCCTCTACCATATTCAAATTCTATTTGTGCTTCAACTTCTTCATTAGTATAATTTTTATTATCACGAATACTATAAAAGTTTTTAGCTTCTAACATTTCTTTATCATCTTCTGATAAACTATTATCTATTAAAGCTCGTTGTTCAGGAGTTGCATTGCTAGCTAATCCTTTATTTAAAGACATATGAGCAGCATAATTTGAATTTAAAGGTGCAGAAAACTTATTATATCCATCAATAATTTTTTGACGATCTGTAATATTATATTCTTTTACAGCTTTAGTTGCATATTCTTCAAATGTCATTATTCTAATCCTAGTGAATCTAAAAATCTTTGATTTTCTTCATCTTCTGTAGGTGGTTTTAATATAGGAGTGCTAACAGAAGTATTTTGAGCTATTTTTTTAGCTACAGGAGCTGCATATTTTGAACGCCAAGCATCAATCATTTCATCTGTAACATCTTGTGGACTAGGTGCTGTACTAAACATTTCTACTAATGCTAAAGTTCCCCCTTCTATTTTAGACTCCCACTCTTGCCTATCTTTTGTGGTTAAAAAATCAAGAGCATTTCCTGCTTTTAATAAATCAGTAAATAATTGTTTTGCTCTTCCATTATATGGAATAGATATTGTTTCACGTCTTGTGCCTGCTTTTACTTTACCTGATTTTCCAAATACTTTTTCAGCACTTAATGTAGGATTTTCTTCTAATATTTCTCTTAATAAAACCCTTCCTAATCTTCTAACTAAAACACCATTTTCGCTTCCTAATTCTTCTGTTGCTTCTAAAACAAATTCTTCAAATGATTGTGGGTCTTCAGATTCTGTAAACTTATTAATTATTTTTTGAGTTTGTGCAAATTTATCTAATTGAATAGCTATGTTTGATACTTGTCCTGCTACTGCGTCATCTATAAGTTTATTACCAAGTTCTTCTCCATATAGTTTTTTTATATCTACAAAATCAATTTCTTGTAAACCATCATCACTTGCTGCTTTTACAGCGAGTTTACTTTCTACAGTAGCAACTTGTTTAGAATATGTAATGTTTGCAGAAGTTCGTTTAGAAATAATTTCAGCTTCTAATGTTCTTTTTAAATTAACATCTATAACATCACTATCTTCTATCTCTTTTTCAAGTTTTTCTAATCTTTCCTCATATTCAGTTATAGTAATATCATTATTTTGTAAATCAAGCTGTGCTTGTCGTACAAGACCAGTATAAGTGTTATATGCAAATGTTGATCTTTCTGTATCTATAGCACCAGGTTTAGTTGTTCTTTTTAAATCTTCAAACTCTGCTTCATATTCTGTTTTAATTTTATCAATTTGTTGTTGTTTATTTTTTATTTGTTCAGCATTTGTAATAGGATCAAGTTGTAAAACATCTAATTCATCTTGCATTTGTTGAGCATCATACTCTTTTTGAAATGCACCTTGTAACCTATCGTGATTGCTTTGTTCTAATTCAATACGATTTTTATTAATAATTTCTTGTTGATTTATACGAGTTATAAAATTATTTACTGACACATCTAATTTTTGTTTATTTGCACCAAAATTAAATGTTGAGTTATTTGCTGATTCTTGAAATTGTTCTAATGCTGGTTTGGTTACTTGTTCATATATATCATCTAAAGCTAAAGGATTACCCTCATAATTACCTCTACCAAATAAAGCATCTTGTTTATTTTTTTCAATAATAGATGGTAGTTCGCTTTGTGCTTTTGCAAGTTTTGCTAATTCTGCTCTATCTTCTGATTCAGCTTTCTTTTGAAAAAAGTCAGATGCTACACCACCAGCTTTTTCTATAACTTCACCTATTAATTTGTCATTAGCACCAGCAGCTTGTATGGCTAAACCAGGATCAATAGTTTGTGCTGTACCTTTTCCTGATACTTGTACTTGCGATTTATATTTTGGTAATCCTACTGCCATATTATTATCCCATCTTTGCTACTTTAAATCCACTATATGCTGATGCTGCACCAAGTAATCCTTGAGCTAATGCTGCACGACCTTGTGCTTTAGCAACTGCTGCTTGTTGTTGTCCTTGAAAAATTGTTCTTTGTGCTTGTTGTTCACCACTAATAGTAGCTATATCTGCTTGTCGTTGTAATTCTAATTGATCTAATTGCATTTGTTCTGCTTGGTCCAATAGAGTAAGTAAATCTGTACCTCCTAATGTACCACCACGACTTGCTACACTCATACGTTGTTGTGCTTGTAGTTCACGTTGTTGTTTAGCTAAACGTCTAGCACTAAATTCAATAGCATCTGCTTCAGATCGTGCATTAACTCTAGCAACATTAGCATTATATGCTGCCATAGCTCTTGCTGCTTTAGCTTGTTTTTTAGCTGCACTTCTACCAAATAATCCACCAATAACTGATGCAGCACCTTGTATTCCAAATGCTAATCCTAATGTCATTATGACCCCTCCACGTCTATATTAGTCGCTATACTTAACACAGTCATAGGATAAGGTAAATCTTGTTTAACTTCAATAAGTTTTTCTCTTTCATAATCTGATCCTACAAAAAATCTTTGTTGTCCGGTTTTAACTGTTATTGCTTGTCCAGCAGGGTCAGTTGTTTTTAATGTTGGAAAACTAGTCAACTGTCTACCCTCTTCTCCAACCTCTCCACCTTTAGTATTTAAAAAACGTACTATAATTTTAGATGCTGCTTTTACTCTTGATTGTGAGTTTCTTCCAACGAGTGCTGGCTCTATAGGCATAGGTCGTAATGTTGAAGTAAAAGATAGGCCTGCTATAATTGTACTTGATTGTTGATCTATAGATATAGCTCCACTAGATACAGTTTGTGTAGAATGAAAGTTACCATCTGCTACTACTTGCACTGTCTTGCCTTCTAAATGAGTTAGTCCACTAACAGAAGTAATATTAGTTCCTGTAGCTTTTACACCACTATCTACATAAAAATCTAAATTAGACCTAGTTGCAAACTTTTCAATACAAAATATTGGAGAGTCAGTTGTACCACGATTAACACAAAGATATACTAAATCTTCTCCACTTGCTGGTATAGTAGCCCCACTAACTATTGTACCTGTAGTAATAATGTTTGCCCAACCCATAAGTTTTTGCATACGATCATAAGTAAGAATACACGCAGTACCATCATCTTTTATACACCATATAATTTGTTCGGGATTTTTTTGTACAAATATTTCTTTTACACCTGTACCTGTAATATCTTCACTTAATACATTTAAATCATTAGCAACAAATACATCTGCTTCTCTACTATATATAAGTTCTCTTAATTTTAATCCATTACGTTGTACATATACTACCACATCATTTGCTACTACTGGTTGTACTTTAGCAGACCCATATGAGTTTTCTACTTGTGTATTAATATTAGATGCAGTAATTAAAGCATCACCATCAACAGACTTAACAGATACTGTTCCTCCATCTGTACCCATAAACAAATCTCTTTTAGCAATTAAATATTGTGCTTTTTCAGGACTATCAACTGTTCGTTTGATGGCCATGTCTGATGTAGCACCAGGTAAGAAGTTAAATATATCTCCTGATATAGACCCAAAGATAGTTGATGGCTCATCTTCTGATCCTGTAAAAAATAATCTGTTTTGATAAAATTCTGCTGCTGAAGGAAATTTTCTAAAGTTTGAAAATGCTGCTTCATTCCAAGTAGTTGTTGTACCTGTACCACCAAGTGGTGATAATACTTCTACTGTTGCTGTTGTTTTTAATCCACTACTTGCAACGTCAGTAATTTTTACTAATCCCTTTGTAAAGTTTTCATCAGCTTTTATTTCATATTTAATAGTACCACCAGCACTATTTTCTAAATCATGCACTAATTTTATTTGTGTATTACCATCTTCTGCTATAGGTGTTGAATAACTAAAGTTTCGTGCTGTACCATTTGTAGTATCACCAAGTACAATGTAATCTAAAAATCCAGCTCCATCATTTTTATCTCGTTGTATTTTTACTGACCCTAAAAATGTACCATCTGTTTGCACATTCCATGTACTAAAACTAACATCTAATGTTGATGATGATGTTTCTGCTGTTGCATTAGATTCACCTGTTACTGTTTTTTGTGCAGGTGTTCTAACATGATCTATTGCCCAAGTTGATCCTTCATGTGTTTCATCAAATATAGCTGTAGAAGCTGTAAGAGTTTTACCTGTACCAACTGCTTCGTTACTTATAGCTAATGTAGTTGCCGTAATGTTTTGGTCCATAAGAGGTGGATATACAAAAGATACTTCTTCAACAGTAAATGTAGGTGCAATCGTAGCACGAACTAATTTAATTGGCTCATGGTTTGGATGTGTTAATATTAATGTATCAAATCGTCTAATAGCTTGTATATCAGGTAAATCACTTTCTGTATATGGTACTGTACCTGTAACATCACTATCTGATACTTGAGTACCATCAGAATTATATACTCGAATATATCCAATACCTACTTCAACAATATAATTAGTATCAGCAGAAAAATCAAAAGGTATAAGTTTTACAGCTTTATCACCAGCACTACTTACTCCTTTTGTTTTAGCAATAAACTCTGTGCCACTACGTCTTTCTACTCCACCTTGTGATAGTACATAAAAATTATCTAAATCACGACAACCTGTCTTGTACATTTCTAGGTCAGAACGACCATCCATTTTTCTTGATAGTTCACCAGAGTTAAATGCTTGTATATAACTTATAGCCAAGATTGTCTCCTATATTATTGGTGAACTGTAGTTTCTTGATACTAGGAAATTGCTTTCTTCGTTGTCCCAATTTTTGTTTTCTATTGTATCAATACTACGAGCAGCAGGTAGTATGATTGTTTGTAATTCTGTTAATAAATTGTTTTTAAGTTTTTCATCTAGGTGCATAGGCACAGCAAGTTTCATAGCTAAACTACATATAACTGCTTGTTGTGCTAATGGGTCTAGTATACTAACATCTTCCGGTTTAGCTACATATTTAAGATATGCAGCATCATAATCTGTTAATACTTCTCCTGATTCTATAGACCATTCTGTTGTATCATCATATGCTTCTGTAGATGCATATAAATTAATTACTCTAACAAAATCTATTGGTAATGCGTATTTAAATTGATATTTAAAAGCAGGTGCTTCTGCTAACCTAGTAAGTTGTGTTCGTTTGGTTGCAGAGTTCCAAGGGTATAATCGTAAAGTTTCAACCAATGCTTGATCAAAAAGAATGTTACAAAGTTTTGCAGAAAAAATAACGCCATCATCTGTGGCCTGTGAAACATCAAGTGAAGCGATTGTGTCTGCACCTACTTTAAGAAGTGCATGATTACATATTTCTATTTTACCTAATGCCATGTTTATCCTTAAAAAATGGTGGACTTATACTAACCGAGAAGGTAGTTAGATGCCACCTGATATTACTTGTTATACACCAACGTAGTAAAAGATTTGACCAGTACAAGTAATTGATCCACTTACTGAATTTGATCCACTTACTACAGCAGTTACAAGACCTATTCCTGTAGCAGCTACAGGTGCTTCATCCCAACCCGAATGGATTGTAACAGCACCACCATTTATAGCACCCATGCCACCAGCAGTTCCAATTTGTACATCATCAATTTTAAAATTAATTCTTGTACTACTATCGCTACCTAAAGCACCACTAGTTTGTAAAGTTGCATTAAGAACAACTGCACCTTGTGGTAATACTGTTAAGTTGAATGTGTCTTGAGCAGCAGCAGCTGATACAAAATCAAACTTTGCAGTTTTAACTTCAACTGCATTAGTGTTTGAGTCAAACAACTTTTGTGTGCCATCTTTGGCTGTACTTGCAGTAATGGTTGTATTAGCACCATATACTTCAGTAATCTGTGTTGAATTTGTTGCCATCTAATTATCCCCCTTAACCTGCGTTAGCACCTGATTCTTTAACACCGATTTGAACAACTTTCTTTTCTTCCATACGAACAGCACCTGTTCTCATGCAAGAGTAAGCATAGTAGTTAAATCTCTTATCGTCACGCTTGCTAATCTCTGTCATAATTTGAGGATTAGTAACTTGACGCACGGCAGAACGAGTATATGCAACACAAGCTCTCTTACCAGCAGTAGTTGATCCACCACTTGCTGCAACAGGAAGATCGTCAGATGCTCCCCAAGAAAGGTTTGCTATATGGTTTGTTCCGTCAGCATCATTTGCATCATTTACAAATGGAAGCTGATTAGACTTGATGATTTCGAATCCAAAGAATGTATTCATATCACCACTAACTAAAGACTTAATATTATTGAAGTCAATAGAAGCAACAGTTGTGTTAGTCAATAAGTCTTGTAGAGCTTTAGGACTAACAGCAAGATATGGTTTATTTAATGGATCAGAAAGATCAACTCCATTAGTTTCCATAATCTCTCTTGCTTCAGCAATCTTATCAATAGTAAGACCTTCGTTGTTATGAGCAATCTTATTAGCAGCAGCTAAATCAGCAGTACCACTTCCTGTTTTACCAGTTTGTGAAGTACCGAATAATCCTTTTAAGAACTCAATGTCATACTTACGCATAAGTGCAGTTACTTGTTGCTGAACATATTCTGATTCAGGATTTACAAGCATTTGAACTTTATCGAACTTATCTAACATTAATCCAACGTCATACGCAGTAGCAACTACTCTACGTCTGTCGTGAGATATGTCATTTTCAGGAGAATCAGCATAGCGAGAAGTAACCTCGTCAGCAATAACTGATCCTAACTGATCGTAATATTTTTCTTCACCTTCAATAGATTCTTCAAGGTGAGTGCCTTTAAATTTACCACCGATTGTTTGAGTAAGTAAATCTAGAGTAGCACCATACTGCTTTACGAATGCAGTTGTTATACTAGTTGAAGCCATTTTATATCTCCTTTTTTAATAATTGGCTAATTAATTTACACGACTAATCGGCTCTGATTATCTCCAAAAGGAGGTCTTGCCTGCCAGTTTACGTCTGGGTTGACGCTAACTTACAGAGTTCTAAAAATAGGTTATCTCTTTCGTTAAAAAAATAATTACTATATGCTACTTATATATGTCAAGACAAAACTTTACAAATTTTCACCTAACTTATTCATTAGGTCCATACGTTTATCTGATATATGTTTAGGAATTGGTTTACCTGTTTTAAGATATTCTTTAACTTCTTGTTCAACATCAAACAGTTGATCACGAACACCTGCCATAGTATTAGTTTGATGATGGCCTATTTCAGGGTCATCTCCAAATTTAGTAGCTATTTTTCCTAATGCGATTGCAAATGATGGGTCTTTTAATAAACCAGCTTCTTTTGCAAACTCAATATTTTCTTTTGGCATACCATTAGCTTCAAGCATAACTTCAATACCATTCATCATGCCATCATAACTGTCACCCCATTCTCTACGAAGTTCAGTTTCCATAGNTTGCATATTTTCTTCAACAGCTTTGTTATCNTCTTCAATACTNTTAGCTACAAAACCTAAATACCAATCAACTAAATTTTCAGCTTGATCTGCACTTGCACCTATTTTAAAGATTTCTTTTTTAAACTCTTCAACTGCATCTTCAAAAAAAGGTGCTGACTCTTCTCCAACCACTTTAGTAAACTCATCACCAATGGTAAAATCATAGCCGTCGACATCTTCAGGTCTACCCAATTTATTATAAAAAGCATCCCACTCTTCTTGCGAAGCATCTGACTTCGGAATATCACCTTTTTTACCTGCAAAGCTCTGAAGTTCTTTAATATACTTTCCAACTTCATTAGCATCTTTGCCCTCCAGGTTTTTCCAAAATCCTGCTGATTTAATATCTTCATTATCAATTTGTGATAACATACTATCAACAAATGATTCTGATGATTCTTCTACAGATGTTTCTTCTGCAACTTCTTCAACTACTTCTTCAGTAGTTTCTACTACTTCTTCTTCACTCATTAGTGACCTCCTCTATGGGTTTCATGTTAATTTGTTTTTTTATACTTAATATTACATTTCGTAAAGCGTTCATCTTTGCTTCAATTATAGGATCATTATACTCTGTTTGATCTTGCCATTTACAAATACCTACTAAAAATTTTGTTACTAGTAATGCATCATTATTTTCTATCTTAAAAAGATTTACAAAAGCTCGTCTAGTTTCTTCTGATAAATCCTTCTCACTATCCCACTCAAAGTCGTAGGTTACTTTATCAACTATATCCATCAACCCTCTGCTTCTTGATTAACTAATGCTTGAACAAACTCTGCACCACTACCCTCTTCAGGTGCTTGTCTTGTTTTAGCGTATGCGTCACTTAATGCTTGTGCTTGCATTGCTTGTTGTTGTGCAGCAGCAGCTTCTGCTCTACCATCTCTTATTTCTTGTACTGCTTCCTCTGATAATTGTAAATCTATTGGCATCATATTTACTTCTTGAATAAATCGTGCTGTTTTATCAGGATTTAAATTATCAAATATTTCAGGTTTAAGTTGTGCTATCTGTGCCATTTGTTGAACAGCAGTCATTGTACCAAACAACTCTATCTGTCTTGATGCTATAGATGCTTTACCTACTAAATCAAAATCAAGACTAGCTTCTGATAACTCTTCTATTTCAAGTTCTCTAAATGCACCAGCTCTTAACATAATACTAAATGCTCTTTCTAATGCTGGTTTAACAAAATATTTATTTAATCTATTTACAGCCGGTGTAAGAAACTGTAATGATAAGTTAAGTCTTTCTTGTGACTCAAATGCTGTCATGTTTTGTTTATTATGTAATGGATTGAATAATGGAATATAAAAAGCATCCATTACTTCTTGTTCTTTTTTCTGTATCATCTGATCATTAACAACTATATTATCCATTGGTCGTAGTTGTTCAGGTTTAGATAGTGGATTACCTGCGTTATAATATATAATAGACCCTTGATCATTAGATATACGTCTAACACTACCATCATTTGGTGCTAACCAGGGTGGGTTAGATACTCTTTCAGCACCACGAATACGAGCAACTTCCATTCTATTTATCATAGGAAGTGTATTAATTACTTCTGATGCAGGACTTCTACCATACTTTTCATAGTTTGTTTTATAAAAACGACCTACAGAATAAGGCATTTCATCAAATCCTGATTCCATTACTATTTCTTTTGTAGTTAAACTAACATAAATTGATGCAACTTTTTTATCTTCTTTCTTATCTGTGTTAGGAGTATATCCACTTCTAGGCATAACCACATGAATAAACTCATGCTCTTTAGTTTGTGTAGACATATTCTCTGCTTCTTGTCGTATACGTTCTGGACAATCTTCACCAAACTGCTGTAATGCTTGTCTAGCAGTAAGTTTAAACTCACGAATAACAGTATCTACTTGGCCTTGATAGTTTTCACAAAAATAAAATTGATTAATATAATGTGATCTCCAGTTAATAAAGTTTTTCTTATCTGACTCACAATATAATGTAGTTGTTCCAATGTATCCACAATGGTCAATACATTGTCCCATCTCTTCATAGAAGTTTGAGTTTTCTATAGCATTAATAAATTTTTTAGATACAGAAGATAATGCACGAACAACATTATCATTAGACATAAGTTCACGATCAACAGTTACTACTCGTATCCAATTTTGTCCTTGTGGAAACAAATGCGACATCATACCAGCTGTAAACATACGTCTTGCTTTTATACCAATATCTGTTACTCGTTGTGAATCTGTACGTTCACCTGCTGTTTTTTTACTTTGTATATCATCTGCTTTTGGATTGCAAAACTCTGCACAGGTTTCATATATATCATTAAAGTTACTTCGTTCTGTACTCGTTTTTTCACGATTGTACATCTTAATTAAAGATTTAGCATCCATTATATTGTTTGCCCTCTAGTAGCACCCATACGAGATGCTGTTTGTTTTCTTAAAGTTTTGAGATAATTAGCATATCTTTTATCTTCATCTGCTTTTTTTCTTTTTGTTGCATTTGCAGCAGCAGGTCCACCAGTTATTCGTATATTACTAGGATTTTCTTTTAAAAATTCTGCTTTAGATAGTTCTTTTTCAGGTGTATCTGTAACTGTAGCTTGTACAACTGGTGCTAATTCTGTTGGCCCTGCACCAAGAACTTCTCCACTTGCTCCTAATGTTTGCCCACGAGTTACAAATGCACCACGTCGTTGTCGCCTAGCTATTTCTTGACGCATAGTTGGAGACTGATATGCTACTGATATATCTTCAACCGGTGGTGGTGGTGTTTGAATTGGTGGTGGTTTAGGTGTTCTACTGCCGCCTCCCATAAATTAATCTCCTTATCCTATCTACTTTATAACATTTGAGTGGTTTATCTTCCCCTCGTTCAAATAATGCCCACTCTAATTCATAGGGTGCGATTTCAAATAAACGAGAAATATCCCCTGCTGCGTAATGTACATACCAACAATTTAGATTGTCAAGCTCTTTCTTTTTATTTTTTAACAATGCATCTTTGTTATGCATGATAGCCATAACAAAAACTTTATCATCACTATACACCACTCCATGAGTCAGATAAAAGTCCATTAGACTCTCGAAATCTTTTCCATAACGGTCTTTCGCTAGTTGTATTGGATTCCCAATCGACATATTCTTCTGCCTTCCCTACTGTGTTTGGTAATTTTATTTGTTTGCCTGTTGATAAATAAGGATGTACAAGATTTAAATGTATTCCCATAATCATTGTTCTAAATGCATCAGCTGCATGAGAGTGTTTATCATGTACAGGTCGACCACTTGGTCCTTCTCTATAATGCTCAAGATGTTCTAGTAAATCTTCACACCTAGTATGAATATATACTTCTCGCATCTTACGTCTACATATTTCTATATCTTGTAATACCGAGCTAGTTTTAGGTACACGTCTAAAATCTATTCCTACTTCCTTTGCTGTAGATACTAGATCACCAAATAACATACGCTTGGATACATCATGGGGTGCAAAGTGACCCCCATACTTATAACTTTTACTATTTATTACTATTGCATAATCTTCTATTTTCTTACCACTAGACTCGTGATAATCAATAATTATAGGTTTGCCATCTATAACTTGTGCAAATATTATGGCTGTAGCATCAGAAGTACCCAAGTCCCAAAAAGTAAATACACTCCCATTTCCAATATCGACATTTCCATATCTTTCCTCATTTTTTAAAATCTCAAGCTCATGGCCATAGTAGCTATTCTCAACTTGAGAAATGGCTTCATTCAAATATTCTTGACGAGCCATCGCATAGGATATTATCCCCGAGTCAACATCTTCTTGAATATTTTTATAAGGTCTTCCATCATAAGGACTAGTTTTACCAGCAAGCTCTGAATTAATGTCCATCCCTTCACCAACCCAATACGCAGTTTTTGTATCCCCCAGTTGATACCATTGTGTAAACCAGTTAGAATTTTCTTTATTATTTTCATATAATCTCCATAGATGATTTGATTTTCCTCGTAGTGTGCCATTGAATATAACGAATGCACTACCCTCTGTTAATATAGGTGCAAGAAATCCGGATACTTCCTCTTTATGTAATGAGAACTCTGATAACACATATCCTGATCCTCCTTGCCCAACAAAATTTAAATTATCTGTTCCATCAATCTTTATCCTAGACCCATTAATTAAGTCAAGAAAGAAGTCTGAATTGTTTTTTCTGCGTACTATTTCCGGTGGACAAAGTAAATCGATTAGTTTTTTACCCCCTGCCCATTCACAGATATTATCCCATAATGCTCTTTGCGCCCATGCTCTAGTTGGAAATAGATAGTAGTAGTTGCCTGGTGTTTGTATTGCACGCTTAATCATAGCATTGAATGAGGTTACATCTTTACCTGCTCGTCTATGCCAAGATATAACTGAATACTGTATACCACTATCAAAGGCTTTGAGAAAGGGTATTTGATAATCTCTTGGTTCAATAGTTGGTATTCTTATTTTCATATTTTTTTTCTGCGTAACATATCATACATATACTTTTTATGAGAAACCCTTGACTGTCCCACTCTTCAATGATTGGGTTATCTTCTGATTCCACACAGCAACACTCTTCGCAACTTTTATTTCTACTATACATTACTATACTATACTATACATAGGGTCTAACACTAGCCCCTATTAAGGGTCTAAATCAATATCAATTTCTAGTTCAAATTCACATCCACAGTAGGGACAGAAATCAGGATCATTCAAACGCATAGGCATATCTAGAATAAAAAATATATTTTTGCATAACATACATTTCATTGCAGCTAATCTATTTATATTTTCGAAGATACTAATTTCTTTTTTCCTTTCTTTGTTTTAGGTGGATTGTAATTTACTATTTCAATAATTATATCTTGGGTTTCTTCTCCTAGCCCAGCTAACCTAGCTAGTTTATCTGATGCTTGTGCATTACCTTTCGAGCTTTCTGCATATAAGTGTTCTAGGACTGATTGTCGTAATGCTTCTTTATTATCTAAATCGATAGCAGATTTTTTTGATTGTTCTTTTAGTTTTTGNTCTGATTTGTATANNTGGCTTAACTCACCACTATAGGACCATAGTTTTTTATTATCGGTGGCTATATCTTGTAAATGTGCGTATATCGCCTGTTGTGTTTTCATATACCCCATATCGCATATCCATAATTTGACAGCAAGACCAAATATTTAAAAAGTTGGTAGAGGTCTAAATGTACTACATACACACAAACAGACTCCGGCACCCCCCCCAAGAAAAC
>JGI25127J35165_1000399_pt1 | contig 13161 bp, 16 predicted proteins | sample ETNvirenome_2_30_FD_35165 | JGI IMG/M metagenome (IMG submission 35165) | reverse complement strand
TGAACTAAAAAAGAGAAGCCTACGATTTGAAAGAATAGGAGCAGAGTTCGGAGGACATCCAGAACAATCAGTTTTAGTGTTCAACCCAACTCAGTTTCAAATGGACGAGCTATGTCGTATGTTCCAACAATGGGGCTTCGTCTGGGGTGAGAGATTTCCAATGAATGCAGAGCAGGACTTCATGGGTTTTACCATGTTTATGATTGACTATGATAAGGACATGGGTTGGATGAAAGACCCTAACTCAAAAGAGGTTGGCCGAGTAATGAAGAATGATGAGATGGTGGATGCCGAAGATTACAGTAAAGACCCAACCTCTGGTAAGAAGTTTGGTTTAGAACTCTATGAGGAGTAAGCATGAGTCATTATGAAAAAAGCATTTTTTTATATGATGATGGAATTGGTTCGGTACATTACGTTGATCACATGGGCAGCGACCTTACCGTTGTTAATAGCGCTCGTGTTAGCTTTGGTGTTAATAAGTCTGAGTTGGATGGGCGTGACAGAAAGCTCATCAATTATCTTATCAGACACAAGCACACTTCTACTCTTGAGCATAACAGTGTTACCTTTAAATTTGTTGTGCCTTTGTATGTGCGTTCTCAGCATCATCGTCATAGAACGTGGTCCTATAATGAAATTTCTAGAAGATATACAGATAAGGATTTACGATTTTATGAACCCAATGGATTCAGAACTCAACACAAGTCTAACAGACAAGCCTCCAACGAAAACGAAATAATAAATCCTACCTTCGGCAGATACGATAATGGCCTAGTGCCGGTGTCTTATCCCAAAGCAACAGAGGTAATCCAAGAGCACCATGCTAACAGCCTAAGACTATTTAACAAACTAATAGAAAATGGCGTTTGTAGAGAGCAGGCGAGAGGAGTGTTACCACAAAATCTCTACACGGAGTATTATGGAACTGTAAATCTCAGCAATCTCCTTAAATTTATTGATCTGCGCACTCATGAGGGAGCCCAGTGGGAGATACAGAAAGTCGCCTTGGCTTGCTTGGAGATCGCCACAGATCTTTGGCCAGTTACCGTTGAGTCTTATAGGAAACAGCGGGGTGTCCAATAAGTTTTCGGTTGGAGATTTAGTTGAGTTGAGTCATTTCGGGCAGACTGTTGCGGGCGACTTTGATATAAGATATGGAATTGTAGTTAAGGGCCCGTATACAATGGGTTTACCGGATGGCGGGATGCCAGAAGGATTCCATGTAGCATATGATATATTGATCGGAGATGAACTAATTAAGACAATACCCGGTATATTTTTACTAAGGATGGATAAAGATGAAGAAGATAATGAAGGAGTGGAAAAAATGGTTATGGGAGACGGCCCCGACTCATAAAGATATGCCACAGATTGAAAAACCAGAAGGCGCTCATGGCCACGACAGAGCCCTCGCGAATTACCGCAGAGGAGAGGCTGAAAATGCCCTAAAGGTTGGTATAAATAACTATATTAGGTCTGGAGATGTGATAGCTTTAAAAAACTTCTTTCAAGATTTAAAATTGATAGAAGACCCAACAGTGAGGCCAAGGATAGCAACAGCTTTGGTCGCTATGCATCACATTTACAAAAACAAAGATGATTACGACCAAGGTCTTAAGAACCAGATACCTGCCTCTCGTTATTACGGTTCTCAAACTGGCTTTTTATTCGATGATCAACCAATAATTAAAACAAACCCCGCAAAAAAGATAGAACCGATAGTAAAGATGATGGGTGATACAAAAATAGTTAAGAACTATTTTAAAACAGGTAAGCTGCCTCCGAACACTGATTTGAATGCAATTTTGTCTAAGTTTATTTCGCAAAATGCAGCAGTCGCTACGGCTAGTCAGGAGCCTGTAAAACAAAGTCGCTTCGCTTCCAGAGCAGCCGGCTTATCGGATTTTTATAAGAATTTTAAGAGGTAATAATGATAACTGAGTATCGTTTTGATAAACTTAACATCGGCGGTTCAATTGAGTGTTTGTTGCACTCATTTATAAATGACGAGCAAGTTTTATTACTTAAACCAATGTACCCATTTGAATTAGAAGAGATGATGTATCAACCAAGTTTGAAATTCTTAGGGTATGATAATAACAGGATTATAAAGAAATCAGAGATGTGGGACAGGCTTTCTTTTTTGCTATCTATGTCTGGGCAAATAGTATTCCCCAATATTATAAAGACCTTTAGAAGCGACAAGAATAGGTTTATTCTAGTAACTGAATTTAATAAAAGAATCTCAATTGTTGCTGATGAAGTTAGCACTTGGGAAGATCCAATTGACGACTATGTTAATGTTTACGATTGGTTTCACGTAAGGTCTGGGAACAATCATCCATACTCTAAATTGGAAGATGTTTATCATGACTTCGTTCACACCCTACATTTTTATCCAGCTAATAGAGTGGGGGCGAATGGGGTAACAAAAGATCTATGTGCAGAGTCTAGACTCTCAACAAAAGAGGTTACAGCACCAGATTTTACAGAGGGGATAGCTCGTTTAAAAGCAATAAAGATGATGAAAGACCATGGAGTTAGAGGCCAATCAAATGGATATTCAAGAACGGGAAAGCAATTACATTATGCAATAAAACTAGAACATACGCATAGAGAGATTGTACATGACTATCAGCCATTGAGGACAATTGATGAAATATTACAAGACGAAAGACAGGAAGGTAAAGCATGGAACTTAGCGAAAAATCTTTTTCGTCACAAACAAATTTCCATCTTGCAGGAGTCATACCGGTTGCCGGCCAACCTTTAGAGTACGGGATGCCTTATCCAGATTGTTTGTTGCCTATCGCACCAGACTATACTATGATAGAGGCTGCGGTTGTCGAGGCAGCGTTTGCTGGCTGTGATACAATATGGATTGTGTGTAACGATGATATAGCGCCCATGGTCAGGTACAGAGTTGGAGACTTCATACAAGATCCGTTATACTTTTACAATAATTATGGCGCAATACCTTCAGACAAGAGGAGGAGAATATCAATATTTTGGGTACCAGTTCATGCTAAGGATAGATTTAAGAGAGACTGCCTTTCTTGGTCTGTAATTCATGGAGCACTGGCTTGCCTCAAGGTTTCTAGTAAGCTTTCCAAGTGGATGATACCTGATAAGTATTATGTTTCTTTTCCATATGGTATAATGGACCCCAGATCACTCAGGAAGCACCGTAAGAAAATAAGAAGTAAGAAAAACTTCTATATAAAAACAAATAATAAAACAGTGCATGATAATATGTATACAAGCTTTACCTTTGGTAAAGAGGAGTTTATCATATATCGTAGAAACATCAGAAAAGGTACAGGAAAATACACCAGCGAAGTCAAGGACGAGAGGGGGCTGCCAAGAAGTAAGCTGCCTTTGGAGGAGAGATGGAGCGCTCGATTCTTTGAGCCAAAAGATGTATTCTGCGGAACAGATCCCAATATAGGCAACCAACTTGAAGTCAAAGAATTTTATAATCTAAATAATTGGGAAGCCTATAGGGAATACATGAAGTCTGACTTAGCTAGGGACACCCAAAGGCCAACAAGGGAATTGTTTGCCTATAGAGAATTTAACAGGATTGCGCAAGACAGGGACTAATTAAAGCATGGCTCTAATGCAGAAAAAATATAAAAAACTTGTAAGAGAATTAATGTATGTTTATTCCGAGCTTGAATATATGCAAGACGCTCTGGCTGAGGCCCACATAGATTTTGAGATATACTATCGTCGATATTGTGAAGAGAATCATATCCCAATCGCCGAGTTGAATAAGAAAAACTCAGAAAAAATAAAGAGTATTTACCCGGATAAAAAGCCAGAAACGGACAACGAGGGTATTATAAAAGCCGGCCAAGCCCCGCCAATACCAGATAAAAAGATACATAAAGTTTTTACTAAGATGTATCGTATGGTGACTTCAAAGATACACCCAGACAAGTTTTCTGGTCGCGAAATAACACCCGAGATCAATCACAAAATAGAGATGTTTAAAGATGCTACCAAGTCTTATGGTGATAGAAACTGGGGTAAGTTTTTAGAAATATGTGAAAAACTAGACATATTGCCCACAAGGTATGACGGAATAAGCTCAGTCATTAGAGATGAAATATCCGACATTAACAAAAAGATAATGAGCAATAAAAAAATGTATAGCTGGCGCCTTTATGAATGTGAGGGCAATGACAATTGTAAAAATAAGGTAATTGAAGACTTCTTATTACAATTGTTTAATTATAAAGTAAAACATATTAGAATATAGGAGAGAATATGTACTTTGACCCAAACACAGAATTACTAAATAAGATAAAAGCCAACGGCGGATTTTGCAATGCCCACAGTCATTTAGACAGGGCCTATACTGTGACAAAAAACAACCTTCATGATGTTGTTAACAATCATCTTCATGTTAAATGGCTTTTTGTTGATGATTATAAACACAAAGCTACACAAGACATGTACTATAATAATATTTCCACTGCTTTGGTAAATCAAATAGCATATGGTGTGACTTCCTGCCTTAGCTTTGTTGATTTAGATTATGTATCTAAGTTCAAAGCCCTAGAGGCAGCCAACAAAGCCAAGCATGATTTCAAAGATCAAATCGATTTTAAAATAGCTTCACAAACATTAAAAGGAATCTTAGATGAGCGATGTAAGAACCTCTTGATTAGGGCATTGGAGTATAATCTGATTGATATTATTGGATCTTTACCCGGATACGATAAAGGAAGAGAAGATAAGCACCTCGATGTTTTGATGAGAATGGCCAAGAAATATGATAAAAGGTTGCATGTGCATGTCGATCAGCTAAATACCAGTGACGAGAGAGAGACTGAGTTACTAGCAAGAAAAACAATCCAACATGGTATGGAGGGCAAAGTAACAGCAGTACACTCTATAAGCCTTGCTGCTCACTCTAAAAACTATCGGAAAGAAGTGTACAAGATGAGCCAAGATGCTGGTTTGTCTTTTATCACCTGTCCCACTGCTTGGATTGATTCTCGTCGGTCTGAAGAGGTCGCCCCAATTCACAATTCAGTCACTCCCGTTGATGAACTATTGGAGCATAACCTAGTAGTTGCGATAGGTTCAGACAACATTCATGATGTGTACAAACCATTTGCAACCGGAGATATGTTCACCGAGATCAAGTTTTTACTTGAATCGCTGCATATTTATAATATAGATGTTCTTGTGGATATTTGCACAAAGAATGGTTTAAAAGTTATTGGAGCGTAGTGTGTGCCTAAGGAATTAAAATTTAAAGTTGGTGACCTGATAAAGGTCTTTGGTATCTCGATGTTTCCTTTTTATAAAGATCTTGAAGATGGCGCTTGCGGAGTCATTATAGAAGCCCTAGACGATAACGACGACACAAACCCAGAGAAAATACCTAGTTTTTTCTTTTTTGATTATATAGTCTTGATAAACAGTAAAGAATACTTTATGTTTGAAGAGGAGATGAGGTTATATGAAGACGATTATTGTGACGCTTGTGAGTGTGACCCTTGCGACTGCAACTGGGGGATTGAGTAAAAAATTTATATGTTAAGCCATCGCAACCAAAACCATTAGAACAAGAAGAGCAGCAATCAGAAAGCCCATCGGAATCAAATTTGAGATTACAACGGGGAAACCTTGATAAACCTTTGCGTCGTTAATGGCCATAGCAGCGAGTAGACTTATTACACCTCCGAGTATAATAAGAAACACCATAGCGAGTCCTCCATAATAACTAGACACGCAGCGAATAGGAAGAAACTTTTACTTTTTACTTGACAAAAAATAAATGTAGTGTTATATTTTAACCACATTAAAAGATGAACTCGGAGGTTCTATATGAAAAGCATAAACTTTGTTGGGCTTCATGCCCATTGTGGGGTCGGCTCCCCATTTGATGGCTTCGGCTTTCCAGCCGACCATATGGATTTTGCACACAAGAATGGTTGCGAAGCCCTCGCCCTTACTGATCATGGTAATATGAATGGTACAAGCTATCAAGTTCTTCATGCTAAGAAGATGATGAAGGAAGGTAAAGACTTCAAGCCTATCTTCGGCGTTGAAGCATACTTTGTACCATCAGTTGAAGATTGGAAGAAGACCTATGAAGAACACAAGGCCGACAAAAAGAAAGCTCGTGCACTGTCGAACGAACAATCAGGCACCACGATTGAGGCGGAAGGAGCCAGCAAGAGCAAGGGCACTGCTATCAATCGATCTCGGCACATTGTGATTCTGGCGATGAACCAAGAGGGGCTCAACAATATTTTTAAGATGGTCTCAGAATCCTATACTGGAGACTATTTCTATCGTAAACCGAGGATTGATTATGCACTACTTAACAAATATTCTAGCGGCGTTATTTGCCTTTCCGCTTGTCTTGGCGGTATATATGCTGGTTGCTATTGGGCCCATCGTGAAGAGGGCGAAGCCGTTGTTCTTGAAGCTATGCGAGACACCACCAAAAGAATGGTTTCGATCCTCGGAGATCGCTGGTACGGAGAACTCCAATGGAACAACGTCCCAGAGCAACATGAACTAAATAAATATGTAATCCAGATGCATAAAGAGTTCGGCATTGAATTGGTTTCAACTGCTGACTCTCATTATCCCACTCCAACTGCTTGGGATGATCGAGAACTTTACAAGCGCCTTGGCTGGCTTGGCCGTGGGAAGCCCGAGTGGCTTTCCGATCACCTTCCCACTTCTGTTGAAGAAATTGGTTACGAACTTTATCCAAAGAACGGAAACCAAATGTGGGAATCTTATAAAAAATATTCTAAAGAATGTGGAGTTGACTATGATGATAAGCTTGTGCTTGAGTCGATTGAACGTACTCACCAGATTGCTTTCCAGCGTATTGAAAGATTTCTTCCTGATGACACCGTTCGTCTACCTAACTTTGTGGTTCCTGCTGGATATACTGCCGATGACTATCTCCGGCGGATAGCATCGGAAGGTTTATTTAATATGCTGAAACTCAACAATAACTTGAGTTCTAGCGATAAATATAAACTGCGACTTGATCACGAACTCAAGGTTATAGCTGACCGTGGGTTCTCCAAGTACTTCTTAACAATGAAAGCTATTGCGGATAAAACAAATGAAATACAAATTTCCGGCCCCGGTCGTGGCTCTGCTGCTGGTTCCCTTGTTGCTTATGCTCTTGGTATTACTCAAGTGGACCCAATTCGTTACGACCTCCTCTTCTCGCGATTTCTACGCAGTGATGCTACTGATTACCCTGATATCGATTATGATGTGTCTGAGCCAATGGCTTTAAAAGAAAAGCTCATCACAGATTGGGGTGATGATGTTGTTGTTCCAATATCTAACTTCAGTACCCTTCAGTTGAAATCACTCATCAAAGACATTAGTAAGTTCTATGACGTCCCTTTTGTTGAAGCAAATGCGGTAACAAACAAGATGCTCTTTGAAGCAACTCCTTTGGCTAAAGCCAAGCACGGCATCAAGGCTGGGGTGTATAACCCAACATTTGAAGAAGTGATCGAGTACAGCGAATCGCTCCAAAAATTTTTTTCCAAATACCCTAAGATTAAAGAGCATGTTGTTGGTCTTGTCGGTCAAGTCCGGCAGGTATCTCGACATGCCGGTGGTGTGGTGATTGGAGAAGACTTAGATAAGCACATGCCTCTCATCGCTAGTAAAGGAGTACGGCAAACACCATGGTCAGAAGGCCAGAATGTTCGCCACTTAGAGCCCATGGGTTTCATTAAGTTTGACTTGCTTGGTCTATCAACTCTTCGTATGATTGAAGATTGCATTAGGCAAATACTAAAGCGCCATCATGACATCGCAGAACCAACGTTTGCAGATATCAAGTCCTACTACGATACCCACCTACACCCAGATGTACTAGACCTAGGAGATCAGAATGTTTATGAAAATATTTTCCACAAAGGACAATGGATTGGAATCTTCCAGTTCGCAGAGCAAGGCGCACAAAAGTTCGCCAAGCGAGCCAAGCCAAGATCAATTATTGACTTATCTGCTATTACTAGCATATACCGTCCCGGTCCTTTATCGGCTGGTGTTGATAGGCAATATGTAGACGCTAAGGAGGACCCATCCTCGGTGAAGTATCTTCACAAGATTGTGAAAGATGTAACACAAGAGACTCATGGTTTCTTGATTTTCCAAGAGCAGATTGCTATGTTGGCCCATAAGCTTGGCGACAACCTCACATTAGATGAAGGAAATCTTTTGCGTAAACTACTTACTAAGAAGGGTACAGGTAAAGGAAGTGAGGTTAAAGAACGGATACAGGACAAATTCGTCCGAGGGTGTCTTGCTAAACGGATTTCGGAGAAACAAGCAAACGCTCTTTGGACAACTTTTGAATACTTTAGCGGGTATGGCTTTAATAAGTCTCATGCCGTTAGTTATAGTATTATCAGCTATCAGTGCGCTTGGTTATGTAATTATTACAAGCCAGAGTGGACAGCAGCATTCCTTGAGCGAGAACCGGAGTCGCGTAAAGAGAAGGCGATTAACCTTGCAAAACAGCACGGATTTTCCATCAAAGACATAGATGTGAACACCTCTGGTATGAGGTGGGAGATCCTCGACGATAGCACCCTTGTTGCTCCTCTAACAACTATCAAAGGTTTGGGTGAGAAAGCCATCGAACAGATCCTCACCAACAGGCCATTCCAGACCGTGGAAGACTTCATCTTCAATGAGAACATTATATACTCGAAGCTCAACAAGAAAGCTCTCGACGTACTTTGTAGAGCCGGCGCTCTTCGTGATCTCATCGACGACAGATTCTCAGGCGATAAACACTTCTGGTCAGCAGTATGCGTAGATCGCCCAAGAAAGCCCAAAAATCTTGAGGACAATATAGCAACCTATCATCCGGAGGGAAGCTTCACGGAAGAGGAAATAATCACCAATCTGAGCGATCTAACGGGCATCTTTCCTATATCTAAAGTCGTCACCCCCGATGTTCAAACTAGGATCGATAGTTGGATGGCGCCACCTCTTTCAGAATACGACCCGGACCTTGGGTACGCTTGGTGTATCGTCAGGTCGGTCTTAAAGAAGAAAACCAAAAGAGGTAAGAGTTTCTACGTTGTGGAGGTTGTAGATTCCAACTCGGTCGTGACTAGAGTTAGGTGCTGGTCTATCAAGCCAGACAAAGATGTTCTTCATATCAATCGACCATATATGATTAAACCAAGACACAGTCCAGACTGGGGGTTTAGCACATACGGACCAGTAAATAATTCTTGGTTTTTGTTGGGATAAGAACTTGACAAAAATCTGAAACACGTTATATTCTCTAAACAAATTAACATCGGAGGCAACAATGAACCTTATAAAAGCTGGCGATTCCCGTGAACTACTCAAACAAGTCGAAACAGATACAGTGCAATGTATATATTTTGACCCACCCTTCAACTCAAACAGGAACTACTATCTGACTCCCGATAACCAGTTGGGGTTTACAGATAAATTTAAATCAGATGACGACTATATCTCTTTAGTAGAGCCAATGCTGAAAGAGTGCCTCAGGACTCTAAAGAAAGATGGCTCATTCTTTTTTCATATATCAGCAGATCAGATGTTTATACCACATTTTTTATGCAATAAGTATTTTAACAAAGTGCAGCCCATATTCTGGCAACGATCAAGGTCAAAGAACAACACCAAGACCAAACTGGGGGCATGCACTGATGTCATCTTTTGGTGTTCAAAGGTTGCGAAGCCTAAGTTTAATATGGTGTATCAACCGCTTGATGAGTACTATTCTGAGAACTCCTACAAGAACAAAGACAGCCGTGGATACTATGCCTTGGGTCACATTGTTTATACAAAGACGCAGAAGACAAGTAAGCCTGAGCGCCTNTATGAATATGTGCACAATGGAAAAACCTACAGTCCAGCGAATGGCTGGAGAATGTCTCGTGAGAGTTTGGACGCTATGGTAAAAGAAAACAGAATCCATTTTCCCACCAAGACAGGATCAAACCCATACAAGAAGATATACAAGCATGAATCTTTAGGTAAGCCATCAACTGACTATTGGAACGATATTCATTCCATAGCCATGGGTGCTGAAAAGCGCGTATACCCAACGCAGAAGCCCATTGCCTTGCTGGATAGGATCATCTCTATGAGCACAGATGAAGGAGATATTGTTATGGACCCTGTTGCTGGCTCAGGAACCACGGGCCTGTCGGCTCTAAACTTAAAAAGAAATTATATTTTATTTGACAAAAACCCAGAAGCTGTTATATTAATGAAACAAAGACTTTCAGAAGGAGGCTAGTATGAGCTTTAAAACAGATGGATCATCACATAAGAACGGAATTAAGAACGAAAGACAGCTACTTAAGCTGATGGAAGACAAGCAGTTCGTTAACAATGTTATACCAAACCTTGTAGGCGAGCATAAGGTTCTCCACATTGGCGGAACAACAAATAAAGAAGATCTTATAGTCAAGGACGCAGATAAGGAAATACACATATCTGCTAAATATAAGACCAATATTAATAAGGGCTCTTATGACTGGGTCAACTCCAGTAGCGCTATTGGCGAAGAAGCAATCTTTAAAGACATTCTTAGCGTTACAGAAGAGATTAGAGCGTCCAAACCAGCAAAGTCAGTCGCTAGGGCTCGTTTTAATAAATGCTCATCAGAGACTCTTGATAGGATCGATAGTGTAATTTTGAGTAACCTCTTACAAAAGCATGTGCTTAATAAGAACATTCATATGAGAATGATGTTGACTGATGGATCAACCAATACCGTTTATTCTTACAACTTTAGCGATGATCCGTTGTGCAGTGCTATTGCTAATATGACCCCCAAGCTTAAAAATATACGAGCAGTCACATCTAGAAAGATAATCTTTACTGATAGCGAAGGCAAAGATCATGACTATGGTTTGAGGATTAGGCTTGTAACCAACAATGGGATTTCTAAGCTATGCGGAGCTAAACCCGGTTCATCAAATACAGTAATTAAGATACAACAAGATAAGACATCTTCGATTATAAAAAGAATACCTGATACAAAGCTAGTAACAGCAAAACTATAGGAGATATTATGACCAAGAATAAAATAACAGATATAAGAATCAAAATCAAAAAACTGCATCCTGATGCGACTATTCCTACATACGCCAAAGCCGGAGACGCAGCGATGGATTTGTATGCAGTTGAACGAGGCCTTACTGATGACCACGGCAATATGGTTTATAAGACTGGCTTGGCTGTGGAGATACCGTATGGTTTCGTTGGATTAATTTTTCCACGCTCTTCCGTATCTAAAACAAATCATATCCTTAGGAACCATGTGGGTGTCATAGATTCCGGATATAGGGGAGAACTTCTTTTAAAGTTTGGCTGGTTCTCACAATCTTCAGATATCGATAGCGCTGTTTATGATGCTGGAGATAGAATAGGACAGCTTATGATAATTCCTTACCCTCAGGTGGAGTTTATCGAAGTTGACGAACTATCTAATAGTGATAGGGGTAACGGTGGCTTTGGGAGCACTGGTCGATGAACAGAAAACAAAGAAGAGCTAGAGNTAGAAAACTTAAAAAAAATAANTCAAAGAGTCCTGAGTTGGAGAACAAGCTGGGACTCTTTGAGTTATTGCCTGATGATTGTATGATATGTCATGCTAAGTTNGATAAAACTAGCAAAGAGATGGTATCAACTTGGCATGTAACAGTTAGAGAGAAGAAGAAGATTGTTAGGGTTTATTGTCCAACTTGCTGGGGCAAAGCTAAGAACCTCTTGGATCAATTGGGGATTGCCGATGAAAAAGAAAGAGAAGACAAAAAGACTTGTATTTGATGACACAGACTCTAGACATGCACAATTAAAAGTAAGACTAGATTATGATGGTCTATCTCAAGCTGAGTTCTTTCGATCTTTTATAACCGGGTATCTAAACAAGGATGAGCTTGTTATGGCCTTTCTAAGGAGATATAAAGAGGACAAAAGAGTCCAGAGCAAACGAAACATAAAAATAATAATGAGCGATTACGAAAAAGCAGAAGACTTACTCTCAAAATTTGGTATTGAGAAGGACGAACTAGAGGATATTTTTGATTTAATAGCAAAAGAGCATCCTGATTTATAAAATTGAGTATTTTATAATTTTACGTTCTATTTACTATGAAAACGTTTTAAGGAGATTTTTAAATGGCTAAGAAAAAACTTTTGAATGAGGCAGTTGTTCGACGCTTCATGGGACTTGCAGGCATGGAGTCAAATATTGTTTCCAACAAGCTAACAGAAATGTACGGCAAGAAGATGGAAGAGGACTACATGGAAGAAGGTAATTACATGGAAGAGGATCTGTATGAAGAAGAAGATGAAGACCCAATGGGTGCATCAGATATGAAAGATCCTGCTCCCGAAGTGGAACCAGAAGGTGAATTGAATATCGATGAAGAAGCAGTCATGAAAGCTGTTGAAGCTTATGAAGATCTCGGAGAGGTCATGGACATGCTCAAGGACGCAGTAGGCGCCGGCGAAGGCCCTGAAGAAGAACCACTAGACGAACCAGATATGGATGATGCCGCCGATACTCCCCCAGATATGGGCGACGACGCGGCAGGTGATGAAGAGATGCTTGAAGGTGTAGAGCTTCAGCTATCTGAAGATGAAATTGTCCAAGAGGTTGCTCGAAGAGTAGCAAAAAGAATTATGACTGCGAAAAAAGCTAAGGCTAAATTAGATGAGGCCCTTGGCCGAAAGAGTTAACTAAAACATACTCGCATCTATTAAGAAGGACGGTGGATGGCTATTCACGTCCTTTTTTTATTGGAGATAGAATGGAACTGACACATATACTTTTTTTTATTAGCGGGGTAATAGCACACATGCTTTATAATAGAATAGTTAATTTGGGCTATACAGCAATTATGATGAAGAATACTATAGATGATTGTTTAATTGTGTTGTCCTCGTCAATCCAAACAAATATAGAATCACATGAGTTAAAGTATCTCGCCCTTGAAATAGCAGGTCGACAAGATAAATATGTTGAGTTCCAGAAGCAGGTAGATCGAAGCCAACTGGTAACTTTACAGAAGACTCTGATTAGGAACCTTAGGGCCTCAGTGCCGCGTAAGTATGATTATCTAATTGAGTTCAATGATTGGGATA
>JGI25127J35165_1000392_pt1 | contig 13304 bp, 8 predicted proteins | sample ETNvirenome_2_30_FD_35165 | JGI IMG/M metagenome (IMG submission 35165) | reverse complement strand
AAAGTTGCATCAAATGTTGAAGCATCGCTTCTAGTCCACGTAAACGTTAAATCTTGGTTAGTGTTAGTAAGAGCGACAGTCGCTGAGTCAATGGTAGGTGCGTCTGCACCGGATTCTCCGGTTTGTCCTTGAGATCCTTGGTCTCCTTTATCTCCTTTAGCTCCAACAAGACCAGAAGGTACGTGCGTCATAAACACATTGTCAGCATCGCTAAATGATCCCGAGCTTAGAATGTGAGTAACCGTTAAAGTATAAGAACTACCATCAGTAGCAACCCCAGTAACTTTAAATAATAAGAAATTTTGAGGAGCGTCTTTTTTAAAGATTTTAATTAAATCGTTAGCAGAAACACCATCACTGTTAGCTGTATTAAATGAGCTAAACCAATCAGTAAGAGTAACTGAAGTAGAACTAACAGTATCCGTAAAGACCTCAGTAACATTTGCAAATGTAGCGTTATTTAAACGAAGCTCTCCTGTACCAATACTACCAACAGCCGTACCCGTATCAAAACTAAACTTAAAGGTATCACCTCCAGCATCACCCGCAATACCTAAGGTAGCCGGATCAACAGGAACATAAGAAGAATCAGAGGATTGATATTTAAGTAAATAACCGTTAGCAATTCCTGATTCACTTACATTTTTAAGGGTAACTAAAGGGACTTCAGTTAAACCACTTTCAGTCATTAATTTAGTACTTCGAGTACTATCAAAAGTATTTCCTGCAATAATAATATCGGTTAAAACAATACTAGTATTTGACCCAGAACAAAAGTTTAAACTAGCGGCTAGTTTAGCAGAACAACCATCAGCAATGGCACTAACTGATTTAGGTTCCCAATTTCCTGTTCCTGTTTGATATGCTAAAACATCATTAGCCGCAGGAGTTGTAGTAATACTAACATCTACTACATCTTCAATGTTTAATAAGTTATCAACCGAACGTTCTCCAAAGTTTTCAGAAGGAGAGTTCTTATAGATAACAACCCTAGCCGCCCCAGTCGTATTATCGACATCGTTAAGCTCATGAATAGATAAGTTAATCTGGTCAACAGGAATGTTGCCATCAGAACCCGTAGTTACAATACTGCCTTTACCAGAAAGATCAGTAAAAGTAACCATATCCATTTCAATAGTCCACAGAAGCTCTTGAATTAAAAACATTTCTTGACCCTTTTGGAAGTTAAGGAGATTAGACGTTAACTGTCCACCGGGCTGGTAAGTGACAAAATCTGTGACTGAATGAGTAAGACGTTTAATAGTATACTCTGAACTTGTAGTGGGGGCCGGGAAAATCAATGTAGTAGCAGTACCGCTATAGTTATCTAAAGTACTACCGTCTGGTTTAGTTGTTTTCTGAAGACCAGTAACCTTTGCAACTGAAATATAAGCATAATAAATAGAGTCATCACCTGACTGCTCTGCGATATATACAATGCTATTATCTGCGGTAACCTGAGGTAACCTAAATAAACCCTGACGTTGGTCTACAGGGTACGTACCAAGAATATCAGTTGTTCCATCATTCATTGTAACTGGCTGAAAGAAAACTTCAATCTGCTGAGTTACACTAACGTTTTCTTTAAAAACAGTATTAACTTTAGTTAGATCAATTTTAATACACGTTTCACTTCCGTTNCCGATATCTTTAGTAGCTTCAGTAATTGCTACACCAGAATCGTCTGTATTACCGTTGTTGTAGTTAAAAGAACACTGTCTAAAATTAGTGTTATCAAATGCCATTTCTAATCTCCTTATAAAGACCGATGTGGCCCGAAAGCCACACCGATCCGGAGAACAGTTATCGTACCCAAGAGCTATAGGTAGCGTTAAACCGTCCCTTAATTTCAATATTTGTGATATTCATCGGAGATATATAATCCGACAGAATGCTTATACGTACTTCGTCTCCAAACCCAAAGATTTTAGAGACTGTTTCTCCATCAACAACGTTATTTTCTAAAGGCATTAGATCATTACGAGTTGAAATTTCTTTAGAAGAAAACTCAATAGGCGTAGTAATCCTACCTCTGTTATTGATTTCTACATTATAGTTACCTGTATTGTGGTGCCTTAAGTGCATAGTCCTTAATGATAAAATACCGTCAATAACGTTTTGACCTTCATCTCTATAAAAGATAGGAGACAGTTCTATTTTAGTTAAATAAGTAGTACCAAAGTGTACTTCGTTTGCTGTATCGTATTTTCCTTGAATGGTAACTGTACTACTTGTTTTATCTGTAGTAAATGACTCAATCGTAATGTTCTCTCCGTCTACTACAATAGTATTTAACGTTGGATTATAGTAACCATTAACTGTAAACGTAGTGCTATCGTTTGCTGGAGAATAAGACACAGAATCAAACCCAGTAAAATTATTATCTAACAAAGGAACGGAATAGTCTTTTTCTTGAAACTTTTGTTTTTGAATATGAAAAACATTAGTAGCATTATCCGTAGTTTTAGTTACATAATAAACATTAGAATCATAACTCTTTAAACTTTCTACATTTCTATCAAAAATATATTTATAGAAAGCGTTTTGAATTACTTGTTCTCCTGAATACCTGTTAGTATAACAAAATACATTCTTAGGATTTGTTTTATCGCCAAATAAAAGAGTGTCAAATGAGGGTACTACTCCTGTAGTTTTATAATCTTCGGGTAAATAATCTGGACAGTGGTATGACACCTCTACTGCATTGTTAATGGAAACGGTCTTATCGTTAAAATAGATGTACAACCTCTTCTTATCAAAGAAATAAATCTGTGATCCTAATAGAATGGGTTTTACAAGAGGTGCCGTTGAGTAGAATGACGTAGGGGATACTTCTGCTGTGAAAGGAGAAATAAGATTATCAGATCCAGAGATTGTAAATTGTACGTCAGATCCTGTATTAACAAACAAGTTATTTTCAAATGGAGTCAAGTTAGTTACTTCTGTGTATTTATTGTACGAACAAGTAACATCAATTGGATCTTCGTCAGTAATAGACGAGGCATCTTCTAAGAAGAAATTAGTAATGTTATTTAACGAAGAACTAAATACCTTATCTTCTCCTGCCATCCACATTCTATTTCTAAAGTAACCCAGTGCTTTAATTTCTGATTGTTTGCCCTCTTCAAATAACTTAGGTCCGGGGTTAGTTTCGTCTGTGCCTGTAGTTCTTAAATTCCAATCAACAGTAGAAAAAGCCCAACCACCCACTGAACTCTCGCCAGCCGTAGGAGCAGTAAAACTAAGCCTATGGGGCATACGATTAGGATCGAACATACTAAAGGGATGTGGGGTTCTAACACGCTGCAAGAAAGGTTTAACAGTATCTGACTGCACTCGATAGTATCCCGGCAAAGCATCAGCATATGCGTTTTCTACATAAATAACTTTACCTAACCCATCTGTATGAGCAGTCAAAGCAGGACTACCCGAGTTATTAATAATATCGTTATAATAAAGAAGAGTTTTACCTTCATAAAGAAGACCCATAGCAATAGCCGCTTCACCTACAAGGTTAGTAGGGTAGTTAGGAATACCATCAGGGATTGAACCTAACACCGCTAAATCGATAATATCAGTAGGATCCGTAGGGTGCGGGGGTAACTTAACATTAGAAAAGTCACTGTAAGCCTGACCTAAGTATTGCTTAGTCCTATCAACGTAACGGTTGTCTTCTACAGGAATTTGTTTTACATGTCGTACAAATTGCCAAAGAGAAACATACTCGTCTGTTTCGGCTTCTGATCCCGAAGCTCCAGATCCTTTACTTTTAACTTTACGAGAATGGTTAGCGTCGTATACAATATCACCTTCAGTTACAGTAATACCACTAGAGTTTTCAACTGATGGTAACCACTTTCTTTCTGTTGTATCGTCAATTTGAACAGAAGGAGTCATTCCTTCAGCCCAAGTAGTTGCTGCTGTTAAAGTACCACTACTGTGACTAGATATAGTTGAATTAAGTCTAATTCTGCCTACGCCGTCTGCATCAAAAGTATTCGCGGATGAAACAGAAAAAGGATACCAAATGTTATAATCTTCATCGCTACCAAACTTAGAAGTACTATAGTTAGGTGGACCGGGGTCTGCTGCAATAACAGTTTCTCCGTCATCGTCTTCTGCAAACTGAGCAGTACTTTCTGACCTAATATCAGTAAGTGCTTTCCAAACGCCGTACTGGTTGTAGACCTCTGTACCACCTACGTAAGCTTTGTTAGGGACATACAGTAATGCAGTGCCATCGGGGTCAACAACAGAAGATGTATGGTAAACAATCTCTTGACCTTTGTAGTCTCGTTCTTCACTAAGAGACCCGTCTAAATTAAATTTATACCCTTCTTTGTTAGAACTAAAACCAGCCTTAACAAATTTGTTTACAAAGAAAATGTTAGTTCCAATAGTAACCGCTTCTAGTGCTTCGTCTGCATCGTAAGTATCATTACCGTAGGTAATATAATCGTATATATCCTGCGTAGTATTATTAATATTTGGGGTCTGGTCTTCAACTGTATTATTAACTGTATCAACTAAATAAATATAAAAAAGATTTTCAGCAATACCTGCTGCTGAGTAATCAATAACAACAAGATATCGTAAGTTATCACTTACAGAGAACCAATAAAAGAAAAACTTTTTTTCATTTCCATCACCACTTCTAAACTCAGTAGTAGTAAATAACGTATCGTCGTTAGTAGTAATTAAAGTTCCATTACCACCCGGTGTAGTCATCTGTAACTCAATCTCATTTAAAGTTGAATCATACGTAGCTGCAATTTCAATTTCATTGTTTGTAATTACTTGAGCTAATCCTTCAGAAACTAACGCAGAGGTAGTAAGATCTTCTGTACCAACAGTAGAGTCTTTACTTTCTTTTTTTAACAAAAGAGAAGAGAAGTTAAAAGTTCTTTGGACTCCTGCAACATCTGTTAAAGTAATATTTTTGGTGTCAAAGATTTGATTAAGGTTTTTACCGCCTGAAAAATTAGAAATAAAATCTTTATCAATACTATTAACAAAAGCATCATTAGCTGTTACGGCAGTATTTCCGGCAGACCCAGTAGTTACTTGCGTAATAGTCAAAGTACCAGTAGCATTAACAGGAGTAAGTTTTGCTGAGGTATGTCCGTTTTCTCCAAGAATAGCTAATCTTAATGCTTCTGCATTTAAGGTTGACGTTCCACCGGGTTTAACGTATACACCTTCTTGTGTTCTAGTAAAATTATTAATAGTTTCTGTAAAAGTAGCTGTTCCTTTTGCTATACTAACAACAGTTTCTCCTGCTGCACCACCTTCACACTGTTCAAAAAGTATAGTGCTACCCTGTAAAGTTGCATGAATTTTACCAAATCTATCTTTAGGTAATTCAGATACTGCGGCTACAAATCCATTATCCATAATTAAACGACTAGTTGACCCTACTCCGTTTACAGCTTGGACAAAATTAATACCCCCACCGCCTGCATCACTAGCAGTAATTTTACCATTATGACCAGAAGCTCCGTTAATAGCAGCAGCTAAATTTTGAGCTTGAGTTCTTGTGTTAACATTAGAATTAAAAATTACTTTTGTTCCGCTAAGACCACTACCAATAGCTTTAGCAATATAGGTTATTGTAGTCCCATCAGTGGAAGTTAAAGTAATTTCAGAATCATCAGCTAATGTACCAGAAAATTTCAGACTGTTTGCAGCACTAGCGTTATGTCCGTTAGCACTATAAATAGCTTCTTGTAAATTAGCTACTGTATAAGTAGTACTTAAAATATTTCCTATTTTGCCGTGATCAAATAAAACATTACTTCCGCTTAAATCTCCAGTATTTCCTGTAGTTGTTGATAAGTAAGTTTTAGAAGTACCCCCAGTATCAATTAAAGTAATAAAAGAAGGGTTTACAGGCACTGATATCCATGTAATAGAAGTGGAAGCTTCTGTTTCTAATCCCGTAGTTTTAAATCTATTAGCAATATAAGTTTTAGAAGTAGCATCAGCACTTTTTAAATTAATGGTAGATCCGTTTATGTATTTAGCATTAAATAGAAAAGAAATAGAAGCTGCTGTTAAAGCTGGTGTACCTATTGTAATTCTAGCTAATGCTCCAGCTTCTGTGGGTAAACCCAATGAACCATAATCTTTAAGCACACCGTTCTTGCTACAAAGAAGTTGTTTAGTACCGGCTCGTTTTTCAATAGACTTCTCTAACGTTGGCAAAGCGTTTTCAACAACTTGAGATTCTGAAATTAACCTTTTTGAGGGAGCTTGCCTACCTACTCCACCACTTAATGTAGGAATAGCAATTCTAGTATTAAATCCGTTTCTATTTCTTGTTCGACGGTCATATGGCGGCATGGGCTATCTCCTTAAACATTAGGGAATCTAATGCTTCTAGTATTAATCTGTCGGTTAACAGCATTTACGATAGATCCCTCTGGGCCATTAAAAATATTATATCTTTTCTGTGAATTATCTGAACCCTTAGCTTGTGACTCATAATAAAGAGACAACTGAGCTAAGTAATTATCAACGTTACCATCACCCTGCGACATCATTTGATACTCTCTAGCTGCTTGCATAACAATAGCTTTTTGTACCGATGTATCCATATCTACCCAATCTAATTTTAAGACAAGATAAACATGGTATTCTTCGTCAGTATTCCAAACAGACGTATTATCAGTAAAGTTAAAAAGGTAAGGAGGATTACCATTAATAACTCCTCTAATCTGGTCGTTATCGCTGTTTGTATGTTGAGATGTTAACCAACCACTTAATGTGTTATTTGGTAACTCGATCTCACCATTCGATGTGGGTTTATATTTTCTGTTAACTTGGTTGTTAGCCAAACCACGCATTTGATAATCAATAATTTTTTGATCTAACATAAATTCAGCAATGCTTGTATCAACACCGCTTTGGTTTTCAAGATCACTTACAATGTTTTCTCCTGATGAAATTAACATTTGGTTAACAGCATCTAATCTAGTCATATAACCCATAGTTTTTCCTCCTTAGAAAAAAACACCGCAGCCCCCCTTCGGGGGCCACGGCGATAAATTTTTGCAGGTAACGGCAACTCCTGCTGCCGAGATAGGATCACCTCTTTCAAAAGAGTTTGTAAGACATAAAAATATCCTCCAAAAGATCCTATTTTAATTACGACGTAACAACGTACTCCGCAGTACCACCAAGAGCAGACATAAGCTGCGCCTTAGTAGCGGCAGTAGCACCTGAGGCTCTATCGCCTGCGTAGATGAGCGAAGCACACTCGGGACGAAGAACGCCCGTACCAGCCATCATCGAAGCAACAGTAAAGTTGGTGTTTCGACGGATATCTTCCACCGAATCAACCTTCATGCCCTGAAGTGCTAACGAAGCCACGGACTTAGACTGCCAGATCATACCCTTAACACCCTTCTGGGTGCGAGTAGCGGTAGTCAGAGTCAAGTTACCGTCAGCTTCTAACAAGAAGTCAAGGTTGTAACGAGCTTCACCAATGACCTGCTTGTTGTAAGCAGATCCGGTTGCCCGAGCATCCCACTGAGGGATGTGGTTGCTCTTCATAATACGGCAACTCATGTATTCCAGACTATCCGAAATACCGAACATACCGTCACGAAGACCAGCACCAAGACCACCAGCTTCAGCCACACCGCCGAAGAACGGACGGCCAGCACCACCAGCTAAGTCGCTGGTAGCATCCCGAGCAACACCAAGCGCACGAATATCGTGGAAGGTCTGCGGGGTCACAGCACAGAACACGTTACTAGTGTCAGCGTTGATCTCCTGCAAGTGAATCATAAAGTCTTCAATTGCAGCAAGAACAGCTAAAGCACCGTCAGCGCGTTCAGTATCAGTAGCATCACTGGAATCAAGATATTCTAACTTCTGGCTAAAAGCACTACCAAAGCTAGGGGAATCTTTCATCGTGTTCTGCCAATCGTCAGCACCCGTGTTTAGACGGGGATCAGTTGCAAGAACCGACTCAGACGCAGCACGAACGAGGTAAGATGCGATCTGAAGGTCACGGGCGTTAGCAAGCGTCTGACCAGCCTGACGGGCCAGTTCCTGACGATACTGCCACTGCGTGATCATGAGGTCGATGTTATCGACTTCAAAGTACGAAGCAATAGGACGAGCATCAAGGTTAACCGCGAAGGTCGTGCTTGCGTGATCGTTAGTGTTACCCAGCAGTTCTTCACCAGCAAACCACGCGGGCTTCAGAGCAACGCTTCCCATGATTGGGAATTCCATTGATCGACCGGAAGCAATAGTGCGTGATTCGACAAGAGGTTCAAAGACGCGATACTGATCGTAAGCATACATAACTTCGCCTGACCAAATAGGAAGCCAAAGTTTGTTAGCACCAGCAGCACCACCAGAGGTGGGATCTTTCATCGAAGTACGGAAAGGGTTTGAAGTTAAAGCATCGGTAGATGGAGCAACGTTAGCTGATCCAGCACCACCAAAAGCGGGAGTTCCTGAAATATAAGCCATAATAATTCTCCTTGAGAATTGTGTAATTGTTTAATAATAAAATAAAATTACAGCAATAGTCACGGTTGAATTATCCTTTCGGGTTCAACGTTAGCTTGTCAATCCCACAAACATCATAAACATCTCTGTTTTAATCTATTTGTTTTCTTAACGTGGAAGACTCTGCCAATTAGTCTTCACCATTCGTTCCTCTACAGCACTCCGATACTTTGCATCCTGCATGTATCGAGGGTCTGATCGTGCTTGGGTAAACTCACCGTAGGAAGCAAAGCCTTCTACGACGGGCCTACCCGCTGGATTTGGAACTAGATTTGGCTGAGGAACTGGCTCCTGAGCGCGGGGCGCATTAGCCATAGCCTTATCATACATCGCGGCAATGCCTTGTAGGGTGATATCATAATCAGGTCCAGCAAGCCTTTCATTGAGAACCATTTGCTTCTCTTTAGGAAGGTTATTTGCTGCCCACTCTAGCATTCCTGATAATCGTTCCGGACCACCGACCGTCTGAGCCGCCATGCCGAAAGCTTCTTTCTGTTTAGCTTTCTGAGCAAAGACGAAATCATTAATCATCTGATCATTGAATCCAGTTTTTTGTTTAATAGTTTCTCTAGTTTCTGGAGTAAGGTCACCTGCGCGAACAAGTTCTTTACTCCAAGAACTATAATCTTCATCCGTAACTCCAACAGGTTCAGTTTGTTTTTGAACTGATTCTTCTGGAGTTGGAATTCTAAATTCCTGCTGTTCGTTAGGTTTAACGGGTTCAACAGGAGGAGGGGTTTCTGGCTGGGCTTCCTTATTATGAAACTGTTTTTCAAGTTCAGCATAAGACTTAGCCATTGCATTAATATCAACCGATCCATCTTCTTGACGAAACTTCTCAGGAACGTCGTTGTTTAGGATAGCTTGATTTGCTTGTCCAAGAGCAGCCATCTCTTGGTTATACTCCGGTGACCCCTGTACAGGAGGTGCTGGAGTTTCTGCGGGAGCAGCCTCAACGGGGGCAGCTTCAACATTATTCGTAATTTCTTCAGACATGTGTTCTCCTTAAGCTTGGCCCGGAGCTAATTGCTGACCAATTGCTTGTTGTGCAATACCCGATGCAGCAGCCATTGCCTGTTGCGCCCCTTGCGCCTCAGCTTGCATAGCCATCTGCTGTTGCATTGCAGCTTGTTGTTCAAGTTGTACTTCTTCCTCTGACTTAACCCAGTTAGTAGGATCAAATCCAAGCGAGGAAATTAATGCAGTTGTGTAAGCATCCCATTTAAAGGTTGCTAACGATTGTGGTGGAAGGTTTCTAACCATCTCACCTAATTGAATAAGTTTAGTTAAATCTGTATCGCGTGACAGTGCTTGCAATCCAGTGACAATTTCAACAGAAAGTTTACCATCTTCAGCAAACTCTTCTGCTAACTCAGGATCAATAAGACCCTCGTCAATCATAACAAAGACTGCGCGTTTAACAATAGGAACCATCATCTCTCTAGCAATAGAAGAGAAGGCTCCTCCAAGAATAGTTTCTAATTCTGATCCAATCATTCGGACTGCTGTAGCGGTAACACGATCACCTGAGGGGATAGCACCGGCTGACATTAAAAAGGCTACAGAGACCTCTCGTCTCATAGCTTCAACAGCAGAGGAAATAGAATTAATTTGTGGAGTAAGAGTATCTGACGGGGACAGAGTAAACACATCTTCTCGACGCGCTGAAATGTATGAGCCGTTATCTCGACCAGCTACGTCTTCAACATTAGTTACACCGGCTGGGTTAATACCAATCCAGAACGCACTAGCTGCGGCCATACCTTCAAGCATAGCTTCGGTATACGCTTCTAATGTCTGGATGTCACCAAAGATCTCTTCGCAGTGCGCTCGACCGTAGTTCTCTCCGGGGATTCCAATCCATCGAAGGCAGGCGTAAGGAAGAACCTTATACTTACCCGAGGAAATAAAATCACCTTCTTCGTTTTCACGTAACACATCCCATTCTTTTTCAGCTTCATTATATGTAAGTCTTACATAAACTGTATCGTAACCTTTTCTGTTAGTCGAATCAGTAACACCGTAGTTTTCTAAAGCAGGCATATCAGAACTATTAGCTACAAACTCTAAATGAATAATTTCAATAGGTGAGCCAACGATATCACGGCGAATAACATAATGATCTTGTCGAATTAGACGATAATTAAAATCATCTTCCATAACAAGAATACAATCACCTGTAATAATAAGATGTTGCAAAGCAGCAAAAATAGTTTCTCTAAAATTTTTTCCAACAATCTTAGTATATACCTGCATTGATAAAGACTGTAAGTAAGCTTCGAGTTTAGGTTCTAAATTAATACCAGACTCGGCTTCAAATTGAAAGAAAGGTAAATCATTTAAAGGAATTAAAGCACTAAGCATTCGAGACGCAAGGTTAGTTACTCCACGACTTGGCATAGAACTTGATGGTTGAATTAACGCATCTCGTTCAGTCCAAGTTTCAGGAGGAAGAACCGATGGAATCGTCAATGCAGAACACGCTCTAGCACGGTCAAGTTTACTTGTTCTATCCGTATCTAAAGTCCTGAATCGTTCGTAGATACTTCCTTCTGGTGGAATTACTGACATTAGACTGGCCTCCCCATAGGTGCGCCCCCACCCATAGTTGGGTTAGGTTGATTAGAATCTGATCCTGTCAGACCTCCTCCAGTACCCGGTGGCACAGGAGTTCCTGAGTAGTTTTGCATAGCGTCTAAAAGAGAAGAAGTAAAGTCTAAGTTAATCTGACCGCCTTCTTCTGCCTCNTCTTGTTCTTCGATTTCACCAGCTAAAAGACTTTCCATTGCTTCTTGAATAGACTGCTCCATCATAGCAACTTGAGATTCGTTTTCTCTTTGCGATAAAGCAAAGGCTTCCCGTTCTTGCTGATAAGCCATCATCTGATCATATTGCTGTGCTTGGAATTCCATCTGTTGCATAGCAGCGGCATTTTGTGCAGCAAGAATAGCGGCTGTATCGACAGGTGCTGGGGCTGCTGGCGCACCGCCGTAGTAAGGTCCATATAAAGATCCGTTTAATTTTCCGGGTGGTACAAAGTTAATCATTGTGGCCTACCTCCTTTAAATCCAGAGAACCTCGCTAAAGGGTCTTTTTCTTTTGGTAATAATCTTTGTTTATTTTTATTAAAAGCAGTTCCTAATTTTTTAATAGATTGTCGAAGTGCTTTTTGTTTTTCTCCTGCAATATATTTTTGCTCTTGGCTTGCTTTAAAAGCTTCTTGAGCAGTGCCAAATCCTAAGTTAGCGGCTGAAAGAGTACCAGCCATAGAATCATAAGCAGAACCGTACAATCCTCCATATAAACCAGCAGTCATGTTGGCTAATTCATTATATATTTGCTCTTGGAAAGCACCTTCCATTCCCGGCAAAAATATTGTATTTAATGAGGGGTGATAATTATTATCTTCTCGAAATGTGCTAAACCCAACTAAAGCGTTAAAAGCATCCATTTGGCCTTGTTGATATAAAAATTCTGGCCCACTGCTTAAAAGAGTATTCATTTGTTCTTCACTTATACTTGCACCAGAACCAAACTGGGCTTGCCCATAGTTGTAACCAAGAACGCTATCAAAATTAGACAGATCATATCCCATGACATCAAATCCCTGAGAATCTTGTCCAATAACAGTTAGTTCCGCAGTGCTATAAAAATCTTGCATTCGGTTATAATGCTCAGTAGCTCTAGCTATTCCTTCATTAGCGATTCTATTTTTATAGTATGCTTTTGCTTCATTAAAAGCTTCTGTGCTGGGTGTACCTAAGTAAGCTGTAGGATCTGAAGATTGATACTGGTTTCTACTAACTGTTCGTCCTGTAAGAGGATCTACATATGAAACAGTAGGCCCGGTATCGACACTGCCTACTTCTAGCTGAGAAGCGGCCTCTTGTCTAGCTCTTTTAACTTGATTAAAACGATTAGTTAAATCACCTAAAGTTCTAATTTTTTTAGTTGAAGGTCGTTGTAAAAGGCTTGCTGCTTCTTCAATATTACCAACAATAGAAGTTAATTCTTTTTGTGTAGCTTGAAGGTAGTCATCTTTAATTTCAATTCCACCGAGGGTATTGTAAAAATCACTTGAAATTCCTTGAATAGCTCCAGCAAATTGATTTTGAAATTGAGCCATTACATTGTATTGAAGTTGTGTTGGAGCATTATCTTCTAAATTATCATGAAGATAATTATCCATACCGCCGCCCCACGACCCCTGATTACCTCTGTGAACTGCGTTAAAAACTCTATTAGCTACATCTTCAAGACGGAATTCTACTTGGCCGGTTTCTTGCATGTCCGCTAAATCAAAGTCTCCAAAGTCTGCTGTTGGTCCCGAACCCATTGTTATCTCCTATTCTGTTCTGCGCTAATAGATTTTAATTTAATGATAAGTTCTTGTTGACCTGCTCTATGAGCTAGGTTCAGTTTTAGGTGAGGATCCTTTACGTCCTCTAAGCTTGGGTTCAGCGGAGGGTACAGCTTCTCCAGTTGTTCCACAAGTTTTGGATCTACATAAGGAAATTTCATTTTCTAACTCCTCCACTTTTTTAAGTAAGTGAATAAAAAGACTACGAATTTCCCCTGTTGAAGGGGGTACGCCAGATCCACTTAAACGTAACCGTCTGATTACCTGTTCAATATTGTGCATAGTGTTCTCCTAATTCTCTACCGTATCTACGATCTCACATTGACCGCCGACACAAGCAAAGGTTTGACTAGATTTTGTATTGTCTTCTTTTTCGTACTCGGAAAGTTTATCCCATTTAAGAATAGGCATTTGATCG
>JGI25127J35165_1000390_pt1 | contig 13316 bp, 21 predicted proteins | sample ETNvirenome_2_30_FD_35165 | JGI IMG/M metagenome (IMG submission 35165) | reverse complement strand
CAATTTGGGACTTACCCTTAATAGCATCTGCTTCTTCTGGGGGGGCTGCTTGGGGGGCTGCTTGGGAACCTTCTGGCTCTTCACTAATTCTCTGTAATTCTTCGGCAATAATTTGCTGTAGTCTTTGTCTTGTAAGTTTCATTTTTATAATCTCCAGTAGTAAATGATTTAAATTTCTTCTTGCACCGAGGCGATTTGGTTCATTTTGTCGACCATCGAGGTAACCTTTTCTTGGCTTAGGCTAGCATTATCAGCGATAACTAGGACGGCATCTAGTAGTTGCATAAATAGTGATGCCTCGGCAGTCTGGATTCCCATGGCTCCTGATACCTTTTCGGCAAAATCATTTTTAATTACCCGAATCAATTCTGATCTTGAATCTAGCGATGGGTCACTTTCTGATGTTTCCGAATCTGTATTAGGAACATCCACCATTGGAAGGTCACTGTTCATTGCATCTAGTTGTTCTAAAATCATTTGTTTTAATCTTTTTACATTAAGTTTCACAACATATCTCCTTTAATTTGGGCAAAAAAAACCTCATTCCTCTCTAAATAGAAAAGAATGAGGGATTTGACCTTATTTTATATCAATTAAATACATCATTGGGATTGATCTTAGTTAGTATAAAATCTAATAATGACTGAAGCTCTGGTTCTTGTGCAATAAAATTTCCCATAGTTACAAGTGACGCTATCTCCTTCATATTTACGCCTTTTTCAGTTGCTTTTTTTGATAACATTATTAATTCTGAAATGATGTTAGATAATTCATAATCACCTTCTCTTTCAACCCTATCTAATAGGGCATCCATTGTTGTAAAATCAAAATTCTTGGCCATGTATTCTCCTTTTGCCCCATGCAGCTTTATCCACAAGCTCAGATGAGGACTGAGTTTTTCCACCGCCGATATTCCATAGAAGGCCAATATCAAGCTCTTTGCATAGTTTCATTTCTGGGGTGTTAGTAAGCTTCCTATCGCCACCATTTGCAAAATAATCTGGGCGTATTCTTTCTAATGCCTTACAAACCGTATCATCAGAGTCATCCACGGATGTAACAACTGTGACTCCCTTGATATTCCCAGCAATATAAGCTCGCTCCTCAAAAGACATAAATCTGTATCCTTTCTTTCTTATCAACCATTCATCAGAATTCAAAATAACAATTACTTGACCATATTTTGAAGCCTCATTTATCATTTGTACGTGACCTTTATGAATTGGATCAAAGCCGCCACTAACAGCTACTGTTGGTATTCTCATTTTAACTCCTATAAAAATTGTTCCCATTCTTTTTCTATTTGAATATTTCTATACAAATCAATCATTCTAACTCTAGGCGAAAAAGGCTTCCTCATAAGGGGCATATTGGCCTGTTTTGGCGTTCTATTTTTTTTCTTAGTATTGCATGCCTTGCAAGATGTAACGATGTTTTCCCACGTTTTTGGCCCTCCTAAAGACTTTGGATGGACGTGGTCCATGGTTAATTCTGAATCACTGAAATATTCGCGACAATACTGACATTGATTGTTATCCCTCCAGAATACATTTCTTCTGTTACAAGTTAATGAAAAATTAAATCTTCTAACATANTTATTCAATACTATTACTGAAGGCGTTATATCATCATGCCCAATAATTATCTTTGCTCGNCCAGTTAAACACATATTAAATGCCTTAAAAGAGTCAATGATTTGTAGAGGCTGCCATGCAGCGTCCAATTTGAGAGTGTATCTTTTCCAGTTTTCAATAGGCACATAATAAATTAGTTTTTCAAAATGAATTTAGAGGCGGCACCTTCTGTTGGAAGCTTTTCTTTTGCAATATCCGGCAGAGAAAAACTTTCTATAAAAGCTTTCATCTCGTTACAAGCTCTCTTGTAGTCTGGTTCAAATTCTACTATGGTTTTACCTCCATGGCCATGAATTGCATGGACCTCGCCAATATTATCATATATTGTTACAGAGGGATGCTCTGAAAGCCAAGTGACGGCGACCTTACCATTATCAAATACAAAGCCTTGTGCTACCCTGCCTGTACCAGAGATACCACTCTCGTCTTCTTCTCGCCTAAGATAAAATATTTTCATTTCCATAATTCCTTATTAAATTATAACATATTAAATAGAAATTGTCAAATAAAAAATAAAAAAGCCCCTTTCAGGGCATGGGATTACTCAATTTGGATCGTCTTTGCACTGGTGTCCTTTAATGGAGGAATCTCAATCGTTAATAATCCATCGCTATATCTGGCTTTTGTGTTCTCAAGTGATAGTTGGTTGTGATAATCAACAAACGTTTTTGAAAAAGACCTCCTAGCAATTCTCCTATTGCCCTCCGGTTTGTTTTTGGTTTGAGATTCTATTGTGATTTTATTCTCTTTAATCTCAATACGCAAATCTTCTTTCCTAAACCCGGCCAGAGCCATCTCAATGATTTGGTTTCCGTCATCGTCTTTGAAAATATCCGTAACAGGATATCCAGAGGTTGACTGTTTTACTATTGTTTTCCAATCAACAAAAAACTGATCAAATACTCTATTTCCCATAACGGCTGGTCTTCTGAATGTTAATGTTGTCATAATNTTTCTCCTTTATTAGCAAGTATGACTTGGTTATATGTCCCTTACGGCGACACAATATATTATAATCACAGTAATAAAANAGTCAAGAATAAAAATACACCCATCAGGACTCGAACCTGAAACCCTCGGCTTAGAAGGCCGATGCTCTATCCANTTGAGCTATGGGTGCGAAAGCCAGTTTCTAATACACACTATAGAAAATACAATACAAAGCCAGCCTAAAAACTGGTCTCCGTTTGTAAAGGAATAAAAAGCGAACACGCTATTAAACATAAAGCAAGCCAAACTAATATTCTTATTTTGTAATAATTCCTTCATATTATAACTCCGTTAGTCTAGGAATAATCTTATTTCTAATTATTTGACCTGTTTCTAAAGGCCCAGAGGTTTGGAAAGATAAATTATCATCTTTTAAAGATTCATATATCTCATAATCATTACCATTTGGGCTACACCTATCTCCAACAAACCAAACAGTTTTATCTGGAAAATGCCGAAGTGTATATGTTTTGTCCCACCCTTTTGGATAAATATCAAAACTGGTGTCTCCGCCCATTTTCACATCCAGCTTATTAGGGCATAACAAATCAAATCTCGTCTCAAGACTTCTTTTAAGACTTTTTCTAAATTTATTTTCTCTGTCGTAATTTACAAAAGCTTCTCTTTGATATTTATTTGCATTTCTACCAATAGGACTCCAGTTTATCATGGAGCCTCTGTAGTTTATAAAATGACCAGTTAGAGGGATAGGGTAAAAACAAACGTCTGCTTGGGCGCTTGTTAGTGTTTTGAAAACTTCTCTCAAACAATAACTAGATAACTCTTTAGACATTTCATTGTTATGAATCAGTGTATATTCATCTTCTGATGAAGAGGGGGGCCTATAATGTTTTGTACCATTACATGGAAGCAAATGAGTCACATATCTTAGTTCTGAATATTTTATTAGTTTTTCCATTTGCTGTTTAACATAGTCTATATCACTACCTGTGAGTATTCCTATATCAGCATATTGAGCTAACTTTCTTAAATCAAGCAGAAGCTCTGTTTTGAACTCTTCTCTTGCCTCAGTTAAAGTACCATCCATATCAAACAATACTATATTATTTTTCATATAAATCCTATAATTACTAATATTTTAATATTTAATATATAAATTACTATTATAGTATTAATACTCTAGTATTTAAATATATTATATATAATAATAACATTATAGTAGGAATTTGTCAAGTATTATTTCTTTCTTTTATTCTCAAGCATTCCTTGATGTCTAGCCATCTCGCCTTCAATGTAGTGTTTTACTTTGGCGATATAATCATTAGCAAGTGTAATTTTAAGCTCGACCCATTCAGGAAGATCATCTTGGTCTGAGATCATATGCATTAATTCCTCAGCATAACCCTTCATATGCATAAGTTGAGACCGAGACATACTGCCTTCATCATTATTATGGTAGTGCATCATATCGGGACAACCACAGGGTTCGTCATCTTTTTCGATGGAAATTTGAGGAGTCACTGGTCCATGCATTTCTCCGCATGCTTCTTTCAGGATTCTAACTTTTATTTTTTTCATTTTTAATACCTCTTGATCTAAATAGGCTCTTCAAAATCATTATCATATGTCATTTCGGTCAAATCAATCCTGAACTGGCTGATTTGTTTTTTTAACTCTCCTTCTTTTATACCAAGAAAAGAAGCAGCATCACCAAAGGTCCTTGTAGATGATAAGGCGAAATGAAGACAAGCTTCTTTAACAATATATCTGATTGAACGATACACAGGAAAGTTGTATAATTTATTATTGATATGGGATGCGGCTAATTCAAGCTTAAGTCCTATAACTTCCTCAAGGGTTAAATTATGAAGCATGGCTTCGAAATCATCCGAAGTTCTTTTTTCTCGATGCAGCTTCTTTCTTAGTGAATAATGGTAGTTTCTACCTTTGTATTCTCTTAATTTTTTTTTCCACATTTTTTCTTGACAAGTTTAGTGTAGCGTGATATGTTTAAATCATGCTTCTGATTTCATACTATCATATTCTTTTGTTGTGGGTTCTTGGACTGTTGTCTGTAACTCATCTTCAAACTTATCAAAATACAATTTTAAGTTGGTTACAAGATAATCAAGGAACACCTCTTTATCTTTTGGATTCGCCAATGAATCAAAAGCATCGAGTATATACTGGGACACTTTCCGAAATGAAGTGTAGGCCATATTGCGACCAGTTTCATCCATTCCCTCAAGACCAGTACCAAATTCCTCTTGAGGAGTTGGCTCATCATCAGTTTCAACAGGTATTTTTTTATCAGTGTCCTCTATATCGATTTGGATATCTGCTTCTTCTAAAGCTGCAAGTTCCGCATCAAGTGCTGCCTCGCCATCTTCGGCTGATTCTTCTGGGGATTCTTCGGGTTCCGTAGCAGCTTCATCATCCTTTGAAGGCTCCGCCATTAGTGCTCCATCTGAATCGGTGTAATTACCCTTCACAAGCTCAGGCATTAGTGCATCTTTAACAGCTTTTACAATATGGGCTCGAAAAGAGTCTCTTTGAGTTTTATCTGTGGTAAGCCTTTTAAAATCGGTCCTAAGCGTGGGAATGGATTTTTTAAGAACGTCTTCAAGCGCATTAATGCCTGTTGATCTATGCGGGTGAACGTCAGATAAGTCACCTTCTTTGATAAGTTTTCTGACGATACTTCTAAGCGCTTGCTCATTTTTTCGCTCTATTAACTGAGAACGAATTTTCTCTCTTATAACTTGTCTTAAGATTTTTTCTGAATTCATTATTTGCGTCTCCGTTTCCCTGCGTGTCCTTGGCTAGCACCTGAGTGGGATACTTCGTTTGCCTTATCTTTTAATTCAACACCCCTGCCCACTAAAATATCAGCCCGTGTTACTTTACCATCTCCTGTTAAATCAGGAAACTTTCCCCGTGTTTTCTTGCTCTTTTTCTTTTTTGCCTTATTTTCTTTTTCTTCTTGGAATGGAGACTGTTGTGCTAGCTTTGGACAATTTTTAGTGATGTCGGCAGCATATCTTTCTTGGTCTCTTTGTCTAGCAATGGAGTCACCGATTGTAAAGAGTATAGAAGTACTCATTTTGTATTGCTCTCCACCGGCCCCCAAATTTTTCCATTCTTCTAAATCAACACCAGCACGGCAGAATTGTATTTCACCTTCTCTTCGTCCAATAACTCTAATGGGGGAAATTTTTGCTTGCTTATCTACAACAAAAATAAAACTTCCTACGGGAATTTTCACTGGACTATCAACTGGAGTTGTAACTCTTATAACATCTTGTTTGCTATTAAGGCCGCCGACCTCCTCATTGAGTTTGTGATCTTTCTCGTTTAATTTGCTGAGATCCATTTTGAATCCCCATTTTTCGGTAAGATTTTCTCTGAGTTCTTTATTTTTCCATTCTTTCAAAGACATTTTACGATTTCTCCTTTCATTGTAAATAGTTGGTTGTTCTTGTTTTAGGCCATCTTCCCAATCTCGAAAACACAGGTTTCCCATCTCATAAGCTTGCTTCTCCATGTTTCTTAAGTGCGGGTTTTTTTGTGCGTATCCTTGGCCTGAATATCCGCCACGATCTAAGTCTCCTTTATCATGTTGCATATGATGAACAAGTTCATGTGCAATTGATCTAAGGATATCCTTTGGATGCCTCCCGGTAGTAAATATATGAATTTGCATTGAGTTTGGATCATAGAAACCTGTTTTTCCTAATAACTTTGAAGCGTTGTCTGGATCATCTTGCATAACAAATGATGGAGGTTTTTTAAATCCGAACCTTTCTTTAGCAAAGTTAGTAAGAGAGTGGATCTCGTTTTCATAGTCTATTGGGGACCCTTTATTTATAATTTTATATTTCATTCTTCAATACCCAGTTTTTTCTTAGAGTCGTCATTATAGTGTATAAACTCAACCATGTTACCATCAGGATCAGGAACATAACACCCAGTTGTTCCATCTCTGTGGTGAACAATTCTACCAATATTTGAAGGAAGATCAGCGTAATCATGTACCAACAACCCAATATGTGCATGGTCATAATGGTATTTACTTATTAAGGCAATAGTGGTATTTTGTACTTTCATTCGGCGATATTTATGATCACCATAAACTAACACAGCAGAGCAGTTTTGCTCATACCACTCCTGAGATATGTCCAAATTTTCAACTAAAATTGCTATGTGATCTACTTTCATCATGATTTAATTAGTCTCCGGTTTCTTTAATCTTATTGCTAGAATTTTAATCTCTTCCCCGGTCTCAGAACACAACATCATACCAAAGTGTACTTCTCTTAATCCGTAAAACTGGGATTCTTTTCTCAACAGAACTCCATAGTGTGTAAATCTTGTTAATTTTTCATCAACAACCCTCCACTCCGTCCAATACAGTAGATCACCGTTATTAAAATTCTCTATTATTGTTTTACCAAATGGCTTTGTAATATCAAACATCTTTAATTTCAGAATATATCATAAACAAAATAACCAAACTGGCTACCTCAAAACCAAATAGTGTGTAACATAAAAATAATAACAATAATCCAGTAATATTAAATAATATATCCGACATTAATTAAACCCTATAAAATCTACTTCTTCTTCTGGTACTCTACAAATTATACCAATTGCAAACCTAAATGGTGAGTACAAGCATACTCGCCCCTTACTATCTGGAGGAACAGAGTACACATGATACCATTCAAGCTGTTTATCAACCCAAACAAAACTCTTATCAGACACCGACCAATAGAAGCCCTTACCTTTTCCTTTGATTTTTACCGGTTCGAAGAGGTAACCATCCTTAGACTTCAATAAACCAGTCAACTTTACGGCTAATTTGATGAAATTTGACTGAAATTCCTTTGTTAAGTACTCTTTGCTCATCATATTTCACCTCTTTAATGTAACTAGTGGTAAAAATAAACTATTCACCACCCCCTCCATCACCGGCATCACCACCACCATCGTTAAAATCTGTTATATATCCACCAACATAGGGCCAACTAGCCCCAAAATTGCGCCTTTTTTTGCGTTGTTTTCGGCGTTTTTTACGCCTTTTTTTGCGTTTTTCGTCTATATTTGGGTTAATTTTTATCTTAATTTTCCGCTTTTTCATGGTTTTTACCTCTCCCATCGCCCCAAAACCGGGTGGTGCGCTCTTAGATCTGGTCATTTTTGGCCTAGAGTGGCCCTTTCCGCCGCCAAATTCCTTGTTCGGCCCATAACCAATAAGTTTTTTTTTCATTTTTGAGTGTTTTTTTTTAACAAATCGCTGATATCGCTCTTCTTCGGTCAAAATTCCGTGATTTTTGGCGAATTCTACCGCTTTTCGGAGCACTTGGGTGCCATTTTTGGCATATTTAAACACTTTATCCATCGAAACCCACTCATATTCACTATTTTCTTGGAAATCTTGCATATTTAGGTTGATTTTTGGTCGTTTTTGGTCAAATTTTGTTAAATAAAACAATATTTTTGACTTTTCACCCTTAAATTCAAAGTTTTGTTGCCCAATTTTCTTAATAAAAGGCAACATTAGCCCTGTTTCTTCCATTATTTCCCTTTCAGTGCCATCTTCAAGGCCTGTTTTGCCCCTTTTTACCTCAATATCCTTCAAATGGCCACCGGGGATGTCCCATTTAGTACCTTCATCAGTCCGACGCAGCAGTAAAATACGGTTTTCAGCATCATATATGATACATTTTCCCACAAATTCAGTATCTTTATACGAATCATAGGGGTTTTTTGTCTTAACTTTCCCAAAATTGTTTATGTTCTCCTCGATATCATCGTCATAGTGGAGCATAGANCCCAATTCTTTGAGTTTTTCTGCTTTTAGGCCACCATTAGTGTAGTGAACCTTATCGGGCCAAAAATAATTACTTAATCGGAGCTTATCAAGGTGTATCTTTACGGTATCATCCGGAAACATTCCCTCCTTTGACTCTGTTCTTGAGGTTACAATGTGCACATCGTGTCCATCATTGATATAATTCCTAATCAAATTTATAATTGATTCGTTGTATCCATCAAATATGTATTCAACATCCCCACTGGAGAAGTCCATATGGGACATTGCTATGGTATTATCAAAGTCAAAAGTAATAGTTTTAGTCATCACCGTAAATTCCCGTTATATCTGGTTGGTATTCTTTATTAAAAAGTCTACCAGACTCACTCTCTACGTCGATATTAGTAGAATCAGTGAAATTTTCGTAGTTTTGCATCTGAATTTCCATTATTTCGCCAATTTTTTCCATTCTTTCGGGTGGAATTTGCAAACTATGATTACTAGCGGGCTTCCCTTCTACTGGAAGATAGCAATCATCATCAGGATCAGGGGTTTCTCGACTATAATCAAATGTATCATTGCCGTCGCGGGTCTTTCTTTTAGTGTATCCAAGTTTATTAACCAACTTTTTCCATATTGGAGCAGCAGCTTTGGTTGTACTGGCGCTGTGATCTGAAGTAATTCCTCCTTGGGATATTTGAAATACTAAAACACTAACAACTTCGTACAAATATGTCCCAAGTCCTTTGTTTTTATAATTTTTAGCGACTGCAACAGACCCTATTTCCTGTGTAGCAGGTATACAAGGGGTTNCANTGTAGCCATATTCATTATCATCCATGATCATAGTTCCTATTGTCCCTATGATTTTTGGTTCTTTTTGATTCAGATCGAATAAACTAACAGTAAATTCACCATCTACACTGGTATAGACATACAATCCAAGTGTTTTAAGGTAGTCTTCTTTACTTTCTTTAAGAAATGTTCGCCAATTTTCCATTAATAATTTCATTTTACAATGGTCTCCCCTTATATATAACACGTTTTGTCTATTTCGTCAAGTAAAAAATCATATTTAGTTTGCAAAATAAGTAGTTAAGTTACTCATAATAGTAAGCAATCTCCACCAAAGACCTCGCAGGGGGGATAACTGTAAAATAAATACGATTTTCTGCTGGCTTATAGTACCAATCAGTGTTCGGAACGCCATCAATAAACACGTAAATTCTATCATTGTACAATGGGGTCTTCACTAAATCCCAGTGCTCATAGGGTGCAACCTGATTGGAGGCATCAGAGACTCCTGAAGACCAATCTTCAGAGCAAATATCAATAATGTTTCCATTAAGTTGCTGAGTTGCGTCAATATATTCGTCCCCAATATGTAGTGTATTTGGATTACATAAAGAAACACTAGGATCTAAGTGTACGATAGAAGCAAGAAATACACTTTCTCTGTATGCAGTAACCCATGAAACGAACTGAGACGTAGAATTAAAGTGAACTTGACTTTGTTCGTCTTCATCTGAAACAAAAACTATCAACAGTGCAGCATCTGGCCTCATCCAAGTCTGTGCATATGAGTTATTCATCATATAACCATAGGATGCATCAAATCCTGCCTCAAAGGCACCATTAATAACGTTATTGTACATAGACTCAGCCATTTCCGGCGTATCTCCGGGTATCAAAGGAAACTCTGCTATTACTTCAGAATACCTCCAGTCGGAAGGAATTATAGCAAGTCTCCACCCGGTTGGCGGTAAGGCACTCATCATAGCACTTATACCATCTAAAATTCTAGGAGCATCATCAAACATAGAGCCAGATGGATCAATTACCCATAAAATATCAACACCATTTACAGATGTCGGTTGATTAAAATTTTCTACCCAAACATCAGCAGCATCATCTCCAGTGTCCTCTACTAGGACCTCGACCTCCTTTACAATTGGTATTTCTACCTCTTTCTCGACCTCTACAATTACCTCTACTTCTCTATCTTGGTAAACAATTTTCTCCACCTCATGGGTCAACAAATTGTCGCTGAGACAGGATAATAGCATTAAAAATAAAACAAACATTCATAAATCCCCCCTATTTGTAACTATTACCTAAAAATCCTTATTCTTGGATTATTATAAGTTTTTCTACACAACCTTTAGGAATTGTATACACGGTATCTATTTCTGAAAAAAAAATATTAAATGCCTCAATCTCATCAAGCTCCAGTTCATCAAAATCATGAGGAATTATTTTAGTTTCTCCAACAATTATCCCCACCTCTTTAATTCCAACAACTTCTTGTAGGTTTCTTTTTATAACTACTAGGTCTCCGATGAACAATATGTTATCCATAAAATAACTAGTTATTAATGTTATGAAGCCCGGCGATCTTGTAAGAGTGTACACAATAGCCAACACCCACGTAGACCGTGGGGCTTATGCGATTATCGTGAGAAAAAACTCTTATCATGATGAATGGTGGATTGTTTATGTGATGAGCGACGACAAATTATACACATTTCACCAAGACCAGTTAAGAACCGTTGATGAGGATCAAAAAAGAGATAAAATAGACATTCATAAAAGCTATTGGTTCTTCGAAGAAGACTAGTTATTTTATGGAGCACTTGGATTACACATCTGTGGAAACCTTTATTAGAGTATGTGCTGTATCAGCAGTGCTNATATCAATTTTTTGTGTAAGATTAGTTGAAATTTATTTTGATCTTTAAGAAATCTTTACCTTTATTCTTCGCTTGTTTTCATCAAGACCGCCTTTTATCCTTCGTACATAATCCGCATGAGCTTGGTTTATTTCACGTTGAATTTTTTGGACTTCGGGAGATTTAGCAAAGACGCTCATAATATTATTCATGTTTTTATCTAGATAATCAACATATTCCATACCCCATGCTATATCAGAAACATCATCGGACATCTCAACCATAAGAGTAATTTGAATTCTATATTTTGGCTTAACATACTTTTGGTTTCTAAGTTTTCTGTTACCAGCAATTTCTTCCTCTTTAGGAGATTGAATCATAATTTCTACAAATTTTGGTATTGAAAGCTGGACGGGCTTCTCCATTTCAAAATCCATTCCAGCCATAGCCAGAGATAATTGTCTTGAAGCAGCGCTAAACGCTTTATTATGAAATCTTTTGACTGCTGTTGTGAAGTCTTGTCTCAAATCATACCTGTGTGAAGACAAAGCCATCTGATACGCCATAGAAAGGTTTTCCCACTCGTCATATTTATCGGGATTGTTAATCTTTGTGAGTCCTTGTGGTAATGGATACTGTGGTACCCTGATCGGAAGCTCTATACCATAAGTTCGGAAATAAATCTCACGGTCCTCGTCATAAACAGAGAAGTAATTATACCCCTCATCAAGTTCATCTATTTTGTCGAGGATCGCCTGCATCTTTTCTGCTGTTTCCGGGTTTGCTAAACTTGCAAATTTGGCGGTTATCACTTCCGCGATTGCTTCAGCATATCGGTCCACATCAGACTCTTCATAAGAATATAATAGAGCATCAATATTGCTCTCTGCTTCTTCTCTGGTTGTAGCATACCCGCCCGTATCTGAATCAGATATATCAAAACTAACAGTAACAAAATCATCAGTTTCGAAATAAGAGATTTCAAATGCAGCCATTGCATCATAGCTATCCTCAAGATAATCAAAATCAACTATTTCTAGTATTTCTTCTTTAATTTCTTCTTCTTCTCGATTGAAGGTTTCCAAAAACCTTTTTCTTACAGACTTAATTTCCTCATCATCTTCCTCATCGGAAGACAAAAAAGCTATTTGAACTTTGAATCCAACGTTAGCGTTTATTGTGATGTAGGGGTCCGCATCGTAATCATCAAAATTTGAATAAATTTGAACAAATTCAGTATTATAATCTCCATTGCTGATCTCATCGTCTAGTGCGTTTAGTCGCATCCTCTCAGAACCTTTATACTCGGCATCTGGATATTTCTCTTGAAGATAGCCTATGAATTCTTCGAAATCACAATCTGAGTGTTGTCCTGTTTCGTAAACTTGTTCAACTTCCATCATCTCTAAAAAGTCAACAACATAGGGCCCGTATCTTTCTTCTGGGTGGCAATTGCCCTTTCCCTTAATTTGGTAAACAGCCGCCTCGTCTTCAACATAAGAGATTGTAACATGAGAATCAGAGACTTTCATCTTTGGGTTTTTCCTTCTCAAGGAATAAAGTATAGCATTACCGGTCTCGGTTTCTCGACCACAATGACCCATTCTTCCGGCTTCTAAAGAGCATGCGCCTTTTCCAATATTATACCAAAACATATTCTTTTTTGGATAGCGCTTGATAATATTATCCTCATCTTCTTTTTCAATAAAATACTTTGCCGCAAAATTACTAGCGTCTAGCCAAGTCATATCAGCAACATCTTCGTGGTTATTGGAGTGCTCATTTAGAAAAGCAACAAGTTGAGATCCTTTGTGATCATCTCGAATAAAATTGTCGTAATACCTAATCAATATTTCGTCCAAAAATAAACTCATCTTTTTCGGAGCAGAAAGGTCCCATCCAAACTTCTTTAGATTTTTTGTTAGAGACTTTCTCATACTCTTAACAGCCTTTAAGTCAATAGCTTTCATTGAGGACTCTATATAATTGACTCCAGCATAGTCTTGATTCATTTGATATCTTCTTCCTTTCTCAATATCACTGTATAGGAACTGAAAGAGTTTTGTACTACGATCAATAAGGTTTGTGATTTCTTCTTCGCTATCAGTAGATTCGTCTGTTTTATCAAATTCGGCTTGTAGAAAATTCTGCCAGTTACTAAATTTAGATCCAAGNGCGTCCACCAATATCGGAGGCAAAATTGTTCTTTTTAAAATATTACCCAGTCTTACTTGGGCCTCTCTGTTT